>Ga0136614_10000204_pt1 | contig 26161 bp, 25 predicted proteins | sample AntDrymUQ2792106_2_FD_106643 | JGI IMG/M metagenome (GOLD analysis project Ga0136614, IMG submission 106643) | Polar desert sand microbial communities from Dry Valleys, Antarctica - metaG UQ279 (21.06) | ecosystem: Environmental > Terrestrial > Soil > Desert | place: Antarctica: Dry Valley... | reverse complement strand
GAGCTCGTCCGCTTCGGCGCTGCGCTCCAGCCCGAGCGCGCCGCGGTCGAGGTGCGCGAGCGACCGCCGATGCTCACGGTGCCGGCGTACGTCGCCAAGTTCGGCCGCGAGCTCTCCGCCTAGAGCTACTCACCGAGGGCGCGGCGGCCGGCCTCGAGCGCGGCCTCTTCCACCAGGACGGCGGCCCGCGAGAACGCCTCGCCCGCCTGCCACACCCGTTCGGTCAGCGCGAGCACGTGCACGTCGCCGAGCACCGAGAGCTCCTCGCGGGCATCGTCGGTGACCTGTCCCGCGATCACGGCGCGGTGGGCAATCCCCTCCTCGGCCGCCCACTCGAGGACGCCGCCCACGACCTTGCCCTCGAAGCTCGTGCGGTCGACCTTGCCCTCGCCGGTCACGACGAGGTCGACGTCTTCGAGCGCGTCTTCGAGTCCGGCCGCCTGCGCCACCACCTCGAAGCCGGGTTCGAGCGTCGCGCCGATGGCGGCGAGTCCGCCGGCGAGACCGCCGGCGGCTCCGCCCCCGTCGAGCTCGGTCACGTCGACGCCGGTGCGGCGCTCGTACTCCTCGGCCAGACGCCGGAGCCGGCGCGTCAGCAGGGACACCTGCGCTTCGGTCGCGCCTTTCTGGGGCGCGTAGACCGTGGCCGCGTCGAGGAACCTCGTGGCCACGTCGCAGGCGATGGTCACTCGGAGCCCGCCCAGCGACCAGCCGAGCGCGTCCACGGCGCCGAGCCCGCCATCCGTCGTCGCGCTCCCTCCGACACCGACGATGATGCGGCGAGCGCCGCCGCGGGCGGCCGTCGCGATGAGCTCACCCGTCCCCCGGGTGCTGGCGCGCAAGGGATCGTTGCGTCCGGCGACGAGATCGAGGCCGCTGGCGCGCGCCATCTCGACCACCGCGGTCCCGTCGGGCAGGAGCGCCCACTCGGCCTCGACCGGCTCACCCAACGGTCCGGTCACCCGCGCCGTCCGGATCGAGCCGCCCCGGGCAGCTACGAGCGCGTCGAGCGTTCCCTCGCCGCCGTCGGCCACCGGGAGCCGGCGCACCTCGGCGAAGCCCGCCGCGGCCAGACCCGCGGCCATGGCATTGGCCGCCTCGGCGGCGGTGAGCGTCCCGCGGAACTTGTCAGGACACGCTAGGGCGGTGGGCACGCTGGATAGATTGCACCGAATGCTCGAACGCGTCCCGTTGCTCGAGAAGGACCTCGACGCCTACAGCGAGATCGTCGGCACGGAGGTCGTCGCCCGCATCCGCGAGCTGGCCGAGCCCTTGCGCGGTGCCCGTGTTCTCCATGTCAACGCCACCGCCTACGGCGGCGGGGTCGCAGAGCTGCTCGCCACCCACGTACCCCTCTTGCGGAGCGCCGGCCTCGCAGCCGACTGGCAGGTGATCCGCGGGAGCGACGAGTTCTTCAAGGTCACCAAGTCGGTCCACAACGCGCTCCAAGGAGGCGACGTCGAGTGGACGCGAACCATGGAGGCCGCCTACCTGGAGAATGTGCTCGACAACGCCCTCAGGCTCGAAGGTGCGTTCGACTTCGTCGTCGTCCACGATCCCCAGCCGGCCGCCCTACGCAGCTTCGTACGTGACCGCACCCTCAGGCACGAGGGGACGAAGTGGATATGGCGCTGCCACATCGACCTCACCGACGCCGATCCCAAGGTGTGGGAGTTCTACCGGCCATTCGTCGAGCTTCACGATGCCGCGGTGTTCACCATGCCGGAGTTCGTGCCCGACACACTCGAGCTGGAGCCACTCGTGGCCCCGCCGTGCATCGATCCACTGTCGGTGAAGAACCTCGACCTACCCCGGCCCTTCGGCGAGGAGCTGTGCAAGCAATACGGGGTCGACGTGCGCCGTCCTTTCGTCTGTCAGGTGAGCCGTTACGACCCCTGGAAGGATCCGATCGGCGTGATCGACGCGTTCCGGATCGTGCGCGAGAAGGTGACTGACGCGCAGTTGGTACTGGCCGGGTCCATGGCTACCGACGACCCCGAGGGCTTCCAAGTGTGGGAGGAAGTCCAGCAGGCGCGCGCTGACGACCCCGACATCCACCTCCTCTCGAACATCCAGCAAGTGGGGAACGTGCAGATCAACGCGTTCCAACGGCTGGCCGCCGTCGTCATCCAGAAGTCGATACGTGAGGGCTTCGGACTTACGGTGTCGGAGGCGCTCTGGAAGGGCCGCCCGGTTGTCGGCGGACGCGCCGGCGGCATCGTGCTCCAGATCCGCGACGGCTACGACGGCTACCTCGTCGACTCGGTCGAGGAGTGCGCCGCCCGCACGATCGATCTGCTGGCCGACCCGGTCGGTGCCGACGCCATGGGCGCCCAGGGTCGCGAGCACGTGCGACAGAACTTCCTCTGCACCCGCGAGCTCGAGGACTGGCTGCGGCTGTTCACGCAGCTCCGGGCCTGAATGCTCGTCGCGTCGCACCGCGGACCGAGCAGCTTCAGCGAGGCCGAAGACGGATCGTTCACGGTTCGGCGCGGTGCGGGAGGCGTCGTGAGCGCGCTCGAGCCGCTGCTGACCCGACCGGGCAACGAACCCCCCGCAACCTGGGTCGCGGCGGCGATAGGCGACGGTGATCGCGCCGCCGTGCGCGCCGGCGCCGCGACGGTCCCGGACCTCGACCTCCACCTGCTCGAGCTCGACCCGCACGCTCACCGGCTGCATTACGACCTGGTGTCCAACGCGGTGCTGTGGTTCCTCCACCACGGCCTGTTCGATCTCCCCCGCCGACCGAGATTCGACACCCGATTTCGGGAGGCATGGGACGCCTACACCGCTGTCAACCGCGCCTTCGCCGACCACATCTCGGCGTGCGCGCCGTCCGAAGAGGTCGTGCTGGTGCAGGACTACCACCTCGCGCTCGTGCCCGGGTTCCTGCGCGCGTCCCGCCCCGACCTGCGCGTCACGCACTTCAACCACACGCCCTTCTGCGGGCCCACGTCGATCCGGGTGCTTCCCGACGCGGTCTCCAGCTCGATCTGCGAGTCGATGGCATCCGTCCCTTCGGGCTTCCACACCGCCCGCTGGGCGCGGGCCTACGAAGCGTCCGCGCACGAGGTACTGGGCGCCGACCGCCCGGTCGCGCCCGCCTTCGTCGCGTCGCTCGGGCCCGACGCCGACGATCTCGCCGCGACCGCGACTTCACCCGAAGCGGCGGTGGCCGCCCGGACCCTCGAGGAGCAAGTCGGCGACCGCTCGCTCATCGTGCGCACCGACCGCGTCGAACCTTCGAAGAACATCGTGCGGGGGTTTCTCGCCTACGACCTGATGCTGTCGGAGCACCCCGAATGGCAGGAGCGCGTGACCTTCGTCGCGTTGGTCTACGCGTCCCGCGAAGGCCTACCCGAGTACCTCGCCTACCGCCAGGAGGTCGAGCAGGCCGCGGCGCGCGTCAACGAGCGCTGGGGACGCAGCGACTGGCAGCCGGTCGTCCTCGACACCCGGGACGACCACGCCCGCAGCATCGCCGGGCTGCTCCGCTACGACGTCCTCCTGGTGAACCCGATCAAGGACGGGCTCAACCTGGTCGCCAAGGAAGGTCCCCTCGTCAACCGACGCGACGGTGTGGTCTGTCTGTCACGGGAGGCGGGGGCGTTCGACGAACTGCGCGACGGGGTGGTGGCCGTCCACCCGTACGACCTCGCGCAGACCGCGTCGGCTCTTCAGGCCGCGCTCACGATGCCCGACGACGAACGGCGCGGCCGCGCCGCCCGTCTGCGATCGCTGGCGGCGGCCCGCACCCCGGCCGACTGGCTGAACGACCAGATCCGCGCCGCCGGCGGCTAACCGACTTCCTGGATCGCGCTCGCTTCGCTCGCCGCTCCCGCGCAACCCTGACTGTCCGGGGGCCGGGGAACCCGGCCCCCTCGTGGGCGGCCGGCGGGTCCTATCCCACCTCCGCGGCCAGCGCCTCGAGCAGAGCGGCCAGCGCTTCGGGACCGTCGACCACGATGTCGGATCGCGCCAGAAGCTCGGGGGGCGATTCGTCCGACGCCACCGCGATGCGGACCGCGTGTGTGAGCCGTCCCGCGTTCACCACCCGGTCGAGGGCGTCGAAGGCGGGGAGGTCGCCCCGATCGTCACCGGCGTAGCCGGCGGCGAAGAAGCCGGGCGCGAGCAGCGACTCGACCGCGGTCCCTTTGTCGACCGGAACCGGCGGCCGCAGCTCGCGGGCCATGCGGGTCGCATAGGTCACCAGGCCGTGGCGACGCGCCAGATCCTCGAGAAAAGCTGCCGCCTCGGCGTCACGCTCGGGCGCGGTCCGCCAGTGCACGGTGACCGCGACCCCCGCCTTCCGCTCGACGAGCAACCCGGGGAGCTCGCGCTCGGCCTCGTCGGCGGCGGCCGCCACCGCGTCGACGTACGGGGCCACGCGCTCGTCGACCACGGTCCGGCCGTCGACCCGGCGCTCGAGGCCGTACTGCCCGACGAGTTCAACCCCGTCGAGCGCGAGCGCGTCGGCGAGCACCTCGACCGGGCGTCCGCTCACGACCGCCACCAGGCCGACGCGCCCGACCAGCGCGCCGAGCGCGGCGCGCGCTTCCGGCAGCACCGCCGCGGCCGCCGGGTCGTCGACGATGCGCGAGAGGGAACCGTCGAAGTCGAGCAGGACGGCCGCCTGCTCGGGACGTTCGGCGAGGGGACAGAGCGCGGGGTCGAGTGGCACCGGTGCGCGAGCGATCGCGCTGCGTCGAGCCGTCTACGCCGTGCCGAGGAGGACGAGACAGTCGGCGTTCTCGGCTTCCGCGGGAGGCTCGTCGGGGAACGGCTCGACCGTTGCACCCTCGCCCACTGCGAGCGTGAGCGCGGCCGCCTCGTTGTCGAAGCCCTCCCGGCACTGCACCGCCAGGCCCACGCGCGGGAGGGTGTTGCTGGCCGGCAACGTGTTGTACCCGGCGGTGCGGAGCTGGTTCGCCTTGTTCTGCGCCGCGCCCGCCGCCTGCCCGGCGTTGAGTACGAGAACCCGGACCTCCGATGGGGGACGGTCGGCCGGCGTCGAGGCCGTGGTCTCCCCGGGGGTCGACGTCGCGGGACCGCCCCCTCCGCCGTTACCATTGGCGGGGCCGGACGTGCCGTCATCGACGATCTGGAGGAGCACGATGCCGACGATCACCGCCAGACCGATGAGCCCCGCGCCGCGTGCGGCGGAGAACACGACTGATCGGCCGACATCGCGGCGGGCGACTGAAACCATGGGCATCGAACCTACTGCGGCCGCGCTGCTCATTTGGCGCGGCGCCCCTCGATGCGGACTCGGCGCCGGTGCTCACGCAGGCGGCGGACCCGCTTGACCGTCAGCGGGTCGTAGACGAGAGCGTCGGGCTCGTCGAGCAACTCGTTGAGGAGCTGGTAGTAGCGCGTCCCCGAGATTCCGACCCGCTCACGGATGGCGCGCTGCTTCGAGCCCGGCTGCCTCCACCAGGTGCGTTCGAAATCAAGGATGTCCCGGTCGCGGGGCGACAGGCCCATTGATCGTCGATCCTGGCCGCGGGAGGGACCAATAGCAAGCATTTCGCCCTGAGCCGGGTGTCGGGGTCGAACCGACGACCTCTTCTTTACAAGAGAAGCGCTCTGCCAACTGAGCTAACCCGGCGTGATCACCAGCTCACATAGTCGCGCGCCCCGCACACCCTTCTGCTGCCCACTGGCCGTTGGGCGAAGGCGTACTTGCACTGAACGCGCTCGAACTTCCCGCGCCGTTCAACGATGAGATCGAAGGGCCAGTCCTCACCCACGGGGATTGCGGCGCGGTACCCGCGGCGGAAGGCGTCAGCGAGCACCATCGCCTCGGCGTTGTCCCTTTTCGCCTTCCGCGCTATCTCACGCTATCTAACAGCGAACCGTCCTTCTTCAGCCTACTCTTAGCTATCAGCTGCTGTACGCCGTCTCATGACCTCGTAGCAGGCGAGCGCGGCCGCGGCAGCGACGTTGAGCGATTCGATCGCGCCACGCATCGGGATGCGGGCGAGTACGTCGCAGCGCGCCCGGCTCAGCCGCGAGAGCCCGGTCCCCTCAGCACCGAGCACGAGCATCACCGGCTGGTCGGCGACCGCGAGCGCGAACAAGTCGGTGTCGCCGGCGGCGTCGAGGCCGACCGTCCACACATCGGCGCGCCGGGCACGCTCGAGCGCCGAGGGCACGCCCGACACGACCGCGACCGGTAGGTGCTCGAGCGCGCCCGCGGCCGCCTTCGTCACCGTCGGGGTGATGCGTGCCGCGCGGTGTCGGGGCACGACCAGCCCGGTCGCGCCGGCCGACTCGGCCGTCCGCGCCACCGCACCGAGGTTCTGGGGGTCGGTGACACCATCCAGCGTGACGAGGAACGCGCCCGGCTCCGCGAGCAAACGGTCGAGGTCAGCCTCGGGCAGCGGCTCGGCGGCCGCGATGATCCCCTGGGGCGCCTCGGTGTGGGCCCGACGGTCGATCTCGTCGGGCGCGACCCGGTGGACCTTCACTCCCGCGTCACGTGCGAGGTCGGCGATGTCTTCGAGGTCGCGCCCCGCCATCCAGACGGTGCGAACCCGCCGCCGGCGCGCGGTCAGTAACTCCCGCACGGCGCGGCGGCCCTCGACCTGGTCGGTGGTGCGACTCACCGGTGCCAGATCGTGCCCGTGGGCGTGTCCTCGAGCGTGATCCCCCGCTGGGCGAGCTGGTCGCGGATGCGGTCAGCCTCGGCGTAGTCGCCACGGGCGCGCGCTTCCTCGCGTTGGGCGACCAGGGCGTCGATCTCCTCGTCGCCCTCCTCGCCGTCGCCGTCGGCGAGCTCGAGCCCGAGCGCACCGGCAAGCTCGATCACGGTGGCGAGGAGGGTGGCGGCCTCGCCTCTGTCGTCGCGGTCGATGGCCGCGTTGGCCCAGCGGGCGGTGTCGAAGATCACGGCGGCGGCACCGGGAGTGCCGAAGTCGTCGTCCATGTGGGCCCGGAACGACCCGACCGCGGCGTCGTCGAGCTGGGCGCCGCTGGGATCGATCCCGGCGACGCGGGCCCGGCGGGCGAGGTTGTCCAGGCCGCGGATCGCACTGGCGGCGTCGGTGAGCTCCTTCTCACCCAGCTCCATCTGCTTGCGGTAATGCGTCTGGAGCACGGCGAGACGAATCGCCCGGGGGCCGTGGGCATCGAGGGCATCGGCGAGCGTGGTGAAGTTGCCGAGCGACTTCGCCATCTTCTCGCTGCCGACCATGACCATGCCGTTGTGGATCCAGTAGCGCGCGAACGCGTGGCCGGCGCCCTCGGCTTGGGCGCGTTCGTTCTCGTGATGCGGGAACACGAGGTCGTCTCCCCCGCCGTGCAGGTCGAAGCCGTCGCCGAGGAGTCGCAGCGACATCGCCGAGCACTCGATGTGCCAGCCCGGCCGGCCCTTGCCCCACGGCGAGTCCCACGCGGGCTCGCCCTCCTTCGCCGCCTTCCAGAGGGCGAAGTCGACCGGGCTGCGCTTGCGCTCGTCGACCTCCACCCGGCCGCCGGCGGTGCCGAGCAGGTCGGCGAGCTTGCGGTGCGAGAGCTCGCCGTAGGGGTCGTATGACTCGACGTCGAAGTACACGCCCTGACCCTCGACGACGTAGGCGTGGCCCTCGCGCACGAGGTCGCCGATGAGCTCGATCATCGGCTCGATGTACTCGGTGGCGCGGGGAAGGTGGTCGGGCCGGCCCACGTCGAGGCGGTCCATCACGTCCCAGTACGCGGCCTCGTAGCGCTGGGCGACCTCGGACTCGCTGGTGCCCTCCTTCGCGGCTCGGGCGATGATCTTGTCCTCGACGTCGGTGACGTTGCTCACGAACGTGACGTCGACGCCGCTCCACTCGACGTACCGGCGGATGACGTCGAACACCACCGCGGCGCGGCCGTGACCGACGTGCGGGACCTCGTAGACGGTCGGCCCGCAGACGTAGATCGAGAGCTTTCCCGGCTCGCGCGGGATCACCTCGACCTTCTCGCGCGAGAGAGTGTCGTGGACCCGGATCACGGTCCGTCGAATGTATAGAGGAGCGCGACCGCCCACGCCGCAATTCCCTCGGCCCGCCCGAGCGCGCCCAGGCCCTCGGGCCGCTTCGGCTTGACCGCAACCGCCGCGGGATCGAGTGGCTCGAGCGCCTGCTCGACCGACGCCACCATGTCGGGAAGGTGGGGTGCGAGCACGGGTTGCTCGGTGGCGACGACCACGTCGACGTTCTCCACCCGCCAGCCTGCGGCCGCCACCGCATCGGCGACGTCGCGCAACAGCCGCATGGACGACACGCCTCGGTAGCGCTCGTCGTCGGCTGGGAACAGGGTGCCGAGGTCGGGTAGACCGGCCGCGCCCAGCAGCGCATCGGCGATGGCGTGGGCGACCACGTCGGCGTCGGAGTGGCCCTCGAGCCCGGGGCCGGCGAGGGTGACGCCGCCGAGGACGAGCGGTCCATCCCCCCCGAACGGGTGCACGTCGAAGCCGAGACCGACCCGGGACGTCACGGCGAGCTCTGCACGAGCGCCTCGGCGATCGCCAGGTCCTCGGGTGCCGTGACCTTCAGATTGCGCGGGTCGCCCGGTACGACGACCACCGTCCCACCGGCCGCCTCGACCAGGGCGGCATCGTCGGTGGCGTCGGGCTCGGCAGCGTGGGCGCGACGCAGGGCGTCGGCTCGGAAGGCCTGCGGGGTCTGGACTGCGAACAATCCCTGGCGGGTCACGGTCTCGACGACGCGGACGCCCTCGACCCGCTTCAACGTGTCGGGGATCGGGACCGCCGGAACCGCGGCATCGGCGCCGGCTCGCACCGCGTCGATGACGGCATCGAAGATCGACTTCGAGGCGAGGGGGCGGGCGGCGTCGTGCACGACCAGAACGTCGGCGTCCTCATCGACCGCGGCGAGGCCGGCGCGGACCGAGTCGGAGCGGCGGTCGCCGCCCGGTACCGCGGTGACCCCTTCGTCGCCCTCCCACGGCATACCGGCGGGGAGGACGACCGTCACGTGGTCACACGCCGCGACCGCCATCATGACCGCCCGATCGACGACACGCGCATCACCCAGGCGTTCGAACTGCTTGGGCGAACCGAACCGCGTCGCCTGTCCCCCGGCGACGACGATGCCCCAGACGGTCACCGGGGACGCGCCTACTTCTTCTTGTGCAGCGCCTCGTCGAGCCGGGCCTCGGCGGCCTCCTCGTCGACGCCGATGGCGAAGGTCAGCTCGGAGACGAGGATCTGACGGGCCTTCGCCAGCATCCGCTTCTCGCCCGCCGACAGGCCCTTGTCGCTCTCGCGGATCGAGAGGTTCCGCACCACCTCGGCCACCTGGTAGATGTCGCCGCTCTTGAGCTTCTCGACGTGGTTCTTGAACCGTCGGGACCAGTTGGTGGGCATGCGCGCCTCCTTCTTGCGAAGGACGGCGAACACCTCCTCGACCTCCTCGTCGTTGATCACGTCGCGCAGGCCGATCTCCTCGGCGTTGTCGGCCGGCACCATGAGCGTGAGGTCGCCGTAGGCAAGGCGCAGCACGAGGTAGTCGCGCTTCTCACCGAAGACGTTCTTCTTCTCCCGCTTCTCGATCGTCGCAGCCCCGTGATGGGGGTAGACCACTTTGTCGCCGACGTCGAAAGTCATGACACTCCTCGCGAGAGGATAGAGGTGAAGCGGGAAGAACGTTCATTGTACCAAACCGAGCAGGGAGCCCGGCCCATCGGGAAACTACGCTTGGCGCGCCGTGGTCGAACGACTCCTCAACACAACCGACCTGTTCGCAGCACTTCCACCCGACGTGCTCGCAACCTTGGGCGAGCACGCCGCCGTGCACAGCTACGAGCGCAATGAGTTGCTGTTCAGCCAGGGTGAGGCGTCAAACGAGCTGTTCGTGGTGCAGACCGGTCGCATCGCGATCGCCACCAAGGCCTCCGATGGCCGCGAATCGGTGCTGGCGGTGCTCGAGGACGGTCAATTGTTCGGCGAGCTCCCGCTCTTCGACGATGCCCCCCGTAGCGCTGACGCTCGCGCACTCAGCGACTCCCAGGTCGTCGTGCTCCACTACGCGCCGGTGCGGGCGGTGCTACAGGAGCGTCCCGAGCTGCTGTGGATCGCGGTGAAGCTGCTCAGCCAGCGCCTCCGCGCCACCGACGAGGCGCTCGCTGATGCGGTGTTTTTGGACGTCCCCGCCCGCACCGCCAAGCGCCTCCTCGAGCTGGCCGGCGACGCCGACGAGTTCAAGCTGCCGGTCACCCAGGAGGAGCTGGCGGCGATGGTCGGCGCCTCGCGCGAGCGGGTGAACAAGGCGCTCGCCCTGTTCGGAAAGCTGGGCTGGCTCGAGGTCAAGGGCCGCAGCCGCTACAAGTTCGTCGACCGCCAAGCGCTCGAAGACCGGGCGAACTTGTAGTTAGGGGGGTTGGCGCTAGGTCACTCGCAGGAACGCGAGGGTGCGCGTCCAGGCGTCGGCAGCGTCGTCGGGACGGTGCGCCGGACGGTCGCAATCGTGGACGAAGCCGTGGTCGGCGCCGGCGTACACGACGATCTCGTGCTCGGGCTTACCCTCCCAGGCCTTCCGGAGCGCGTCGATGTCGGCCGCGGGTGTCCACGGGTCCTGGTCCCCGAAGAACGCCAGGGTCGGGCAGGCGTCGGCGGCGGAGTCGAGCGGCTCGCGCTGGCCGGGGCCGCGCCACGCGTCGGGAACGCGGATCATCCCGTAGAACGGCACCGCCCGTTCGAACGAACCGGTCGCGGCGGCCTTGAGCGTGTACATGCCGCCCATGCAGAAGCCGAGCACCGACACGTGCGGGACGCGATCGGTGTCGACGAGGTAGTCGGCGGCGCGTTGGAGGTCACCGACCTGGGCGTCGTCGTCCAGGTCCTTGACGCGCTCCATGCGGCCCATGGCGTCGAGTGCGCCGCGCTCGTCCTCGGAGAGGCGGGCGAACGGCTCAGGTGCGCAGACCGCGAGCCCGTGGGTGGCGAGCCGCCGGCACAGGTCGTCGAACAACGGCCGCACCCCCATGATGTCGGGATGGACGACCAGTCCGGCGACGGGTTCGCCCTCGGGCATCGCGTGGATCGCCTCGACCGCGACGCCACCATGACCCTCGAGCGTGACCCGCTCCGCATTCGCGGCCCGTTCGCCTTCGACCAGCGCGCTCACACGTAACGTTCGAGGATCGACGTCTCCGCCAGGCGGGACAGACCTTCCTTGATCGCGCGCGCACGCGCATCGCCGACGCCCTCGACCTCGACCAGGTCGGTGACGCCGGCCCGCATGATCTTCTGGAGGTTCGCGAACCGGTCGACGACGTGGTCGGCGACGATCTCGGGAATGCGCGGGATCTTGTGCAGGAGCCGGAAGCCGCGGGGCTGGAGCGCCTGGTCGATGCTCGTGTCAGTGGGCAGGTGGAGCACGTTGGCGACCTCTTGCAGGTCGAGGAGCGACTCCGTGTCGAGATCCGCGAGCCGGTGCATGACGTCGAGCAGCTCCCAGTCGGGCGATTCGGTGAAGTAGTCCTTCGCGACCAGACGCCGGTCGTCTTCCACCCCACCCATGAGCTCCTCCAGCTGGAGTAGCACCAGCCGGCCGTCGGCACCAAGCTCGATCACGTACCCCTCGATCTCGTCGGCGATGCGGCGGACCATCTCGGCCCGCTGGAGCACAGTGGCGACGTCGCGCACGGTCACGAGGTCCTCGACCTCGAGGGCCGACAGGGAGCTGCTCACCGCGTCGAGCCGAGCCTTGTACCGCTCGAGGATCTGGAGCGCCTGGTCGGCGCGGGCGAGCACGCGGGGGATGGCCTCGAGGGTGCGCTTCACGCCCTTGCGGTGAATGGCGACCACCGACATGTCCTCGGACGCGGTGATGACGGGGACGTCGATCTGGCGGGCCACGCGCTCAGCCGTGCGGTGACGGGTCCCGGTCTCGGAGGTCGGGATATCGGGGTCGGGAACGAGGTGGACGTTGGCCCGGGCGACCCGGGAGGTGTCGGCGGCGAGGATGATCGCGCCGTCCATCTTGGCGAGCTCGGAGAGTCGCTGCGGGGTGAACTCGGCGTCGAGCAGGAAGCCGCCCGAGCAGAGCCCGAGCACTTCGGGCCCATCGCCGACCACGATGAGCGCGCCCATCCGCGCCTGCAGGATGCGGTCGAGGCCCTCGCGCAGCTGCGTGCCCGGGGCCACCAGCCGCAGGGCGGCGAGCATCGATTCGCTCCGCGTCGGTCGCGCCACCAGGATCCCTCCAGCTCTCGAACGGCAAGCGCCTGCACGTTCGAGGGTTGGGGCAAATCTACCAAGGAGCGGCCCGGGTCCGTCCTGCCGGTACCTGACGGTCCGTCAGGCGGCGTGGCGCTGTCGCACCGGGCCCAGCGCCGCGACCAGCGCTTCCCCGAGATCGGCCACTCCCACCACGTCGATTCCCCGAGCGGCTGGGGTCGACGGGGGCGCGAGCGCCCGGGTGAACCCGAGGCGAGCGGCCTCGGCCAGCCGTCGGCCCGTCCGCCCGACCTGGCGGATCTCGCCTCCCAGCCCGACCTCGCCGACCACCACGGTGTCGGATGGGACCGGCGTTCCCCGGCGCGCGCTTGCCACCGCGAGGGCGACGGCGAGGTCGACGCCGGGGTCGCTGACCCGCACGCCGCCGGCGACGCTGGCGAACACGTCGGCCCTTCCGACCGCCAGGCGGGCGTGCTGCTTCAGCACCGCGAGCAGCAGGGTGAGCCGGCTGGCGTCGAGGCCCTGGCCAACCCGCCGCGGCGGCTCGGACGCGTCGCCGGCGACGAGGGCCTGCACCTCGACGAGCAGCGGGCGCGCTCCCTCGAGGACGGGTGCGACCACCGACCCGGGCGCACCCGGGCGGCGGTCGGCGAGAAAGAGCGCGGAGGCGTCGGGCACCGCCACCAGCCCGCCCTCGGCCATCTCGAACACGCCGAGCTCGTGGGTGGGACCGAAGCGGTGCTTGAGGGCGTGCAGGAGCCGGAGCGCGTGCTGCCGTTCACCGTCGAACGACAGCACCGTGTCGACGATGTGCTCGAGGGTGCGCGGCCCGGCGAGCGTGCCCTCCTTGGTCACGTGGCCGACCAACAGCGTGGTCACACCCCGTTCCTTGGCCAGGCGGACGAGACGGTGGGCGCAGGCGCGCACCTGCGTGACCGAGCCGGGCGCGCCCTGCTGATCGGGATCGTGCACGGTCTGGATGGAGTCGAGCGCGAGCACGTCGGGCGCGTGGCTCTCCGCATGGGCAAGGACCATTGGCAGCGACGTCTCCGAGACGATGAACAGCCCGGGCGCGAGGGTCCCGAGACGACCCGCTCGCCGCCGCACCTGCTCGCGCGACTCCTCCGCGCTCACGAGCAGGCAGCGGGTGCCGCCGTCGGCCATGCGGCTGAGTGCCTGGAGCAGCAGCGTGCTCTTGCCGATGCCGGGCTCACCGCCGAGCACGGTCACCGACCCCGCGACCAGGCCACCGCCCAGCACCCGGTCGAGCTCGCCGACGCCGGTGGGACGGACGGGGGCGCCCTCGGGGTCGACCTCGGCGATGGGCATCGCCACCTCGCCCGGGGACGGCAGGGGGGTCGCCTCACCACGCGCGGTCGCGGCCGCCTCCTCGACGACCGTCCCCCACTCGCCACACGAGGCGCACCGACCGAGCCACCGCGCCGCGGTAGCGCCGCACTCGGTACAGCGGTGGATCGTCCGGGCCTTGGCCATGACGGCGACGGTACCGAGGGGGTGTGACAGCTACGGCGAGGCGCTGCCTAGGGTGCCCGGATGGGAGACCTGGTCGTCGGGTTCGACCTCGACATGACGCTGATCGACTCCCGACCGGGCATCCTCGCCACGCTGTGGGCGCTGTCGGAGGAGACCGGCGTCGCCATCGACGGCGAGCTCGTCGTGAGCCGGCTCGGCCCGACGCTCGAGACCGAGATGGCCGAGTGGTACCCGGAGGAACGGATCGCCGCGGTCTCGGACCGCTTCCGTGAGCTCTACACCGAGCTCGGCGTCCCCGGCTGTCACACCCTCCCGGGTGCGGACGACGCGCTGGCGGCGGTGAAGAGAGCCGGTGGCCGCACCATCGTGATCACCGCCAAGTACGAGCCCAATGCCCGCAAGTGCCTCGAGTATGTGGGCCTCACGGTCGACGACGTCATCGGTTGGCGCTACGGCCCCGGCAAGGCAACGGCGCTGACCGAGCACGGCGCGTCCGTGTACGTGGGCGACACGCCGACCGACGTCGCCGCCGCGCACGCCGCCGGCGCCGTCGGCGTAGCGGTCCCGACCGGGCCGCACCCGGCCGACGAGCTCCGCGCCGCCGGCACGGACGTCCTGCTCGAGACCCTGCGCGATTTCCCGGCGTGGTTCGGGCCCTGGCGTCAGGCTCTGTAGGAGAGCACCACCTGTGCAGGCCCTACTCAGTTTTCTGCTCGAACCGGCCCGAGCCCCGCCTCCGGCGGGACTGGCGGCGGCCGAGCTCGCGGCCACGCAGGTAGACGACGAGCGCGAGGCCGGCGAAAAGCAGTGCGCCGATCACGAGCAGCTGCCGGCTGGGGTCGAAGCGGCTCGAGGACGTCGCGATCTCGACCTTCTCGCCCGGCTTCGGGGTGAACGTCCGCCTCGCGCCGGGCAACCCCACCTCGACGCGCAGCCGGAACGACTCCCGGACCTGGTCGAGCAGCCGCTGGTCGAGCGCGGTCAGGTCGACCTGTTCCGCGGTGAGCGCGGCGACGAGCTCGGGATCGGTGATCACACCGGTCGCCAGCGCCGACAGATCGGCGACCCCCTTCAGCCGGTACTCGTCGAACACCAGACCCTCATCGCGCGTCAGCGACACGTTGCGCAGCGGACCGTGCTGCCCCGTCAGCTCGGTAATCACACCCGCAAGATCAGAAGCGCCGGCGAACTCCTTGCTGATGCGGAGGCGGGCGCTGCCGTCGTCGCGTCGCCTCCACGCGCTGACGTCCCAACCGGCGGCTTCGAGGTCACCCAGCCGCACCCGGTCCTCGAGGGTGGCGCCACCCGCCTCGGCCTCTATCACTGCGTCAGCGTCGAGGGCGACGCGGACCGTGACCGTGCCGCTGCCGTCCTCGCGCACGTCGATCGACACCGTCGTGTCGACCTTGCACCCGCCGAGAGCGAGGCAGCACGCGAGAACGACCAGGAGGCGGCGCATCGGGCGCCGAGTCTGGCACCCCGACGCCCCGTTCTCAGCCCGGGCAGATGGTTCGTACCGAGCAGGGCCGGGTCGGTCCGCGGTATGAAGTGCCCGTGAAGGACGAGGAAGACGCCAAGCTCGACGAGATCGTCGCGACCGCCGGCGACATGGGCGTCGAGATCGACGCCGACGAGGCCCGCAAGTGGGTGCTGGCGGTCGCCGCCGGGGGCGACACCGGGACGATCGCGGTCGACGCCTCTGCCGGGATCTTCGCCGACCGGGTCACCATGCTCGACTTCGATCCCGACGACCTCGACCACATCCGCGGGCTCGTCCCCCACGGCCGGGTCGAGACCCACCCGGCGGTGGAGTCCGCCATCGCCATCGCCGGCAGCTCGGCCCAGGGCCGGGTGCAGCTCTTCCCCGGCGACGTCGACTTCTTCGAAAGGGTGCACGTTCGGGCGAAGGACGAAGCCGAGGCGCACCAGGTCCTACGGGACGTCCTGCGAGAGACGGCACTGCGGGCGCTCGGCGAGGCCGACATCATGCTGCTGTACCTCGAGGTCGGCGTCTACCGCGAGACGGTCCGCGTCGACGGCGAGATGCGGGATGCGGGCGACAACCTCTCGTGGACCTCGGAAGCGCTCGTCGCCGGCGAGATCGCGGCCGAGTCCGCCGACGGCCGACCCGTGACGGTTCGGTGGGACGACACCACCGTCGGCGGTGGATGGGTCTACCTCGGTTGGATCGCGGCCGACCGGGAGCGGGGGCGGATCGCCCTGATGAGCAACATGGTGGACGCCACCTGGGAGGACCCGACCGGCGCCATCCACGCGCTCGACGGCGCGGTCGATCCCCTGTCGCAGGAGGTCTACCTCGAGCTCGACGCCCTGCCGCTGGTGGCCAAGCTCGACCGCGCGGTCGCGCCCGACGCCCGCGCCACCTACGCCGCCGCCATGCGCGACCAGGTTTCCCGCTACCTGACCGAGCCCAGCTTCGGCAAGGTCGCCAAGCGCCTCTACAACCTGTTCCGGGTGACCGACGAGCTCGAGGCGGCCGCCTACGTGCGCGAGCTGTTCGACGAGTCGCCCGCCCGCCTGTACCAGGTGTCGGGGCTACTCGACGCGGCCGATGCCGCGCTCGACGAGTCGTCGGGCATCGACCGCGACACGGTGCTCCGCCAGCTCGATGTGGTGGCGGCGGCGATCAAGGACGCGACCGAGGGCGACGAGGAGGACGCGCTGCTCGCGTCGCTGGCTCGGCTGCGCGAGGCCACCTTGCAGGAGGGCCGCGAGGGGACGTCGTGGGCCGACGTGCTCACCGAGGTCCGCAAGGGCTGCGCCGCCGAGGTGAACGACTTCTTCCGGTCGCGCCTGCTCGGCCATGTGACCGTGCGCGGCTACGTCGAGTCCCTCGGGAAGTAGCAAGCCGCGTGCTGTTCGGTAGCCGCCGCCTGTGGAGATAGGCGTTCCGCGGAACGCGCCTTCTCCACAGGACTCGTCCGGGTTACGCCTCAGCCCGTCGAGTGAGGCGGAAGCGCGAAGGAAGAGCTATGAGTCCTCGGCGGCGCCGCTGCCGGCGAGCTCGACCGGCGGGGGCTCGATGCCCTCGATCGCCCGGAAGGTGATCTCGGCGTCGTCGCCCTCACCCTCGCTGTCGACCAGCACGGTCTCGCCGGCGTGGAACTCCTTCCACAGGATCTTCTCGGAGAGCGGGTCCTCGAGCATGCGCTGGATGGCGCGCCGCAGCGGCCGAGCTCCGAGCTGCGGGTCGTAGCCCTTCTTCGCCAGCGTGGTCTTCGCCTCGGGCGTGAGCTCGAGCGCGAGGCCCTGGCCCTCGAGCTGCTCCTGCACCCGCTTGATGAGGAGGTCGACGATCTCGGTGACCTCGTCCATGCTCAGCTCGTTGAAGACGATGACCTCGTCGATACGGTTGAGGAACTCGGGACGGAAGCTCTTCTTGAGCTCCTCGGTCACCTTCTCCTTCATCTTCTCGTAGGTCACCGCCGAGTCGGCAGGGCCGAAACCGATCGCGGCCTTGCGCAGGTCGGCGGTACCGAGGTTAGACGTCATGATGATCACGGTGTTCTTGAAGTCGACCGTGCGGCCTTGGGCGTCGGTCAGGCGCCCGTCCTCGAGGATCTGGAGGAGCGTGTTGAACACGTCGGGGTGGGCCTTCTCGATCTCGTCGAAGAGCACCACCGAGAACGGCTTGCGGCGCACGGCCTCGGTGAGCTGTCCGCCCTCGTCGTAGCCGACGTAGCCCGGAGGCGAGCCGACCAGGCGTGACACGGTGTGCTTCTCCATGTACTCGCTCATGTCGAGCTGGATGAGCGCGGCCTCGTCGCCGAAGAGGAACTCGGCCAGCGTCTTGGCCGTCTCGGTCTTCCCCACACCCGAGGGGCCGAGGAAGATGAACGAGCACGACGGCCGCTTCGGGTCCTTCAGACCGGCGCGCGTCCGCCGGATCGACTGCGAGACCGCCGTGACCGCGTCGTGCTGGCCGACGATCCGCTTGTGCAGCTCGTCCTCCATGCGGAGGAGCTTGGCCGTCTCCTCCTCGGTGAGCTTGTAGACGGGGATGCCGGTCCACATGGCGAGGACCTCGGCGATCGACTCCTCGTTGACCTCGTTGAAGAGGTCGACGCCCTCCGCCTTCCACTCCGACTCCTTGGCGGTGCGCTGCTCGAGGACCTCCTTCTCGCGGTCGCGCAGGCTCGCCGCCTGCTCGAATTGCTGGCCCTCGATCGCCTCTTCCTTCTCCTTGCGCACCTTGGCGATCTCGTCCTCAAGCTCGCGGTAGTCGGGCGGGGCCTGCATCCGGCGGATGCGCAGCCGCGACCCGGCCTCGTCGATGAGGTCGATCGCCTTGTCGGGCAGGTGACGGTCGGAGATGTACCGGTCGGCGAGGTTGGCGGCGGCGACGACCGCCTGGTCGGTGATGGTGACGCGGTGGTGGGCCTCGTAGCGGTCGCGCAGGCCCTTCAGGATCTCGATGGTGTGCGCGACCGTCGGCTCCTCGACCTTGATCGGTTGGAACCGTCGCTCGAGGGCGGCGTCCTTCTCGAGGTGCTTGCGGTACTCGTCGAGGGTGGTGGCGCCGATGGTTTGGAGCTCGCCCCGCGCCAACATGGGCTTGAGGATCGAGGCTGCGTCGATCGCGCCCTCGGCCGCGCCCGCGCCGACGAGCGTGTGCAGCTCGTCGATGAACAAGATGATGTCGCCCCGGGTGCGGATCTCCTTCAGCACCTTCTTGAGCCGCTCCTCGAAGTCACCGCGGTAACGGGAGCCGGCCACGAGCGCGCCGAGGTCGAGGGTGTAGAGCTGCTTGCCCTGGAGCGTCTCGGGTACGTCGCCCTCGACGATGTCGGACGCCAGGCCCTCGACGATGGCGGTCTTGCCCACGCCCGGCTCGCCGATGAGGACGGGGTTGTTCTTGGTGCGGCGGGAGAGCACCTGCATGACCCGCTCGATCTCCTGCTCGCGCCCGATCACGGGGTCGAGCTTCTTGTCGCGGGCGAGCTGGGTGAGGTTGCGGCCGAACTGGTCGAGGACGAGCGAGCCGGTGGCCTGGGCCTCACCCGACCCAGCACCCGCGGGCGCGCCCTCCTTGCCGCCGGCGTAGCCGGATAGCAGCTGGATGACCTGCTGGCGGACGCGTGACAGGTCGGCGCCCAGCTTCACGAGCACCTGAGCGGCGACGCCCTCGCCCTCGCGGATCAGCCCGAGGAGGATGTGCTCGGTGCCGATGTAGTTGTGGCCGAGCTGGAGCGCCTCGCGCAGACTCAGCTCGAGGACCTTCTTGGCGCGGGGCGTGAACGGGATGTGGCCGGACGGCGCCGAGCCACCGTGACCGATGATCTCCTCCACCTGGGCCCGGACGGCCTCGAGCGAGATGCCGAGCGACTCGAGCGCCTTGGCCGCGACGCCCTCGCCCTCGTGGATGAGGCCGAGGAGGATGTGTTCGGTGCCGATGTAGTTGTGGTTGAGCAGGCGCGCTTCTTCCTGCGCCAGCACGACCACTCGTCTCGCTCGATCGGTGAAGCGTTCGAACACCTGTCAACCGCCTCTCGGGAGCGCTGTCGGCGTCCTACCGGGGGGACATCCTGCAAACTTCTTCGTTGCGCAGGTTGGCTCCGGACGTCGGTTCCGCTCCCAGTGTATTCGGTCGGGGGTCCGCTTCCCCGACGCACCATTTGGGTCCCTTCCCCCTGATCGGTCGGCCGACCCCCCATCTGTAGGGGTGCGGAAGGGAGGAGTCCCGGAAGGTAGTACGACACCTCCGGTTTGGGGATTGTTCCCAGCGGCCCGTAACGTCGCCTTATGAAACTGGCCGAGACCCTCCGGCTCGAGCCCCTCGGTGGGGACCTGGCCCGGGTCGAGGCCGAGCTCGGCGAGGCTGTCCGCCACCAGGACCGGTTCCTCGGTGACGTCGCGTCGCACCTGGTCGGAGCGGGCGGGAAGCGGGTGCGTCCGACCCTCGCGCTGGGCGCGGCCTACGCCGCCACCGACGCCGACGGCCCCGCCGCCGCCGAAGCCGTGACCGGCGCGGTGGCGGTCGAGCTGGTGCATCTCGGCTCGCTGTACCACGACGACGTCATCGACGAGGCCGAGACCCGGCGGGGCGTGCCGAGCGTCAACGCCCGCTGGAGCAACATCGTGGCGATCCTCTCCGGCGATTTTCTCCTCGCCCGGGCGTCTTCCTTGGCGGCCTCGCTCGGTGCCGACGTCGCCGGTCTGCTGGCCGACACGATCGGCGAGCTGTGCCGAGGCCAGGTGCTGGAGCTCCAGCACCTCTTCGACGTCGACCGCTCCGAGGAGGGGTACGCGTCGGCCATCGAGGGCAAGACCGCCTCCCTCTTCGCGGCCTCGTGCCGGATCGGGGGCATGGTCACCGGGGCCGACGAGCCCGGCCTCGACGCCCTCACCCGCTACGGCCACCACCTCGGCCTCTGCTTCCAGATCGTCGACGACGTGCTCGACATCACCGCCACCGACGACGCCCTGGGCAAGCCCGCGGGCCAGGACCTCGTCGAGGGCGTGTACACGCTGCCGGTCATCTACGCGCTCTCCGACTCGACGTCATTGCGTGAGCTCCTGGCCCAGCCGCTCGACCCCGAACGCCTCGCCGAGGCGCGCCGGCTGGCGACGACGAACGGCGCGGTCGACGCCGCCCTCGGTGTCGCCCGCGACCACGCGGCCAAGGCCGGCGACGCGCTCGCCGGCGCCGAGGGCCTCGACCCGGACGTATGCGGCGCGCTCTCCCGCTTGGTGGGCGGGCTGGTCGAGCGCGACTCGTAGCTACGCGGTTTCGGCGGCCTCGTCGAGCGCGCTGCCGGTGGCGTCGGTGGTCTGGTCGAGAAAGGCGAGCACGGCGGCGTTGAACGCGTTCGGCGACTCGGCCATGAGCCCGTGGGCGGCGCCCCGCAGCTCGACCAGGCGGGCGTGGGGGATCATCTCGGCCAGCTCCTCGGCGTCGCCGATCGGGGTGAGCGCGTCCTGCGAGCCGGTGATCACGAGCGTCGGCACTTGCACGTTCACGAGCTCGAAGCGCAGGTCGTCGGGGGCGGCGAGGATGGCCTGCACCTGGGCGGCGAAGGTTTCGGGCTGCGCCTGAATCACGATTCGGGCCAGGAGGTTGAGCCACATCCCGAAGCGCTTCCGGAGACGGGGCCCGATGAGCCAGCGCAGCGCGTCGCCGCCGAGCGCGCCCATCCCACCGGCCTGCACCCGGTCGGCCCACTCCTGGAGCACCTCGCGGCGCCACTGGTGGTGCCGGCACGAGGTGCACGCGAGCACCAATGACCGCACCCGCTCCGGATGGAGCACGGCCAGGATCTGGGCGATGACTCCGCCCATCGACGCGCCGACCACGTGGGCGCTGTCGATCCCCTCGGCGTCGAGCACCGCCAGGGCGTCGCGACCCATCTGACCGAGGTCGTAGGGGCCGGGCGGCTTCCCAGATCGGCCCACGCCGCGGTTGTCGGGGGCAAAGCAGCGGTAGCGGCGGCCGAACGCCATCCGCTGGAGGGCCCAGCCGCGCGAGTCGGTCCCGAGGCCCTGGATGAGGAGAACGGGCTCGCCGCCGCGTCGGCCCCAGACGTCGTAGGCGATCTCGACGCCGTCCTCCGCCAGCACCTTCTTGATCGGGCTCATCGCCGCCGCTTCCTCGCGCGAGCGTTCTGCTCGCGTTCGTGCAACGAAGCTACCCGTTGTTCACCACCCGGCGGTGTAATCGTCAGGCGCGGGCTAGGAGCCAGCGCACCGAGTCGCGGACCCGCTCGGCGAGCTCGGCCGCCACCAGGGCATCGCCGGGGACGGCGTCGGTCTCGGTCTCGACCATCTCGCCCACGATGACGCGCCACGCCCGCAGTGGGAGGCCCACCGGACCGCCCGGCAGCACCACGATCGGGATCACCGGGAAGCCGAGGATCGCCGCCAGCAACGCGCGCGGTGGCTCGCCCGCACCCGGTCGCAGCCAGGTCGGAGCGAGGGGCGCGGCCGCCAGGTGGCCGGCGCGGAGCAGGGCGGCGACGTCGTCGGGGCGTCCGCCCAACGCGCCGAGCTTGCGCACCACCGGCCCGACCACGGGCAGGTCGGGCGCGCCGATGATGCGGACCCGCCGGCCCGTCACCTCGCGCACCGCGATCGCGAGCGCGGCCGGCTCGAGCAGCCCGAGGCCGCGGTTGGCGACGAGCAGCGCGCCGCCGACTTCGGGAAGGCGCTCGCCGTGCTCGACCCGCACGCGCACGGCGCCGCGAACCGGCGCCGCCAACAGATCCATAAGCTGGGGATCGCCGCCGAACGGGTCGATCGGGTAGCGCCCGCCGAGACGGCGCCGCGCGACCGCGAGGAGCGACTCGGCCCCGTGCACCCGGTCGGCGTCGATGCCGTGATCGCCGACGGCGGTGTCGGCGACCGCCACCGGGACGCCGGTCACGCGACCTCCTCGCGCGAAACGGTGAGCGGCGTGACCGTGGCCCACTCGAAGAGCTCGGCGAGCACGTCCTGGGTCGGACGGAGGTCGGACAGGCCGAGCGCGTCGATCGCGCGGCTCCCGTCACCGGCACGGCCGTGGCGCATGAGCTCGAGCACATGCTCGGGCACCGGCGCGCCGGCGATCTCCGCCACCCGCCGGGCGACCTCCCACGCCGGTCCGGTCACAGGAATGGGCACCCGTCCTCCCAGCCGGACCGCCTGCCACGGGCTCGCCGCGCCCGGACCGACCACGTTGACGGGCCCGTCGTACCCGCGGACCAGCGCTTCGACAAACGCCTGGGCCGCGTCCATCTGGTGGAGCACGCTGAAGCCGGGGTCGGCGAAGGCGGGGACGGGGACCGCCGGCAACCGCAACATCCGCCCGAGCGGACTCGGGACGTGTGAACCGACAACTGGTGCGAGCCGCAGGGCCGCGACCGGGACGTCGTGGTGGCGGCCCAGGGCGACCGCGGCCGTCTCGACGTCGAGGCAGCTGCGGCCGTACGCGGAGGTCGGCGCGGGAGTGGCGTCCTCCGCCGGCACGAGCGGCCGCCCGCGACCCCGTCCGTACACCTCGAGACCGCTGCGCACGACGACGCGCTCGAGCTTGCCGGTCCGGGTCGCCGCGCCGAGCACGGCGGTGGTGCACGCCTCGGTCAGCTCGCGGGCGTCACGGGGCCCGACCCGCGAGTCGGGCTCGTAGACGCCGTAGTGCGCGACCGCGCTCGGCGCGAAGTCGGTCACGAAGTCGACCAGTCGGTCCCGGTCACGCGGGTCGATACGGGTGAACTCGCTGCGCCGCAACCGCCGGCGCGGTGGATCGATGTCGGTTCCGACGATCTCGGCGACGTCGTCGCGCGCCTCGAGGAGCTGGGCCAGGCGCGTGCCCAACTCGCCGCCGAGACCGGTGATCAGGACACGCATCACAAAGACGCTAATCCGCCTCCGGGCGGAGGTGAGGAAACAAGATGACCTCGCGGATCGCGCTGACGCCGGCCAGCAACATCGCGAGGCGGTCGATACCGATCCCGAGGCCGCCGCACGGCGGCAGTCCGTACTCGAGGGCGCGGATGTAGTCATGGTCGAAGCCATGGGCCTCGACGTCTCCCTTGGCGGCCAGCTCGGCCTGGGCCTCGAATCGCTCGCGCTGATCGACGGGATCGTTGAGCTCGCTGAACGCGTTGCCCAGCTCGAATCCGCGCACGACCGGCTCGAACCGCTCGACGAGCGTCGGGTCGTCGCGATGCACCCGGGCGAGGGGCGAAACGTCCCGTGGGTAGTCGAGCACGAACACCGGGCCGACGAGCTTCGACTCGGTCGTCTTCTCGTAGATCTCCATGACGAGCTTGCCGGGATCCCAGCCTCGTTCGCGGGGGACTTCGAGGTCGTCGCAGACGCGCTCGAGCTTCTCGATCGGCATCCCCGGGTGCACCTCGGCACCGGCGTGCTCGCGGATGAGGTCGAGCATCGTGCGTCGCTCCCACGGCGGGGTGAGATCGATGCGTTGCCCATCGGTCTCCACGACGGTTCCGCCGATCGACTCGCGGGCGGCGTAGGCGACCATTTCCTCGGTGATGGTCATCATCTCGGTGTAGTCCACGAACGCCTCGTAGAGCTCGAGCATCGTGAACTCGGGCTGCCAGCGCCAGCCCAGCCCTTCGTTGCGGAACACCCGGCCGATCTCGAACACCTTCTCGAACCCACCGACGAGCAGACGCTTCAACGGCAGCTCGAGCGCGATGCGCAGATAGAGGTCGATGTCGAGGGCGTTGTGGTGGGTCACGAACGGCTCCGCCGCCGCCCCACCGGGGACGGCGTGCAGCACGGGCGTCTCGACCTCGACGAACCCGCGCTCGGTCAGGAAGCGGCGGATGGCAGCGACGGCAGCGAAGCGGATGTCGAACACACGGCGGGCGTCGTCGTTGGCGATGAGGTCGACGTACCGCTGACGGAAGCGGGTGTCGACATCGGCGAGCCCGTGCCACTTGTCGGGAAGCGGCCGGAGGGCTTTGGAGAGGAGCGTGAACGCGGTGACCTTGACCGACAGCTCGCCCCGCTTGGTCTTCATGGGCGCGCCTTCGACGCCGACCCAGTCACCCAGGTCGAGCTGGTCGAACTCGTTGTGTCCCGCCTCACCCAGGCCGTCGTCCGACACGAAGAGCTGGATGCTGCCGGTTCCGTCGCGCATGGTGGCGAACGTGAGCTTTCCCTGCCGGCGGATCAGCATGAGCCGGCCGGCTACCCGCTCGGGCGCGTCGAGCTCCTGGCCGGCTTCGAGCTGAGCGTCGTAGCGGTCGCGCATCTCGGCCACGGTGAGTGTGCGGTCGAAGCGCACCGGGTAGGGGTCGACGCCGCGCGCACGGAGCGCCTCGACCTTGGCCAGCCGCTGCGCCCGCTGGTCGGCGGGCGGCTCCGCCGCGCTCATTGATTCCGCTCGAAGACGATGCGGAGGCCGTGGAGGGTGAGCCAGGGCTCGTGGTGCTGGATCGTGCGCGAGAACTGCATGATCAGCTCGGCCTGCCCCCCGGTTGTGACGACGGTGCACTCTCCCAGCTCGGACTTGAACCGGTCGACCACCGCGTCGACCTGCCCGGAGAAGCCGTAGATCGCGCCCGACTGGAGCGACTCCATCGTCGACTTGCCGATCACGTTCTTGGGCGGCACCAGCTCGACCCGGCGCAGCAACGCCGCCCGGGCGAACAGAGCGTCCATCGCGATCTCGATGCCGGGGAAGATCGCGCCTCCGAGGTACTCGCCCTTCTCGCTGATCGCGTCGACGGTGTTGGCGGTGCCGAAGTCGACGACGATCGACGGGCCGCCGTAGAGGTCGTAGGCGCCGACCGCGTTGGCGATGCGGTCGGGACCGACCTCCTTCGGATTGTCGTAGAGAATCGGCATGCCCGTACGGGTGCCGGGCTCGAGCACGAGCGGCTCGAAGCCGAAGTAGCGCTCGGTCATCTCGCGTAGCGCGGCGGTGACCGGCGGGACGCCCGACGCGATCGCCACGCCCGAGATCTGGGATTCGAACGAGAACCCGTGGAAGCCGAGGAACTGCTGGATCATGAGCGCGAGCTCGTCGGAGGTGCGCTCCGCCAGCGACGCGATGCGCCAATGGTCGGCGAGGTCCTTGTCGTCGTACAGCCCGATCACGGTCTGGGTGTTGCCGGCGTCGATCGCGAGCAGCATGGATCAGGTACCTGCCATCCCCTGACGAGGGGGCCGGGTCCCCCGGCCCCCGCATCGCCAGGATTGTGCGGGAGCGGCGAGCGAAGCGAGCGCGACCATTAGAGGAGGTCCAGGGCGATGTCGAGGACGGGCGCGGAGTGGGTGATCGCGCCGACGGAGACGAAGTCGGCGCCGGCCTCGGCGTAGGCGCGGACGGTCTCGAGGGTCACGCCCCCGGACACCTCGACCGGGAGCGCGCCGCCCAGCACCGCCACCGCCTCGGTGACCTCGGCCGGCGTCATGTTGTCGAGCAGCACCAGGTCGGGGCCGACCGCCTTGGCCTCGGCCACCTGGTCGAGCGAGTCGCACTCGACCTCGACCACACGGCCGGGCCAGCGGGCCCGGGCCTGTTCGACCGCGTCGCGCACCGGAAGGTGGGCCAGATGGTTGTCCTTGATGAGCACGGCGTCGGACAGGGACTCGCGGTGGTTGAACCCGCCACCGGCGCGTACCGCCGCCTTCTCGAGCGCGCGCAGACCCGGGAGGGTCTTGCGGGTGTCACGGATGCGGGCACTGGTACCGGCCACCGCGTCGACGAACCGTCGGGTCAGGCTGGCGACTCCCGAGCAATGGGTGAGCAGGTTGAGGGCGGTGCGCTCGGCGACCAGGAGTGAGCGCGCGAGCCCCTCGACCCGGCCGAGCTCGGCACCGTCGTCGACGGTCGCGCCGTCGGTCACCGACCAGGTGACACAGACGGTCGGATCGACCTGGGCGAAGGTCTCGGTGGCGGCGGCCGTTCCGGCGATCACGCCGCCGGCGCGGGCTACGAAGCGGGCGGTCCCGGGCGCGTTCTCGGGCACCACCGCGATCGACGTGAGGTCTCCGAGCGCGCCCAGGTCCTCCTCCAGCGCGCGT
>Ga0136614_10000202_pt1 | contig 26314 bp, 24 predicted proteins | sample AntDrymUQ2792106_2_FD_106643 | JGI IMG/M metagenome (GOLD analysis project Ga0136614, IMG submission 106643) | Polar desert sand microbial communities from Dry Valleys, Antarctica - metaG UQ279 (21.06) | ecosystem: Environmental > Terrestrial > Soil > Desert | place: Antarctica: Dry Valley... | reverse complement strand
CTGCAGCCGGGTGACCTGGTGTTCTACTACTCACCGATCAGCCACGCCGGGATGTACATCGGCAACGGCCAGCTCGTGCACGCGGCGAACGAGAGTGCTCCGGTCGAGGTCGTCGATGTCGACCTGATGCCGATCACCACCATCCGGCGCGTCGGCTGACCAGCGGCCGCGGCGCGCGTGATCAGCTGCTGCGGAGCGCGTGCCTACGATCACTGGGGTGAGGCCGGTTGAGCGTCGCGCGGCCTGGTCTTGGCTGGCCCTGACCACGCTGACCCTGGTCGTCCTCGCCGCGGTGCTGGTGCCGTGGGACTGGCTGCCCGGGGGTAGCTCGGCGCCGGCGGACCCCACCGCCGGACTGCCTGCCGACACCCTGGCCGCCATCGACGACTACCGACACACCGTGGTGCCGCTTGGGCTGGCCAGCACCGCCGTCTCACTGGCCGTGGCGCTTGGCCTGGCCCTGACGCCGATGGGCGCGCGGTTGGTGCGTCACCTGCCGGGTCAGCGATGGTGGCCCTTGCACCTCGCGGTGACCGTGCTGACGCTCATCGTCATCGGGTGGCTGGCCGTACTGCCGCTGGCGGTGCCGGCTGAGCTGGCCCAACGGGACGCGGGCCTGTCTACGCAGGACTGGCCGGGCTGGACGCTCGACGTCGCGCGCGGAGTACTGGTGGAGGCGGTCGCCACAACGCTTGCCCTGCTCGTGTTCGTCGGTCTCGCCCGTTGGAGGCGGCGAGGCTGGTGGTGGTTCGCGTCGGTGCTGGCCGGTGCCTTCGTGGTCGCCGGGTCGTTTCTCTACCCGCTTCTCGTCGAGCCGGTCTTCAACGACTTCGAGCCGATGCGGGCCGGTCCGCTGCGCACGTCCCTGGTCGAGCTTGCTGCCGAGGACGGGATGGCTGTGGACGAGGTGCTGGTCGCTGACGCGTCACGCCGGACGACGGCGCTGAACGCGTACGTTTCCGGTTTGGGCTCGTCAAGCCGGATCGTCGTCTACGACACCTTGTTGAACGGCGCACCGGACGACCAGGTGCGGCTGGTGGTGGCGCACGAGCTCGGTCATGCGGAAGCCGACGACGTGCTGGTCGGCACCAGCCTGGGTGCGCTGGGTGCTGCGGCGGGGGTCACGTTGCTGGTCCTGGTCGCGAGCTCCCGGCCAGTACGGCGGTGCAGTGGCGTCAGGACACTCGGTGCCGTGGAGGTGGTGCCGTTGGCGCTGGGCCTGGTGGCGATGGCAACACTGCTCTCGCTGCCGGCGCAGAACCTGGTGGGCCGGGCGGTGGAGGCGCGGGCCGACGTGCACGCACTGGAGCTCACCGGCGACGTGGGGACGTTCGTGGCAGGTCAGCGGCGGCTGGCGACGGCGAACCTGTCAGACCCGGACCCGCCGCGCTGGTTGTACGGGTGGTTCGCCACTCATCCGACGACGGCCGAGCGGATCGCGCTGGCGCGGGGGTGGTGGCAGCAGGACGGGACGCAATGTTTCTCAGTCGCAGGTTGTGGAAGAACCACTCGCCGCGAGGGAGTCACAGGGCTTCTGCATGTGTTCACTTGAGGTTCCACCGAGCAGCGCCACCGCGACCACGATGACTGCAGCGATGCAGGCGGCGATGAGAGCGTACTCGACAGACGATGCACCCGTCTCCCGACGCCCACTCGGGCGGAAGAAACTGAGAACACGCATGGTCTGCTCCTGGTCTAGAGAGTGAGCGAGGGGGCCGTGACTTCTGGTCACGACCCCCTCTGTCCTGCTGTGCGAGATCCAAGGGATCAGAGGTCGATCGCGGTCTCGGTATCGGTGAAGATGCCGTTGAGGGTCCCACCCAGGGCGAAGACCGCGCCGACGATGACGGCGGCGATCAGGGCAACGAGCAGGCCGTACTCCACCGCGGAGGCGCCCTTCTCATCACGGATCTGGGTGAGGAACAGGTGGGTGCGGACTGCGAGCTTCATGGTGCCCTCCGAGGGAGTCTGGTTGCGCCCCCGGTTGGGACGCCTTGTCGTTACCCCAAAGTCTGTAGCCTCGAAGTCACTCTGGGTATCCGTTGGGCGGCCATACCCCGATGCCGAACGGACTACCGCCTCATCGGCACGCTGGTCAACGGGCCGTACCACGCGTCACCGCAGGTCACAGCGATCCCTCAGGCAATGTTCAGGAACAGGAGGATGCCGCGATCAGATCTGGGATGACGTGGCGCCCTTGATCAGCCCGGCCCGGATCGCGTTCATGATCGCCTGTGCCCGGTTGGCGGCGCCGAGCTTGTCGTAGATTTTGGAGATGTGCGTTTTGGCCGTCGACTCCGAGATGTACAGCTTGCGCGAGATCGCGGCCACCCCGAGCCCCTCGGCCAGCAGGTCGAGCACCTCACGTTCCCGTGGGGACAGCTGCGGACCGGTCGGCTTCAGCCGGCGCTGCATGGCCTCGGCGAGGTCCGGCGCGGTGAACGAGCGCGGTGAGACCGCGGCGTGCCGCGCCGCGGCGACCACGTCCTCAGCCGGGGCGTCTTTGGGTACGAACGCGGACGCGCCCGCGTCAAGCGCCGAGAACAGCTGTTCGTCGCCGGCATACATCGTCAGCACCACGATGCCTAGGCCCGGCACGTGCTGGCGCATCTTGCGCACCAGGTCGAGGCCGGAGCCGTCGGGGAGGCGGACGTCGATGACGACGACCTGGGGTTTGAGCGAGGCCACCATCTGTTCGCCCTGGCCCAGGTTGGCGGCCTCGCCGACCACGGTGAAGTCCTCGTTGCGCTCGAAAGCGCGGCGCAGACCCTGCCGGATGAGATCGTGATCGTCTATGAGCAGGACCGAAGTCACCATGGCCGCTCGTCCCCTTCGCACAGCTGTATGCACCACGCTGGAGCGTGGTGTTGGTATCACGCTAAGTGATGAACCGGTGTTCGTGCGTGAATTTGTGGCTTTTTTCTTCGATCCTCCAGAACGAGGATCACCTCGGTGCCCGAGCTACCCGTCGTCTTGTTGCGCACCCGGAGCACCCCGCCGACCCGATCGGCGCGCTCACGCATGGTGCGCAAGCCGAAGCTGTCCTCGCGCGCGACCCCGAGGCCGCGCCCGTCGTCGATGACCGTCAACCGGGCATACGGAGACTCCACGGCCAGCGAAACGTGCAGGTTGCGCGCCCCGGAGTGCTTGCGGGCGTTGGTGATCGCCTCCTGTGCGATCCGCAGGATCTCGGTTTCGGTCTGGGCGGGCAGTCGCTTGGTGCCCTCGGCCAGCGACAGGTGCACCGTCATCCCCGACCGACTGCCGATGAGGCGGACGTGGTCGGCAAGCACAGCGCCCAGGCTGGCTGTCGGGCTCACGTCGCTGCGCAGGTCGAAGATGGACAGCCGTAGCTCGCTAGTGAGCCGGGTCAGCTCCTGGCGCAGCTGCAGCAGGTCGTCGCGGCGCTGCCCCTCGGCATCGGCGACCATGCCGTCGACCAGATAACCGACCGAGGCGATCTCCTGGGCAATGCCGTCGTGGATCTCCCGGGCCAACCGGCGCCGCTCTTCAGCCGTGGCCAGCGAGCGCACCTCGTCGAACAGCATCGCGGTGTCCAGCCGCACGCAGTGCTCGGACAGCGCGGCGCGCAGCTCCTTGAGCTCGGGCCCGGTCAGGGTGCGGTCGGTCTCGACCACGGCCACCCCGATGACTCGCACTCCGACCTGCAGCGGGATCGCCAGCCGGATGTAGCGGGTGCTCCCGGGCGGCCCCGACGGTCGCTGCACCGGTGCCTCGTTGGTCCAGGCGTCCATCACCAGGGGGTCGTCCGCGGTCAGGTCACGGGCGGCGCCGTCACCGATCTCGGCCAGCGGCTGCGGAGGACCGCTGTCGGAGCGGGCCAGCACCACGGCAAGGGAGACGTTGGCCCGTTGGTCGATCTCGGTGAGGATCTGCTGGGCGATCCCGACCGGGTCGAGACCCGCGGACAGCCGCCTGGCGACCGTGCGCAGCTGGGTGAGCAGCCGCCGGGCCGACTCGTAGCCGGTGTCGCCGGCAGCAGGAACCCCAGGGCGATCCACGATCCAGTGGCCGAGCAGGGCGGCGCCGACACTGGTCAGCAGCCACGGAATGGATATCTCGAGCCGGTCGACAACCGTGTCCTGGCGGAACTCGGTGACGGTCAGCAGGTCGATGGAGACCAGTTGAGTAACTAGAGCTGACATGACCGGCGGCCATCCGCCGGACACCCCCGCGACGAACGGCGGAACGAGACAGTAAGCGATCGCGCCCTTAAAACCGACTACGCCGGTGAGCGAGGTCCCGATCACGACCCCAGCGATGAGTGCCTCGAGGATGGCGAGCGAGGCGAGCATGTCCGGGAACCGGAGCGTCAGCGCCGACATGGCCGACGCAAGGCCGCACAGTGCTGCCGCCGTAACCACGGCCCGCGTCGATGTGTCGAGGGCGGCGAGCAGTAGCACGGTGCAGCCGCCGAAGGCGCGAGCGGCCACGGCTGCCAGCAACTCGCGGGGGACGGCGCGCAGAGCACGGGGAAGTGCGGCCACCAGCACAGCCACTGCGTCCTCCCCCCTCCGCTGAGACCCAAGCATGTCCTACAGAGGGTAGGCGCTTGGTCACTCAGTCAGATTCCGGCCGCACCAAACGAGTTCATCAGCGAAATGACTCCGGGGCCCATGACGATGAGGAACAGAGTCGGCAGGATGAAGAAGATCAGCGGAAACAGGATCTTGACCGGCACCTTCTGCGCCTTCTCCTCCGAAATCTGCCGACGCTTGAGCCGCAACTCGGACGATTGCACCCGCAGCACCTTGCCGACCGGGATGCCGAAGGCGTCGGCCTGGATCATGGCGGTGGTGAAACTGCGCAGCTCGGCAAGCTGAGAACGCTCCCCCAGCGCGCGCAACGCTTGGCTGCGGCCCATACCGATCTGCATCTCCTGCAACATCCTCGCGAATTCATCGGCCAGCGGGCCGTCGGTGTTCTTGGCGACGTGGGCGAGGGCGGCGTCGAAGCCGAGCCCCGCCTCGACCGAGATCGTGAGGAGGTCAATCGAGTCGGCGATGTCGTTGCGCATCGACCCGCTCCGGTCATTGGCCTTCTGGTACAGCCAAAGGTCCACGCCGTAGTAGCCGAGGAGCGATAACCCAACCGCCACAACCACGGAGATCTTCATACTGAATCCAGTCACCAGCACAAGCCCTAGGGCGCCGGCGAGCCCGGCGATGAAGCCGGACGCCTTGAGCTGGGTGATCCTCTCTACCGACCAGCCGGACGGGTTGCCAGCTGCATCCAGCTTGGCGCGCATCCGGGCGTGATGGTCGCTCGGCGTGAGCCGTCGACCAAGCCGCCCGAACCACGCGTTGGTCGGGTCGAGCACACGGGCCTTGAACCCGGGGTCGAGCTCATCGGTCATCGAGGATGGCGCCGAACTGAAAGCCTCGAGCACCTCCAGCGACCGTCCGACACCGGACTTGGCAGGGCTAAGCACGCCGAAGCCTACGAACAGCAGGACGATCGCGCCCACTACGGCAGCCAGGCCGAGGACGAGGAGCAGGTTGGGGTTCATCTCAGACCTCGACCTTCACGAGCTTTTTCATCGAAACAATGCCCAAGGCCATCATGACGCCGGAGGCCCCGAGCATGCCCCAGCCAATCGCGGCGTCAAACATTGGTTGCAGGTACTCGGGTCGTACGATCAGGAGGTAGACGAAGAAGACAGGTGGCAATCCGCCCAATATCCAGGCCGAGAGCTTTCCCTCCGCGGACAGTGTGGCCACCTGGCGGCGCAGGTACTCCCGTTCGCGCAGCGTGTTTGCCACCGTGAGCAGCAGCTCGGAAAGGTTGCCGCCGACATCGCGCTGGATGCGGATAGCCATCACCACCCAGGCGAAGTCGCCACTCTTCATGCGTTGGGCGACACCGTCCAGCGCTTCGTCGACCTGCACACCCAGTCGTTGCTCAACCAGAGCGCGGCGAAACTCGCCGGACACCGGCTCATTGCCCTCGCGCACGACGGTGTCCAGCGACTGCGCCAGCGAGAGGCCGGCGCTCAGGCTGCCGGCGATCAGCTGAAGCGTGTCGGCCAGCTGGGAACTGAAAGCCTTGATCCGCTTGGACTCCTTGCGTGACAGGTAGACGTAGGGCAGTACCGCGCCAACGACCACAGCAATGACGGCGATGGTGATGTTGCCCCCGATGACGTACCCGACGAGGCCGGCCCCGATCGCGATGCCGGCGTGCATGAGCAGCCACTCCGCGGCATGCAGCTTGAGGCCGCCGGCGTCGAGCTTCGTGCCCAGCTTGGCGTCCAGCGAGCCACCCTTGAGCACCTTCTCGGTGGCATCGATGGCCTGCTGCTTGACACCGGGTCCTGGCTCACTTGCGGCACTGCCAACCTTGCTGAAGCGGTTGGCACCCTCACCGTAGGGCGCCAGCCGGTCGTCCAGGCTGGCCAACTTCGGACTGCTGAACGCACCGCTCATCACCAGCAAGACCCCCAGCCCGCCCAGACCGACGGCGCCGATGCCGCCGAGCATCATCGGCTGTGACACGGTGAACGCTGCTGGCTCCGCGGCGGCCGATACGGGTGTCCCGGAACTGTCGGGGTCGATGATCGGCGCAGTGACAGCGGGGATCGCGACGAACGCCTCGTCGGTGTAGGTCTGCCTGCCCGCGGCGAGTGACACCCCGACGGTGGCGTCGCCACCGTCCCAGCCGTCCGGCACCGCGAAGGTGACCAGCACCTGGGAGGCGAGCACCTCGGCCTGCGCCTCGAACACGGCGGTCAGGGCGGCCGGGTCGTCGGCGCTGGTGATGTCGCCGCGTCCCGCGCTGGCAATGGAACCAAGAATGTTGAGCGGTCCACCGGTCTGTTCGAGCGCCACCACGTCGACGCGCGCGCCGCTGCCCTTGACGGCGGCCAGCGTGGCGCTGACGTCGTCGCCCGACGTGTCCCTGCCGTCCGAGAGCACCAGCAGGCTGTTCTGGCTGTCGGCCGGCAGTGCGGCCACGGCGGTGCGGACGCCGGCATACAGCTCAGTGCGCTGGGTCAGCGAGAGCTCGCCGATGGCGTCACGCAGGGCGTCTCGATCGAGCGTCGGCTCCTCTACCACCTCAGTGCCACTGGCGAACGTCACCAGGCCGATCTGGACGTCCGCGGGTGCTTGGTCGACGAAGGCCAGCGCGGCGGTCTTGGCCTGGGTGAAGCGGTCACCCGCCATCGACTGGCTGACGTCGATGACCAGCAGGGTGACCCGCTCGACCGTGCCGGCGTCCGAGGCCAGCTCGGCCTCTGCCGGCTGCACCTCCCCGTCCACCGTGGTCTCGATTGACGAAAGGTCGGCCGTCTGGGCCTTGGGCAGGTCGCGCAGGGAGAACAGCGCTTGCACGCTGCCACCGTCGGTAGTGACCTCGTCGATCTGACCATCGGCGGCCCACGCGCCGGTCGGCAATGTCAGCAGCCCGGTCGCCACCAGGATCGCGCCCAGCGCCGAGCGCCGGACGGTTCCCATCACTCGCCGTCCATGGCGAACACCTGCAGGTCAAGCTTGATCCCGTGATCGGCCAGCTTCTCCATGAACTTCGGGCGCAACCCGGTCGCCCGCAGCTTGCCGAGGCTCTTGCCCTCCTCGCTCCAGCCGGCGGAGTTGTCGTACAAGAAGATGTCCTGAAGGGTGACCACGTCGCCCTCCATCCGCTCGACCTCGGTGATGTGCGTGATCCGCCTCGAGCCGTCCTTGAGTCGGGCCTGCTGGACCACGAGGTCGACAGCGCTGGCTATCTGCTCTCGGATCGCCTTCATCGGCAGGTCCATGCCCGCCATCAGCACCATGGTCTCGAGCCGGGACAGCGCGTCGCGCGGGGTGTTGGCGTGCAGGGTGCAGATGGAGCCGTCGTGGCCGGTGTTCATCGCCTGCAGCATGTCGAGCGCGGAGGCGTCGCGGACCTCTCCGACGACGATCCGATCGGGGCGCATCCGCAGGCAGTTGCGCACCAGGTCGCGGATGGTGACCGCCCCCTTGCCCTCGATGTTGGCCGGACGGGACTCCAGCCGCAGCACGTGCTCCTGGTGCAGCTGCAGCTCGGCGGCGTCTTCCACGGTCACGATGCGCTCGTCGGCGGGAATGAAGCCGGACAGCACGTTCAGGGTGGTCGTCTTGCCGGCTCCGGTGCCGCCGGACACGACGATGTTCAGGCGACCGGCTACACACGCGCGCAGGAAGTCGGCCATCCGCGGGGTGAACGAGCCGAGCCTGATCAGGTCGTCAACGGTCAAGGGGTCGGCGGAGAACTTTCGGATCGTGAGCAGCGAGCCGTCGAGAGCCAGCGGTGGGATCACCGCGTTGACCCGGCTGCCGTCCGGGAGCCGCGCGTCGACCATCGGGCTGGACTCGTCCACCCGCCGGCCGATCCGCGCGACGATCTTGTCGATCGTGCGGCGCAGGTGTGCCTCGTCAGCGAACTGCCCGTCGACCCGGGTGAGCTTGCCGTTGCGCTCGATCCAGATGTCGAACGGCCCGTTGACCATCACTTCGGTGAGGCTCGGGTCGCGCAGGAATGGCTCGATCGGGCCGTATCCGAGGATGTCGTCGGCGATCTCCTGCGTCAGCCGGTTGCGGTCCATCATCGTCAGCGGCGTGTCGTTGGCGGCGACTGCGTCCTGCAGGGCCTCTCGCACCATCTTCTCGAGCTCGCTCTGTGCGAGGTTCGCGTCGTACAGCTTGGGGCCGAGTGCCATCAGCAGGCTCTTGTGCACGACCAGCTTCAGCTCCGACAGCGGGTCGACCGCGGCCACCTTGAGTGTGTCGGACGTCGTCGCCGGCCGGTCCTGCATGGTGGCTCCCGGAGCGGAGCCGGCGGCGCCGCCGCGATCCCGCTCGGCTGAAGCGAGGCGGTCGGCGAGACTCATGCGCGGGCCTCCCTGCGCCCGAACAGGCTCGACTTGCGCCGGCTGTGGCTGGCTGGCGCGCCCTTGGCCGAGGCTCCGTTGGTGCTGGGTTCGGCAGCCACCGGCACCACCGACGCGGTGGTCCCGGTCACCACCGCCTTGGCGAGGTGCGCGATGGCCTGGCTGACGGCATGTCGCCGGTCAGCCAGGTAGATCAGCTCGCCGCGGTTGATCGTGGCCGGAACATCTCGTGACGAGGGCACCGAGGTGGTGATCGTCATGTTCACTGAGGCGGCCACCTCGGCCGGTGAGATGCCCACCCTGGAGTCGGCCCGGTTGAGCACGACCCGCAGCCGGTCCTTGTCGATGTTCAGCAGGCTGATCGTCTCGCAGGCGATCTTGAGGTTCTTCAGCGCCGGGATGTCAGGGGTGGCGACCAGCACGATCAGGTCTGACTCGTCGAAGGCCTGCAGCACCTGGTCGTCCAAGGCCGGGGGCGTGTCGATGACGACATAGGCGAACCGCTCGCGCAGCAGGCCGAGGATGCTGCGCACCAGCTGTGGCGAGATTGAGTCCTTGGCGTCGGGCTGCACCGGCGCGGCCAGCGCGAACACCCCGTCGCGGTATGGGGTAAGCAGCGACTCCAGGGCCTGGATGTCCAGGTGCGCCTGCATCGGGACGGTGTCGGCGATGGTTCGGGTGGGGAAGATCTGCAGCGCGATGGTCACGTCGCCGAACGACAGGTCGAGGTCGACCAGGCAGACCTGGTTCTTGTCGCCGTCCGCGAGTGCGACTGCGAGGTTGGTCGAGACGGTGGTCTTGCCGACGCCGCCCTTGGCGGAGAAGACGGTGACGACCTTGCCCTTCGGCTCGTTCGCCCTGTCACCGGGAGCGGCCTCGAGCATCGCCTCGTGCAGGGTGCGCGAGCGTTGCACCGCGGGTGCGATGGCGGACAGATCGGTCTGCGGTATGACTTCGCGCATCCCGGCACGCAGGGCCTCGGCCAGGACGGTGGTGTCCACCACGTCGCGAATGAGGATGACGCCGAGCGACGGGCGAGTGACCCGCAGGGTGCTGGCCAGCGATACCGCGGCGGCGAGCGGCACGCTGGGGCCGAGGATGACGACGAACTCCTGCGGGCGGTTGGCGAGGTGGAGCTTGACCTGTTCGATCGAGTCCACGTACTCGGCGGCGCCGGCGGCGTCGGAGAAACGGTGCGCGATCGCTGCGTCGCGCTCGACGATGGTGGTCATGTTCAGTTCCCTCCGAAAAGCGCGGTGTAGGGGGTTCCCGCCGACAGCGCCACGGTGGACGCCTCGGTGCGCAACCCGAGCGACAGGCAGCTGGTCTGGGCGGCGAGGATGAGCTTCTCGGAGTCCCTCTGGTCGAGCCCGACGGTGAGCAGCGTCGTCGACACCTGCTCGGCGGCTGGGTCTACCGGTGCGTCCGCGGGGGCGGGCTCCGGAGCGTTGATCCCGGTCGCACCGATGCCGACGACCGGTGCCTTCGGCAGCAGCAGCCGGGTGGATGGCTGGCCCCCGACCGCACCATCCGGGCAGCCGGCTTGGGTGCTGCTGTCCACCCCTACGGTGGTGAAGATCGCCACGTCCGAGCCGGGGGCGACGAAGCCGGCCACCCGCTGCGGGTCGCTCAGCTCCACACTGACGGCGATCGCCTTGGCCGGGATGGTGATGGCGGTCGTGGACCCGGTCTCGCCGAACTTCGACCCGATGACCTGCTCCCCGGTGTAGAGCGGCGCGAGCGCCACCTGGTCGGTGATCTCGTCGGTCGAGGTCTCCGCCCCGCTGAGCAGCGCGTCCTGCGGCACCTCGCTCAGCTCGAACTTGCCCGCCTCCGAGGCTTCCTTCACTGACTCGCCGGCCTTGATGTTGGCGGTCACGGTGAGCACCTCGACCGGGACGGCGGCGATCTCCGCCTTGTCCTCGAGCCCTCGTACGTAGAGGAAGATGAGGCTTGCGCCCAGTGCCGCGATCACGAATGCGGCAATCAAGGTGATTGTCTTGCGTCCCATGTCAGGTCCTTGCGAGTGGAAGGGCGACCAGTGCGACGACGAACTCGCCGTGAACCGACGTTATGGCCCAGTGGGACGGGCGGGCACGAATCGGGCCAAGGTAGGCCCCGTCGTCGGAGCGACGTGTCCTCCGGTCGGGTTGGGGTGTCCTCCGAACGGACGAGTGACAGCGCTGCTGACCGCCGCGTCAACCGCCCGCCGGCTCGTACAGCGACTCGATCTCGGCGCGGTGGTCGCGCACGACCAGTGCCCGTTTGAGCCTCAGGCTCGGCGTGAGATGGCCGGCCTCCTCGGTCCAATCGGCGCTTAGCACCCGGAACCGGCGCACTGCCTCTGCGGGCGAAACGCCCGCATTGGCTGCGTCGACCGCGCTTTGGATCTCGTCGCGCAGGTCGGGGTCGTCGGCGAGCTCGGCGATGTCGTGTCCGCGGTCGTTGGCCTGCGCCCAGACGGTGGCGGCATCGGCGTCGAGGGTCACGAGCGCGGCGACGTACGGACGGCCGTCGCCAACGACCAGGCAATGGCTGATGAGCGGATGGGCGCGGATGCGGTCCTCGAGCATTGAGGGGGCGACGTTCTTGCCGCCCGCGGTCACGAGGATCTCGGTGCGGCGTCCGGTTACCCGGACGAAGCCCTCGCCGTCCACCTCGCCCAGGTCGCCGGTGTGCAACCAGCCGCCCGCCAACACCTCGGCGGTGTGCGTGCGGCTCTGATCGTCGTCACCCCAGTAGCCGTCGAACACCTGACCACCCCGGAACAGCAGCTCACCGTCGTCGCCGACCCGCACCGTCACCCCGGGAAGCGGGCGGCCGACGGTGCCCACCTCGTGCTCGCCGGGCCGGTTCGCGGTCACGGCCGACGTCGTCTCGGTCAGGCCATAGCCCTCCAACACGGTCACGCCGACGCCGCGAAAGAAATGGCCCAGCCGGTCGTCGAGAGGCCCCCCGTTGCACAGTGCGTAGCGCACTCGCCCGCCGAGGACTCCGCGTAGCCCGCGGTAGACCAGCCGCTCGTACACCGCTCGGCGTGCGCGCAGCACCCGGCCCGGACCGCCGGTGCCAGTGGCCCGGGCGCGGCTCCAGGCGACGGCGCTCGACGCCGCCGACGAGAACACTCGGGTCCGGACGGCGGTGGAGGACTGCTGGCTGGCGGAGGTGTAGACCCGTTCGAGCAGGCGGGGAACGGCCACCAGAAACGTGGGACGGAAGCCGCCGAGCAGGCTGACAAGCTCAGCGGTGTCAGCGGTCTCGCGAGTGTGCGCCAGCGACACTCCCGCACGCACACAGCCCACCTGGACGGTGCGGGCGAACACATGGGCCAGCGGGAGGAAGAGCACTGTGGAGGCGCCGGGGGCGCCGAACACTTCGTCCAGCGCCTCAGTGAGGCTCGAGACGGCGACCATGATGTTGGCGTGGGTGAGCCGGCAGCCCCTGGGCCGCCCGGTGGTGCCCGAGGTGTAGATCAGCGTCGCCAGGTCGTCGGGGGACACCGCGGCGCGGCGCTTCTCCAGCTCGTCGTCGGCGACGTCGAGGCCCAACCGGGCAAGGGCCGGGACAGCACCCGCCCGAGGGCCGTCGTCCAACGTCCAGACGTGCCGCAATCCCGCCAGCCGGCCGCGTACGGATTCGACCCTGGCTGCGTGGTCGGCGCGCTCGACCACACAGGCCACCGCGCCGGAGTCGGCCAGCACCCACCGCACCTGGTCGGCCGAGGACGTCTCGTACACTGGGACGCTCACCGCGCCCACCCACCAGATGGCGTAGTCGACGAGCGTCCACTCGTAGCGGGTGCGGGCCAGCAACCCCACCCGGTCGCCCGGCTGGACGTCGGCCGCGACCAGCCCTTTGGCGACGGCCACGACGTCGTCGCGGAACTGCCTGGCGGTGACGTCCAGCCAGGACCCGGTCGGCACGGTGGGTCCGGAGTCGGGTCCGGCGTGGGGTTCGGCGTGGGGTTCGGCGCGGGGCTGCCGGCGGAACAGCACGACCTCGTCCGGGCGCTCCAGGTGCCGAAGCACGTCGTCGGTGAGGTTCCCGTGCGGGGGCACCACATACGTCCCCGGGGTGGAGAACTCACGCATTCCGCGAACGCTACAGTCCCGGCAGGCCCAAGCCAGACGGCGTCAGACGGAGGTGTGATGACCGACCAGACGACCTCCGCCATCACCGTGGACGCCGGGGCCGCGGCGGTGATGGCGGTCATCGCCGACTTCCCCGCCTACCCCCAGTGGGCTCGGGGGGTCAAGCAGACCGAGGTGCTCGCGCAGCGTCCCGACGGACGGGCCGAGCAGGTGCGCTTCGTCATCGACGCCGCGCCGATCAAGGACGAGTACACCCTCGCGTACGACTGGGACGACGACCGCCAGGTGACCTGGACGCTGGTGTCGGGCAAGGTGCTCAAGGGTATGGACGGCGCGTACGTGCTCGACGGGGACAGCCCGGGCTCGACCCGCGTCACGTACCGGCTGGCCGTCGTGGTGTCGATCCCGATGATCGGGATGCTGCGGCGCAGGGCCGAGAAGGTCATCGTGGACATCGCCCTGGGCGGGCTGAAGAAGCGCGTTGAGGCCGGCGCCGCGTGACGGCCGGGGCAGGTGGGGACCCCGTGGGGACGGCGACGCAGGAGGCGGCGCTGCTGTTCGCCACCTTGGCCGACCGTGCCCGCGAGCACCTCGGCGACCCGGTGGAGGCCGGGCACCCGCCGGAGTGCACCTGGTGCCCGTTGTGCCGCGCGCTGGCGGTGGTGCGACGGACGAGTCCGGAGGTGCGCGAGCAGGTCGTCGAGTCCGCGATCTCGCTCGGGCTCGCGCTGTGCCAGCTGGTCGAGCAGGTGACTGCCGACGTCAAGCGGGGCGACGCCGAGCCGGGCGAAACCGAGCGGGGAGAGACCCGGTGGGACTGACCGTCGGCGTGGATGTCGGCGGCACCAAGATCGCCTCCGGCGTCATCGACGAGCAGGGCCAGGTGCTGCACGAGGACCAGCTGCCCACCCCCGACCCGCACGGCAAGGGGGTCTCCACCGCCATCGCCGACGCCATCGCCGAGCTGGTCGGGCGGCACCGCCGGCTGCACACGGTCGAGGCGGTCGGCATCGGCGCGGCCGGGTTCGTCGACTGCGACCGGTCGAAAGTGCTGTTCGCGCCCAACATCGCCTGGCGGGACGAGCCGCTGCGCGACCACGTCGCCGACCGGGTGGATCTGCCGGTGGTGGTCGAGAACGACGCCAACGCGGCGGCTTGGGCGGAGTTCTGCTTCGGCGCCGGCGAGGACGTCGACGACCTGGTGCTGCTGACCGTGGGCACCGGGATCGGCGGCGGGATCGTCCTCGACGGGGCACTGCACCGGGGTGCGTTCGGGGTCGCGGCCGAGGTGGGCCACCTGCGGGTGGTTCCCGGCGGCGAGCGGTGCGGCTGCGGCAACCGGGGTTGCTGGGAGCAGTACGCCAGCGGCCGGGCGCTCGTACGGGAGGCCCGCGAGCTGATCCGTTCGGGCTCACCGCTAGCCGGTGCGCTTGCCGACGCCTGCGGCGGGGACGCCGACGCGGTGCAGGGACCGATGGTGACCAGCCTGGCGCAGGCCGGCGACCGGGCCAGCGTCGAGCTGGTCGCCGAGGCCGGGCGCTGGCTGGGAGAGGGGATGGCGTCGTTGGCGGCCGTGCTCGACCCCGCAGTGGCCGTGGTGGGTGGTGGAGTGTCGGCCGCTGGTGACCTGCTGCTCGACCCGATGCGGGCAGCCTTCGAGCGGGAGCTGACCGGGCGCGGGTATCGGCCGTTGCTAGAGATCAGGCCGGCGGCGTTGGGCAACACCGCCGGGATCGTCGGCGCCGGCGACCTGGCCCGCCACCCCTGACGGCCCGGGGCGGCCCGGGAGAACGGATCTTCCGACCGCTTGGTTGTCTGGGCAACCCTGGTGTCGGAAGATCCGTCCGGCGGCGGCCTCGGCCGCGGTCAGGAGGGGGAGTCGCGAGGCACCACATGCGCGACGACCAGCTGGGGACCGTCCCGGTTGACCACCGCGGTGGCGATGACGGTGACGGGCAGCGTACGGCCGTCGCGAGTGACCAAGCGCTTGTCGAGTGTGTGCGACTTGGCGGTCTGCCGGATCAGGGCGTCGACATTGTCGGCGTCGACGGCTCGATCGCCGGGGTGCGTCCACGACGCCATCGTGCTACCGAGCAGCCGCTCGGGGGTCGAGTCCAGCATCTCGGCCAGGGCCGAGTTGACCTGGATGAGGGTGCCGTCGAGGCGGGACACCGCCATGCCGACCGGCGACTCCTCGAACGACAGCCGGAACAGCTCCTGCTGATGCTCGATAGACGCCGCCGCCTCGGTGGCCGCGGTCACGTCGCGGCACAGCCACAACGTCTCGCCGTCGCCGTCGTGGATCCGGTCGCTGCGGGCGAAGATCTCCCAGGTACGCCAGCCGCTGCGGCGCCCGCCCTGGACACGGACCGTGACGTGTCCGCCGCGGCGCAGCAGCGCCCGGTCGGCGGGGTGGACGAAGCGGGCCCAGACCGACCGACCAGCCCGACCGCCGCGACCCCGAGCTGCTCGCTCGCGGTCGGTGAGGCGTAGAGGATGACGTCTGCGCCGTCGGTGACCACGACGATGTCCTCCGCCGCGCCAAGGGGGAGCATCGGCGGAGCGCTCAGGTCCATCCGCGGTCGAGGCCAGCGCGAACACGGCAGCTGTCCCGAGGGTTCCACCGGTAGGGGGCGTCCGAACGTCCACCCCTGGGCGTACTCCACCCCTAAAGCGGTCAGCTGCCGGGCCTGCTCCATCGTCTCCACCCCCTCCGCGCACACCGTGAGCCCGAGGGCGTGGGCGGCGTCGGTGAGCATCCGTACCAGGACGGCGTCGCGCGGCTGCTCGGTCACGCGGTCGACGAACGACTTGTCCACCTTCAGCGCGTCCACCGGCAGCTCGCGCAGCAGAGTCAGCGACGAGCTGCCGGTACCGAAGTCGTCCAGGGCGATGTGGACACCGTGCGTACGCAACGAGTACAGCACGCCGGCCGTCCAGCCGGGGTCGCGGACGATTGCGGACTCGGTGATCTCCAGCGCCAGCGCCGGTCCCTCGAGGTGATGCCTGGCCAAGGTGTCGATGACCATGTCGGTGAAGTCGGGCTCGTCGAGCTGACGGGCCGACACGTTGACGGACACCCCTACGGCCTGCCCGCCCTGCCGCCAGCCCGCGGCCAGCCCACAGGAGCGGTCGAGGATCTGTCGGCCGAGCTCGACGATGAGTCCGCTGCGGTCCGCGGCGGGGATGAACTCGTCCGGCGGCACCCAGCTGCCGTCTACGCGCTGCCAGCGCGCTAGAGCCTCGACCTCCATCAGGGCGGCGTCGGGGAGCGAGACGATCGGCTGCAGGTGTACGTCGACACGACCCGCCGCGGTCGCCTCGCGCAGATCCGCATCCACCCAGACACTCTGCGGGACTCGGCCACGTGGCGGCAACAGGTTCGCCCGTCGCCGTCGGTGCGGGTCTGTGAGAATGTCGGGGTGCCGCTATTGGAACGGCTCTCGATCGGGATCGACATCGGGGGCACCGCCGTCAAGGCCGGAGTGGTCGACCCCGACGGGAATGTCGTCGAGCGGACCTTTCGCGAGACCCCCAGCACCAGCCCTACCGAGGTCGAGGACACCATCGCCGACGTGGTGCATGAGCTGCGGTCGCTCCGGGACGTGGTCGGGGTCGGCATCGGGGCCGCCGGCTTCGTCGACATCACCCGTTCGACGGTGCTGTTCGCGCCGCACCTGGCCTGGCGGAACGAGCCGCTGCGCGATGCCGTGCAGCGGCGGATCGGGCTCGCGGTGGTGGTGGAGAACGACGCGAACGCCGCCGCTTGGGCGGAGTTCCGATTCGGATCCGCACAGCGTGAGGAGGATCTCGTCTGCATCACGCTGGGGACAGGCATCGGCGGGGCGATGATGTTCGGCGGCGTCCTCTACCGCGGACGCCACGGCATGGCCGGCGAGTTCGGCCATATGCAGGTGGTGCCGGGCGGGCACCGGTGTGAGTGCGGCAACCGAGGCTGCTGGGAGCAGTACGCCAGCGGGAACGCCTTGGTGCGCGAGGCGCGCGAGCTGGCGTACAAGGGCTCGCCGATGGCGCAGCCGATGCTCGACGCCATCGGGGTGGCGCCAGCCGAGATCACGGGACGGTTGGTGTCGGAGGCGGCCCGCGGCGGCGACCCCGCCGCGCAGGAGCTGCTGGCCGATGTCGGGAACTGGCTGGGTGTGGGCATTGCCGGATTGGCAGCCGCGTTGGACACCGGCCTGTTCGTCGTCGGCGGCGGAGTGTCGGAGGCGGGCGAGCTGCTGCTCGGCCCGGCCCGCGAGTCGTACCGGAGGACACTGACCGGCCGCGGGTTCCGGTCCGAGGCGCGGATCGTCAAGGCGCACCTCGGTAACGACGCCGGCCTGGTCGGGGCGGCCGACCTGGCCCGATCGCGGCGGTCCCGATCCAGCGCCCGCCGCGCCTCCCGCACTGCGCGCCGTTCCTGGGGCGACGGCACCGCGGTGGCCCGACTCAGCCAGCGCTGGGCCGAGTAGAGACGAATCTCGGGCACTGGGGTCGTCCCGGGCGCACTGATGTCTCGACACCGGCGTCGGCTGCCGCCCTCAACGGTCGACCAGAGTGAGCTCGAAGGTGTACCGCTCGGGGCGATAGGTGTGGTCGCCGTACTCGATCGCGCGGCCTTCGTCGTCGAATGCCACCCGCTGCATGGTGAGCAATGGGCCCCCCCGGCGTTCGCAGAGCAGCCGGGCCTCGCGCGAATCGGCGCGGCGCGCGCCGATTCGCTGGTGGGCGACCCGGAGCAGCACGCCGGCGCGGCGCAGCCCCTCGTAGAGCCCCCGGTGCTCCAGGTCGGCCGCCCGCAGGTCGACGACGTCGGCGGGGAGGTAGTTGCGCAGCAAGGCGAGTGGCTCGTCGCCCACCAGGCGCAGCCGCTCCAGCGACCAGACCGGCGTGCCCATGGGCAGCGACAGCTCCCGCGCCACGTCGTCGTGCGCCTCGATGATCTCGCACCCGAGCACATCGGTGTGCGGCCGCTGGCCCGACCGGACGAGGTCATCGAAAAGGCTGCTGAGCTCGACCGGCCGCCGGATCTGGCTGCCTACCACCTGGGTACCCACCCCGCGCTTGCGCACCACCATCCCCTTGTCGACCAGCATCTGGATGGCCTGCCGCAGCGTCGGGCGCGACAGGCCGAGGGCCTGCGCGAGGTCGACCTCGTTGCTGATGCGGTCACCGGCAACCAGGGCACCGTCAGTGATGGCCCTTTCCAGCTGCTCGGCGACCTGAAAGTACAGCGGCACCGGGCTCGACCTGTCGAGGGTGATGATCGGCGGCACCGACATACCGACCAGGGTTCAGTCCTCACCTCAGTACGTCAATATGTCAGGACAAAGTCTTGACACGTCCCCCCTCGCGTCGAAAGACTCCCTCTCGGAGACCCCAGCACTGGCACGGAGCGAGGTGGCATGCGGATCGGGTTGGCAGGTGCTGGGCGCATGGGGAGGGTGCGTGCCGAGATGCTGGCGCGCCTGGGCCGGCTGCAGTCCGTCGTGGTCACTGATGTAAACGTCGAACTCGCCGGGGAGCTGGCCGCCAGGACCGGGTTCGAGCACCTTCCCGACGTCGGCGAGCTGTTCGCCGCCGGCACCGGGCTCGACGCACTGATCGTCGCCACAGCCACCGATGCGCACCGCGACCTGGTCACCGCCGCCGTGGCCGCCGGCCTGCCCGTCTTCGTCGAGAAGCCTCTGGCCGTTGACCTCGCCGGCACCAAGGCAGTCGTCGATGCCCTAACCGGCAGCCCGACGCCGGTGCAGGTCGGCTTCCAGCGCAGGTTCGATCCCGGCTACGTGAGTGCCCGCGAGGCAGTCGGCTCTGGGCGGCTCGGCTGGCTGCACACGGTGCGCTCCAACACCTTCGACCCCGGGCCGCCGACACCTGAGTACGTCGCGAGCTCCGGCGGGTTGGCCCGCGATTGCGCAGTCCACGATTTCGACTCGATCCGGTGGGTCACCGGCCGCGAGGTCACCAGCGTCTACGCGATGGGTTCCAACCGGGGGGCCGCCCTGTTCGCCGAGCACGACGACGTCGACACCATGTCTGCCCTGCTCGCCCTTGATGACGGGACGCAGGCGCAGGTCGGCTGCACCCGCTACAACGCCGCCGGCTACGACGTGCGCCTCGAGGTCTTCGGCTCCGAGGGCTCGGTGGCAGCCGGTCTCGACGACAGCACACCGCTCACCTCGACTGAGGCCGGCGTCTCCTTTCCCGCCGGACCGGCCGCCACCGGCTTCCCCGAGCGGTTCGCAGCGGCGTATGAGGCGGAGACACGTGCTTTCGTGGAGCTGGTGCGCACCGGTGGGACGCCCGCCTGCACGCCCACCGATGCCCTGGAGGCGTTCTACGTCGCAGAGGCGGCCGACCGCTCACGTCGCGAGGGACGTCCGGTCGCCCTCGTCGAGGTCCGCGCATGAGGCTCGACCGAGTGGCCGCGGCCCCAATCTCGTGGGGCGTCTGCGAGGTGACAGGTTGGGGCAAGCAGCTGGAGCCGTCGCTCGTGCTTGAACAGATGCGCGACCTGGGCCTGACCGCCACCGAGTTCGGCCCGGTCGGCTTCCTACCTGCCGAACCGTCCGCCAAGGCGGCGCTGCTCGAGTCGTACGGCCTGCGAGCGGTCGGAGGCTTTCTGCCCGTGCTCCTGCACGAGGCGGCGCACGACCCGCTCCCGGTGGTGGACGCCTACATCGACGGCTGCCTGGCGGCGGGCGCTGAGGTCGTCGTGCTCGCGGCGCACAGTGGTGGCAACGGATACGACTCGCGCCCGCTGCTCGACGATGCCCGGTGGAAGACCCTGCTGGCCGCACTCGACAAGGTCTTCGAACACGCCGGCTCGCGGGGAGTCGTGGCCACGCTGCACCCCCACGTCGGAACCGTGGTCGAGTCAGCTGAGGACGTCCGACGGGTGCTCGAGAGGTCGTCGATCGGACTCTGCCTGGACACCGGTCACCTGCTGGTCGGCGGCACCGACCCGCTCGCGCTCGCCCAGGAGCACGCCGACCGCGTCGCCCACGTCCATCTCAAGGACGTGGACGCCACCTTGTCCGACCGGGTGCTCGCAGGCGATCTGGCGTTCGGCGCGGCGGTTGCGCAGCGCCTGTTTCGGCCGTTCGGGACTGGTGACGTTGACATCGCCGCCATTGTCGGCACGCTGGAAACCGCGGGCTATGACGGCTGGTACGTGCTGGAGCAGGACGTGATGCTGGCCGATCGTGATGTCGACAAACCGCGGGCCGACGTCGCCACCTGCCTTGACTACCTCAAGGGCGTCCCGGCATGACATCGGACACCCGTCCGTACGAAGTGCTGACCATGGGACGCGTCGGCGTCGACCTCTACCCGCACGACACGGGGGTGGGGCTGGAGGACGTAGAGTCCTTCGGCAAGTACCTCGGCGGCAGTGCCACCAACGTCGCCGTCGCCGCCGCCAGGCACGGACGCCGGACGGCTCTCGTCACGCGGGTGGGAGACGACCCGTTCGGCCGGTTCGTGCACCGCGCGCTTCGCGGCTTCGGCGTCGACGACCGGTTCGTCACCTCCGCCCCTGACCTGCCGACTCCGGTCACGTTCTGCGAGATCTTCCCGCCGGACGACTTCCCGCTCTACTTCTACGGCCGGCGACCGGCGCCAGACCTGATGCTGCGCGCGGGGGAGCTGGACCATGGTCCCGTTCGGGACGCCATTCGGGAGGCGGACGTGTTCTGGGTCACCGGCACCGGGTTGTCGGTCGAGCCCAGCCGCGCGGCGACACTCGCCGCGCTGGAACTGCGTGGCCGCCGCGGGATCACCATCTTCGACCTCGACTACCGGCCGATGTTCTGGGCCTCGCGCGAGGAGGCTCATCACGCGTACGCGGCTGCGCTGCCGCACGTGAGCGTGGCGGTCGGCAACCTCGACGAGTGCGAGACAGCGGTGGGGGAGCGGGAGCCGGACGCCGCCGCCAAGGCGCTGCGCGCGGCCGGCGTCGACCTGGCTGTCGTCAAGCAGGGCCCGGCGGGTGTCCGGGGCGACAACGTCGACGGCTGCGTCAGCGTGCCTCCCTTCTCGGTCGACGTCGTCAACGGGCTCGGAGCCGGCGATGCGTTCGGTGGCGCGCTGTGTCACGGTCTGCTCGCCGGGTGGGCGCTCGAGCGGGTGCTGAGGTTCGCTAACGTCGCCGGCGCAGTCGTCGCTTCGCGGCTCGCGTGCGCCGACGCCATGCCCACCACCGCCGAGGTGGAGGCGCTGACATGACCACCGAGCCGCGGACCGCGCTGCGCATCGACGACCTGCTGGCCACCCGGGTCCGCGAGCCGGGCCGGGTGGGGGCCAAGGCCGCTGCCCGCCAACAGCCCGCCGGACTTGTCGGCGAGACCGGGCGGTTGCTGCTGGTGGCAGCCGACCACCCCGCGCGGGGCGCCCTGCGTGCGGGCGCCCGCCCGACGGCGATGGCCGACCGCGTGTCGCTGCTCGACCGGCTCTGCGTCGCCCTGGCCCGCCCCGGAGTCGACGGCGTCCTCGGCACCGCCGACGTGGTCGAGGACCTGCTGCTGCTGGGAGCCCTCGAGGGCAAGGTCGTCATCGGCTCGATGAACCGGGGCGGCCTGGCCGGGACGGTCTTCGAGATCGACGACCGGTTCACCGGTTACACCGCCGACGCCATAGCCGGCGCCGGTCTGCAGGGTGGCAAGATGCTGCTGCGCATCGACCCGCACGATCCCGCCACCGCACCGACGCTGCGGGCCTGCGCCGAAGCGGTGGACGCGCTGGCCGCGCGCGGGCTGATGGCCATGGTGGAGCCGTTCATCTGCGAACGGGTCGATGGGCGGGTGCGCAACCGGCTCGACGCCGAGGACGTCGTACGGTCCGCGACGGTCGCGGCCGGGCTCGGTGGCACCTCGGCCCACACCTGGCTGAAGCTGCCCGTCGTGCCGGACATGGACCAGGTGCTGGGTGCGACCACACTGCCCGTCGTGCTGCTCGGCGGTGAGGTCGCCGACGACCAGGGTGCGCAGCGGGAGACGTGGCGCAAGGCGCTGGCGCTGCCGACCGCCGCCGGCATGGTGGTGGGCCGCTCGCTGCTGTACCCGCCGGACGACGACGTGGCCGGCGCGGTCGACGCCGTGGTGGAGCTGATGGCATGACGCTGACCGCGAGCGATCTGCACCTGCCGTACGGATCCGCTGCCGCCGACCCGTACGGCGTCGACGTCGACCCGGGCCGCGCCGGCTGGACGTACTCGGGTCTGCGGATCCTCGATCTGGCCGCGGACGGTACCGCCGGCCTACACACCGGCGACAGCGAGGTGCTCGTGGTGCCGCTCGCCGGCGGCTGCACCGTCGCGGTCGACGGCGAGCCGTACGAGCTGCAGGGCCGGAGCAGCGTGTTCGCCGGCGTCACCGACAGTCTGTATGTGCCGCGCGACGCTGAGGTCCTGGTGCACAGCGCCGGTGGGGGTCGCATCGCCCTTGCCAGCGCGGTGTGCGAGCGGGCCCGACCGGTCGCGTACCTGCCGGCGAGCGACGTGCCGCTGGAGCTGCGTGGTGCCGGACACTCGAGTCGCCAGGTGCACAACCTCGGCACCCCGGACGTGCTGGACGCCGAGCGGCTGATCGTGTGCGAGGTGCTAACCCCGTCCGGCAACTGGTCGAGCTGGCCGCCGCACAAGCACGACGAGGACCGCGAGGGCGAGAGCGCGCTGGAGGAGATCTACTACTTCGAGGTCGCCGGCGGCCCTGGGGGTGAGGGTGTCGCCTACCAGCGGGTGTACGGCCACGCGTCGGCGGACATCGACGTGCTGGCGGAGGTTCGCGGCGGCGACGTCGTGCTCGTCCCGTTCGGGTGGCACGGACCGTCGATGGCCGCCGACGGGTACCACCTGTACTACCTCAACGTCATGGCCGGGCCGGGGGAGCGGGTCTGGAACATCTGCGACGACCCCGACCATGCGTGGGTCCGCGGCACGTGGGATGCGCAGCTCGTCGATCCCCGCCTCCCCCTGGGCAGCTCCCGCTCCGCTGAGAGTGACGTTTCTGCTGCAGCACCTCGGCGTGTCGCAGCAGAAACGTCACTCTCAGCGGAGCGGGCGGATGGGGCGGAGCAGGCGGACGGGGGGCCGTCGTGAGTGGGACGGTCCGGCTGACGGTGGCGCAGGCCCTGGTGCGCTTCCTGCCCCAGCAGTGGACCGAGCGCGACGGGGTCGAGCACCGCCTGATCGAGGGCTGCTTCGGCATCTTCGGGCACGGCAACCTGGCCGGGCTCGGGCAGGCGCTGCTGCAGGCCGAGCTGGACACACCCGGCGACCTGCGCTACCTACAGGGCCGCAACGAACAAGGCATGGTGCACGCGGCCAGCGCCTATGCCCGCATGCGCAACCGGCTGTCGACGCTGGCGATCACCGCCTCGGTCGGGCCTGGCGCCACCAACATGCTCACCGGTGCCGCGCTGGCCACCATCAACCGGTTGCCGGTGCTGCTGCTGCCCGGCGACATCTTCGCCACCCGGGTGTCGTCCCCCGTGCTACAGGAGCTGGAGAGTCCCGCCGGGTACGACGTGTCGGTCAACGACGCCTTCCGTCCGCTGTCCCGGTTCTTCGACCGGGTGTGGCGCCCCGAGCAGCTGCCGGCCGCGCTGCTCGGCGCCTCCCGGGTGCTGGCCGACCCGGTCGAGACCGGCGCCGTCACGATCGCGCTGCCCCAGGACGTGCAGACGGAGGCACATGACTGGCCGCTCGAGCTGTTCGAGCCGCGCACCTGGCACGTGCCGCGACCTGCTCCTGAGCCTCGGGTGCTGGCCCAGGCGGTGGCTTCGATCCGAGGCGCCACCCGCCCTGTCCTCATCTGTGGCGGTGGCACGATCTACTCGGAGGGGACCGACGCGTTGCGCGCGTTCACCGAAGCCACCGGGATACCGGTCGCCGAGACCCAGGCGGGCAAGGGCTCGCTCCCGTACGACCATCCCGGCTCGCTCGGAGCAGTCGGTAGCACCGGGTCCACCGCGGCGAACCGGACCGTCGCCGAGGCCGACCTCGTGATCGGTGTCGGCACCCGGTACAGCGACTTCACCACCGCCTCGCGCAGCGCTTTCGCCAACCCCGAAGTGCGTTTCGTGAACCTGAACATCGCCGGGCTGGATGCGGTCAAGCAAGCCGGCGTGCCGCTGGTCGCCGATGCGCGCGAGGGGCTGCTGGCGCTGGCCGCGGCGCTGGACGGCTGGCAGGTGGAGCCTGGCTACCGGGAGCAGACCGCGATCCGCGCCCGCGAGTGGGACGAGACGGTGCAGCGCTCGCACGACCTGGGTCACCAGCCGCTGCCCGCGCAGTCCGAGGTGATCGGCGTGGTCAACGACGTCTCCGCGCCGCGCGACGTCGTGGTCTGCGCTGCCGGCTCCATGCCCGGCGACCTGCACAAGCTGTGGCGCACCCGCGACCCGAAGGGCTACCACGTCGAGTACGGCTACTCCTGCATGGGCTACGAGATCGCCGGTGGCCTGGGTGTGGCGTTGGCGTGCCCCGAACGGGACGTGTTCGTCATGGTCGGCGACGGCTCGTACCTGATGATGGCTCAGGAGCTCGTCACCGCCGTCGCCGAGCGCGTCAAGCTCGTCGTCGTGCTGGTGCAGAATCACGGGTTCGCCTCGATCGGAGCGCTGTCGGACCAGGTGGGCGCGCAGCGGTTCGGGACGCGGTACCGCTTTCGGGGTACGGACAGCGGTCGCCTGGACGGGGAGATCCTCCCGGTCGACCTGGCCGCCAACGCCGAGAGCCTGGGCGTGCGGGTGCTGCGCGCGACGACGATAGACCACCTGCGTACGGCGCTGCGGGAGGCGAAGGCGCACAGCGGCGGGCCGGTGCTGGTGCACGTGGAAACCGACCCGCTGGTGCCGGCACCCGACAGCGAGTCGTGGTGGGACGTCCCGGTGGCCGAGGTGTCAGATCTAGAAGCGACCCGCGACTCGCGAGTCCGGTATGAGCGTCACAAGGCCGCCCAACGGCATCATCTACGTCCACCAGCACCAGCTCTCGACGAAAGAGACCACTGACATGCGCACCATCGAGCACTGGATCGGCGGCTCGGCGACCGCCGGCGGCGGCGACCGGACCGGCGACGTCTTCGACCCGGCCCAGGGCAGGCCCCAGGCACAGGTCCGGATGGGCACGCGGGATGACGTGGACACCGCCGTCGCAGCCGCGCGAGCGGCCTTCGCCGACTGGTCTCAGACGTCGCTGTCTGCCCGGGTGCAGATCCTGTTCCGGTTCCGCGAGCTGCTGGTGCAGCACACCGACGAGCTGGCCCGGCTGACCGCCCTCGAGCACGGCAAGACGCTCGACGACGCCAAGGGCGAGGTGGTGCGCGGCCGCGAGGTCGTCGACTTCGTGTGCGGCATTCCCCAGCTGCTCAAGGGAGAGTTCACCGAGCAGGCGTCCGGTGGCGTCGACTCGCACTCGTTCCGGCAGCCGCTGGGCGTCTGCGCCGGGATCACGCCGTTCAACTTCCCCGTGATGGTGCCGATGTGGATGCACCCGGTCGCCATCGCCTGCGGCAACACCTTCGTGCTCAAGCCCAGCGAACGGGTGCCCGGAGCTTCCGAACTCGTCGCCCGGCTGTACGCCGAGGCGGGCCTGCCGGACGGCGTCTTCAACATCGTCAACGGCGACAAGGAAGTTGTGGACGCGCTGCTCGACCACCCCGACATAGACGCGGTCAGCTTCGTCGGGTCGACGCCGATCGCGCGATACGTGCACGAGCGGGCCGGGCTTGCCGGCAAGCGCGTCCAGGCCCTCGGTGGCGCCAAGAACCACGCCGTGGTCATGCCGGACGCCGATCTCGACTTCACCGCCGACCATCTGGTGGCCGCCGGGTACGGGTCGGCCGGTCAGCGCTGCATGGCGATCTCGGCGGTGGTCGCAGTCGGACCGGTGGCCGACGCGCTGGTCGACAAGGTCCGCGAGCGTACGGCCGACATCTCCGTCGGCCCTGGGGTGGCGGCGGCCTCGAGCATGGGACCGGTGGTGAGCGCGGCCTCCAAGGAGCGGGTGCTCGGCTACATCGACCAGGGCGAGAAGGACGGTGCCAAGGTCGTCGTCGACGGCCGCGGGCTCACCGTCGAGGGCAACGAGGAGGGGTTCTTCGTCGGCCCGACCCTGCTCGACAACGTCACGACCGACATGTCGGTGTACACCGACGAGATCTTCGGTCCAGTGCTGGTCGTGCTCCGTGCGTCCACCCTGGACGAGGCGCTCGCACTGGTCAACGCGAACTCATACGGCAACGGCACCGCGGTGTTCACGTCGTCCGGCGAGGTGGCTCGCACCTTCCAGCGCGAGGTTCAGGTCGGGATGATCGGGATCAACGTGCCGATCCCGGTTCCGATG
>Ga0136614_10000199_pt1 | contig 26376 bp, 35 predicted proteins | sample AntDrymUQ2792106_2_FD_106643 | JGI IMG/M metagenome (GOLD analysis project Ga0136614, IMG submission 106643) | Polar desert sand microbial communities from Dry Valleys, Antarctica - metaG UQ279 (21.06) | ecosystem: Environmental > Terrestrial > Soil > Desert | place: Antarctica: Dry Valley... | reverse complement strand
CGGCGTACAGCCAGCTGCGGTTCGTGAACCGCGAGATCAGGGCACCGGTGCCGAACAACGCCACCAGGGCGATGATCGCGGCGGCGGCGAGGTTGCTGGCCCCGAGAAGATACGGCAGCAGCGCGCCGGCTCCCGAGACGCCGGCGATCAGGGCGAAGTTGGACACCAGCCCGTCCATGACGCCGAAGACCGCCGGGCGGAGCCACCCGCCGGTGACATCGGCATGCTCGTGGCCGATGGGCGCCCCGACCGCGTGCAGCGCGTCATCGGAGCCGCGTGCGGCGCTAACCATCGGGCGGCTGGTCGGACTTGATCAGCGAGACCTTCTCCGCGCTGGGTTCGCCGCCCTGAGCCGCCTCACCGGCGGGTCGCCGCCCCGGCAGGAACAGGTCGGTTTCGCGCGGACCGCGGCGGGTGAGAATCCATCCGACGGCCAGCAAGAACACCACGATCGATGTCCACACATTCAGCCGTACGCCGAAGATCTGCTCGGCGGTGTCGATCCGCAGCCCCTCGATCCAGACCCGGCCGGCGCAGTACGCCGCGACGTAGAGGGCGAATGCCCGCCCGCGACCGAGTCGGAAGCGCCGGTCCGCCCAGATGACCAGCCCGGCCACTCCGAGGTCCCACAGGAGTTCGTAGAGGAACGTCGGTTGGAACGTGCCCAGGACGATCGGCTCGCCGTCGGCAGCGGTGGCGGCGCGGCCTCCTCCGGGCACCTGCTCGTAGATCGTCAGGCCCCAGGCGGCGTCCGTCGGCTTGCCGTACAGCTCGTTGTTGAACCAGTTTCCCAGCCGCCCGATCGCCTGGGCCACCGCAATACCCGGTGCCATCGCATCGCCCACCGGTGGCAGTCGCAGCCCGCGCCGCCGGCAGGCGATCCACGCCCCGAGGCCACCGAAGGCGACCGCGCCCCAGATACCGAGACCGCCCTCCCAGATCTTCAGCGCGTCGATCGGGCTGCCGCCTTCGCCGAAATACGGCTCGGGCGTGCTGATGACGTGATAGATCCGGCCGCCGATGATACCGAAGGGCACAGCCGTCACTGAGATGTCGATCAGGTCGCCGGGGCGGCCGCCGCGGGCGACGTACCGGCGCTCGGAGATCCAGACCGCGACGACGATCCCGACGATGATGCACAGCGCATACGCCCGGATGGGCACCGGACCGAGCTGCCAGACCCCCTGGGTGGGGCTGGGAATCGCCGCGAGGATCACGAGTCCGAGGGTAGCCGCAGCGGTGTCCCGCTTTGGGCGCCGGGCCCGACGTTGGCGCTGCGTAAAGTGCCCGCATGCCCGAAACCCCGGCGGAGTTCCATGCCCGCGTCACCGCCGCTGTACAGGCGGCCGGTTACCGCGACTGGGACGTGTCCCAGTGGATGACCTGGCCCTTCGACGGCGAACTCACGATGCGGCCGCTCGACCCGCCGGTCCTTCCAGAGCCACCGCGGGGAGGCGAGGGAAACCGGTCGTGCGCCGTCTGCGAACCCAGCCACCCGCCGATCTGGTCCGACGAGCACTTCCGGCTCGGCCTCGGTCACGAACCGACCGGCCTGCCGTTCGCTGGCTGGCTGATGCCCCACGAGCACCTCGACGTCGGCGATCTGGACGACGAGCGGGCCGCCCGACTGGGCGTGCTGCTCGTGCGCCTGGATAGGGCGATCCGCCGCGTCTTGCACGTCAGCCGGGTCCAGGTCGCCCGCTGGGGGGACGGCCAGGCCCACGGCCATCTGTACGTGTACGCCCGCCCGACCGGCCTGTTGCAGCTGCGCGGCACGTTTCTGTCGCACTGGGATGAGCTGCTGCCACCGGTCCCGGACGACATCCGCGACGCCGATGCCGCGCTGGTCGCCGCCGAACTCGCCCGGACAGCGGGCGGCCGGACGGGTAGCGGCTGAGGTGGCACTTCCTGGCCCATGGGTGCGGCTGCCGTGGGCAGTAGTGGCGCGAAAGGTGCCACTTCACCCGGGCAGAGTGGCACCTTTCGCTCCACTACTGTTCCCTAGTCAGCCGCACCCCTACGTCGCTCCGATCGGCGGCGGACGCCGGTGGCGAGGTCGGCGGCCAAGGCACTGACCGCACGGACGCCGGCCTGCTCCGATGGCGCGTCGAGCAGCGCCCGGACAAGGGCCGAGCCGACGATAACGCCGTCGGCGTACGACGCCACCTCGGCTGCCTGTTCGCCGTTGCTGACGCCCAGCCCGACGGCCACCGGCAGATCGCTGACCTCGCGGACCCGCGCCACCAGCCCGGGTGCAACGGCGCTGACAGCGGCGCGGGCCCCGGTGACGCCCATCGTCGAGGCCGCGTACACGAAGCCTCGGCACACCGACGCGATCTTGGCCAGCCGGGCATCGGTTGACGACGGCGCGACGAGCAGCACCGGGTCCAGCCCCGCCCCGTCGCACGCGGCCAGCCAGTCGCCGCCCTCCTCGGGCGTCAGGTCCGGCGTGATCACTCCCGAGCCGCCGGCGTCGGCCAACTCCGCGGCGAAGCGCGTGACGCCGTACCGCTCGATCGGATTCCAGTACGTCATCACCAGGACCGGTACGCCGGAGCGCGCGACCTCGCCGACCGTGGCCAGGACTTCGCGGGTCCCCGTCCCGGCGAACAGCGCGCGATCAACGGCGGCCTGAATCGTCGGGCCGTCCATCAGCGGATCGCTGTAGGGCAGCCCCACTTCGACGATGTCGACCCCGGCCTCGACCATCGCATGCAGCGCCCGCACGCAGCCGTCGAAGCTCGGAAAACCGGCCGGCAGGTAGCCGATGAGCGCGGCCCGACCTTCAGCCCGCGCCCCGGCGAACGCGGCAGCGATCACGATCGCCCCGCCCGGCTCCATCCACCGCGCTTATTGGTGTGCTCCGCACACTGTGCTCCTAGGCGTGTGCTCGTGGACCGAGCCGGACTCACATCTGCTCGCCCGGCGCGCCAACAGTCACGTCGGCTGGCGCGGCTGCTACCCCGCCCGCCTCCGTCCGGTCCGCCCCCGTTGTGTGCTCCCGGACGGAGGCAGGCTCGTCAACGACGTCGAACCAGCGGGCGGCGGTGTCGACGTCCTTGTCACCGCGACCGGACAGGTTCACCACGATCACCGCGTCCGGACCGAGCCGGCGACCCAGCTGCAGGGCGCCATGGACGGCATGCGCACTCTCGATCGCCGGAATGATGCCCTCGGTGCGGCACAGCAGCCGGAACGCCTCCATCGCCTCGGCATCGGTGACGCCGGTGTACTGCGCCCGGCCGCTGTCCTTGAGCCATGCATGCTCCGGCCCGACCCCTGGGTAGTCGAGCCCGGCGGAGATCGAGTGCGTCACGGCCGTCTGCCCGTCGGCGTCCTGCAGCAGATACGACCGTGCTCCGTGCAGCACGCCGGGGGAACCGGCGAACAGCGTCGCGGCATGGCGGCCGGTTGAAACACCGTCCCCGGCCGCCTCGAAGCCGTAGAGGCCCACCGACTCCTCGCCGATGAACTCGTGGAAGATGCCGATCGCGTTGGAGCCGCCGCCGACGCACGCCGCGACGGCGTCGGGCAGCTGCCCGGTCAGCTCCAGTACCTGAGCACGGGTCTCCTGCCCGATGACCGCGTGGAAGTCGCGCACCATGACCGGGAACGGATGCGGGCCGGCCACCGTGCCGAGCAGATAGTGGGTTCTGTCCACTGTGGACACCCAGTCCCGCATCGCCTCGTTGATGGCGTCCTTCAACGTGCGGGAGCCGGTGCACACCGGCACCACTTCGGCACCCAGCAAACGCATCCGAGCGACATTGAGCGCCTGCCGGACGGTGTCCTCCTCGCCCATGTAGACACAGCACTCGAGCCCGAGCAGCGCCGCCGCCGTCGCGGTCGCCACGCCGTGCTGGCCCGCGCCGGTCTCGGCGATCACCCGCGGCTTGCCCATCCGACGGGTCAGCAGCGCCTGGCCGAGCACATTGTTGATCTTGTGCGAGCCGGTGTGGTTGAGGTCCTCGCGCTTGAGCAGGATCCGCGCCCCGCCGGCATGCGGCGACAGCCGTTTCGCGTCGGTCAGCGGCGACGGCCGGCCGGTGTAGCTGCGGTGCAGCTCGGCCAGTTCCGCGCCGAAAGCAGGGTCGGCCCGAGCATCGGCGTACGCCTGCTCCAGCTCGTCGAGCGCCGCCATCAGCGCCTCCGGCACGAACCGCCCGCCGTATGGCCCGAAGTGCCCGGACTCGTCGGGCAGCGCGGCCGGGGCGGGAGCTGCGCCGGTAATCATCGGGAGGGACGGGGTGTTGCCGGGTGCGCCCCGGCGGTGACGAGTTCGGCGACTGCCTGGCGCGGGCTGTCGGCGCGCACCAGTCCCTCCCCCACCAGGACCGCGTCAGCTCCGGCGCAGGCGTAGGAGATCAGGTCGTGCGGCCCGCGTACGCCGGACTCGGCGATCTTGATGACCTCCGATGGGAGGCCGGGAGCAATCCGCTCAAAGACGCTGCGGTCGATGTCCAGGGTGGCGAGGTTCCGGGCGTTGACGCCGATCACCCAGGCGCCGGCGGACAGCGCTCTGTCGGCCTCGGTCTCGGTGTGCACCTCGACCAGCGCCGTCATCCCGAGAGACTCGATCCGCTCCAGCAGCCCGACCAGGGCGTTCTGCTCCAATGCGGCGACGATCAACAGACAGGCGTCTGCTCCGTGCGCCCGCGCCTCGTGCACCTGGTAGGAGCTGACGATGAATTCCTTGCGCAGCACCGGAACATCGACCGCCGCGCGCACGGCATCCAGGTCGGCCAGCGAGCCGCCGAATCGCCGGCCCTCGGTGAGCACGCTGATCATCCGCGCGCCCCCTTCGGCGTACTCGCGGGCAAGGTAGGCCGGATCCGGGATGGGGGCGAGGGAACCGGCGGAGGGGCTGGACCGCTTGACTTCGGCGATGACCCCGACCCCGGGCGCTCGGAACGCGGCGAGGACATCCAATGGTGCGGTCCGGCGGGCGGCCGCCCGCTTGACGTCGGCCAACGGTGCAGCACGTTCGCGAGCGGCGAGATCCTGCCGGACACCGACGAGGATTTCCTCGAGCACACTCACCGGCTTGGATGCCCCCTCGGTACGACCGCTGGTGCGGATCACTGTAACCAGCATGCGCGATCGGGCTGGGCGCGGGTCGAGCGGGACCCTGGGGTGGGTGGCGCGGGGCCGGTTGAAGGCGGTGGAATGTCGTCATGCCCCCCGAGCAGCTGCGCGCCGATGACTCGGTACTCGTTCGTTGGGCACAGGATGGGCACTCCGAGGCCTTCGAACATCTTGTCCGGCGTCATCGCGTCCCGGTCTACCGGACCGCGTTGCGGCTGACCGGGGATGCCCACACCGCCGATGACGTGACGCAGGACGCTTTCATCGCCGCGTGGAAGTCCCTGCAGCTGTTCCAGGCGGAGAGCTCGTTCGCCACCTGGCTGTACCGAATCGTGGTCAATCGAGCCCGGAATACCTATCGGAGCCGCCGTGACGTTCCCGTCGAGGAGGTCCCCGTCGACGGGTACCACCCGGGCGCTGACACCGAGGCGATTGCGCGGGAGGGCACGGACCGGGTCATGTCTGCGATCGTCGAGCTGCCGTTCGAGCAGCGAGCTGCGTTTGTGCTCCGCCTGTTCGAAGAACTGCCGTATGAAGAGATAGCGCAGATCCTGAGCATCACGCCGGACGCCGTACGCGGACGGCTGCACCGGGCGAGACACCAGCTGGCCAAGACGCTGGGAGGTGAGCGATGACACCGCCGGCACCCGCCGGGGCGCTGCCCTGCGGCGCCGACCTGGAGGAACTCACCGCGCAGGTCGTCGAGCGCACCGCACCTATCGATCCGGAGCACCAGGCTGGCTGCCCGTACTGCCGGGCGGCCATCGCGGAGCTGAGCTCGCTCTGGTCCCCGGTGCACGCACTCGCCGAGGAGGAGGTCACCCCGCCCAGCGAACTGGTCAATCGGGTCCTCGACCAGATCCAGGAACTGGACTACTCGGGCGGTCGCGCGGTGATCGCCGCCGACGGCGGAGACACCGCAATCGCCGTACGGGTGGTCGCCGTCATCGCACGCAAGGCGGCTGACGGCGTGAACGGCACCCTGCTGGCCATGAGCCGCGCCAGCGCCGCCGTGGAGGTCGGGGCGATCGGCCGCTCGGTGGTCGTGCGGCTGGACCTGATCGCGGCGCTGGGCGTCCACCTCCCTTCGCTGAGCGCACAGATCAGACGCGCCGTGCAGGAGCACGTGGCGGTCTTGACCGGGCTGTCCGTGGTGGCCGTCGACGTCTCGGTGGTCGAGGTCGCCGAAGGCATATCCGGCAGCTGAGCGGGTACCGCCAGGAAAGGCGGCGGGTACCCGTGACGAATCGCGGGCTCGGCGTGTCCAACTGTTGAGGTATCCGCGACCGTCGCGGATCCGAGAGGAGATCGATGACCAGCCAGACCGGTGAGACCAGCTCGACCGGCTCCACTTCGCCGAGCCCCTCCTCCGACCTGGTGACGAGCCAGGGCCGGACGACCATCGCCGACGCGGTCGTACAGAAGATCGCCGGCGTCGCTGCCCGGGAGGTAGCCGGCGTGCACAAGCTGGGTTCCGGCTCCGCGCGAGCGCTCGGCGCCCTCCGCGAGCGGCTTCCGGGCTCATCCGGGCCGAACGCCGCGCAGGGCGTCACCGTCGAGGTCGGCGAACGGCAGGCCGCCATCGACCTGGACATCATCGTGGAGTACGGCGTTGCCATCGTCGACGTGGCGTCGGCGATCCGGCGCAACGTCATCGGCTCGCTACAGCGGATAACGGGCCTGGAAGTCACCGAGGTCAATGTCTCGGTCAACGACATCTACCTCCCGGGCGACGACGAGCAGGAGTCGGCCGAGCCCTCGCGCGTGCAGTGAGTGCGCCTGCGGCAACTCCGGACCCAGACGTCCTGGTCGCGGCCACCTTGGCCTGCCCGTACGTCGCCGCCATGAGCGGGGGCGTGCTCGGCGAGGTCGCCACCTACCTGCCCGGCCGGCGGGTGCGCGGTGTCAGATCCGGGCCGGACGGCGTCGAAGTTCACGTCGTCGGCGTCTTCGGTCCGAGCATCACCGAGATCGCCGCCCAGGTCCGGGCCGCAGTTGCGCCGCTGATGAGCGGCCAGCCGCTGTCGGTTCACATCGACGACCTAGCCGATCCCGTACACACGCACAGGTCAGCAGCCCCGGCTCCGCCCACGACGAAAGGTTCTCCCAGTGCTTAGTCCCAGTGTTCTCGGTGTCGTCGTCGGCCTCGCGCTCGGCTTCGCCGCCGCCTTCGGAGGGTTTTCGGAGTTCCTCATCGTCGCGGTCTTCGCCGCGATCGGGTACGCCGTCGGCAAGCTGGTCGAGGGCGAGATCGATCTGGGCGCTCTACTGGGCTCCCGTAGCAATCGCCGATGACGGCGTACGCGGGTACCTCTGCCCTGGCGCAGGCCGATCCGGGCGGCCCAGGCGCCACCGTCATCGCCGACCGAGTGGTCGAGCGCATCGCCGCGCAGGCAGTCGCCGAGGTCGACCGCGCAACCGGCGTCGCCCGCCAGGTGCTCGGGATGTCGCTCGGCAGTACCGATGAGCACACCCGGGCGCGGGTGAGCGCGGACGTCGACGGTGGCGTCGTCGCAGTTCAGGTCGGTCTCGGCATCATTTGGCCCAGTTCGGTCACGACGGTGACCCGTCAGGTCCGCGAGCACGTGACCAGCCGGGTACAGCAGCTGACCGGCCTGCAGGTGGCCGATGTCGATATCGATGTCACCGAGCTGCTGACCACGACGACCCCGCCGGCTCGGGTGCAGTAGTCGTGAGAGTCACGAACAGGCTCGTCTCGGTGCTCGTAGCCCTGGCCCTACTGATTCTCGGCGTACTCGTGCTGGTCGAGGTTGTGTGGGCGCTCGCGTTCGGCGGGACGACCCCCGTCCTGCTGCCCTTCCCGGCAGCGGCGGACTACTTCGCCGGCCTCACCTGGGACAGCCGAGCAGCCCGCGCCATCCTCATCGGTCTGGTCATCGTCGGCCTGCTGCTCCTCGTCGCCGAACTGCGGCGCAGCAAGCCGGGACTGCTCACGCTGGCAAGCAGCAACGGACCCGTCACGGCCGGTGTGGACCGCCGCACACTGCAAAGGGCTGCGGCCACCGCCGCCACCGATGTCGACGGCATCAGCTCGGCAACGGCGCGGGTGTCTCGTCGCCGGGTCGCCGTGTCGGGAGTTTCGCGGTTGCGCGACCCGAGCGGTCTGCAGGATCAGCTGACCGGGCGCATGCAGTCCTGGGTTGACGGGCTCAACCTGGCTAACCCCCCCGCACTGACGGTCACTGTCGACCAGGGGAGATCGACGTGACGCTGCCCACCCTGGACCGAACACCGGTGGCAACCAGGACGAACCGCAGCGTTCTCGTGTTGCTGGGACTGCTGCTGTTGGCCGCGGGGGCCGTGGGCTTGGTGGTCAGCTTCGGCGGGTTCGGCGTGGGCCGGCAGGAGCGCCCGGTCCTCGATCCGTCGGCTCGATCCTTCGCCGCCTCGCATGCGTGGTTCTGGCTCGCCGTAGCCGCCGCCGCGCTGCTGCTGACCGTTCTCGCCTGGTTGTGGCTGCGCGCCCAGCTGTCCACGAGCCGCGTGCGCACCATCAATCTCGAATCCGACCGTTCGCGCGGGGCAACCAGGCTCGATGTATCGGCCCTCGAGCGAGCGTGCGCGGACGAACTGCAGTCCCGTCGTGGAATAGGCCGGACCAATGCATTGATGCTCGGGAGCCAATACGACCCGCAACTCGTGCTGTTCATTTCCTTGGACGGCCGCGAATCACTGCGAGTAGTCGACCGAGCCGTTCAGAGCGAGGTGCTGACAAAGATCAGGCAGGCGCTGGACAATCCAGAGCTGCCGGTTCGAATCGAGTACAAGCTCGCCAAACAGGCTACTCGCGCACCACGGTAGGTCTACAGCTTCCCAGCGCAGGTTTGGAACACCTGTGGCCGGGCGGACACATCCATTTCTATTCTCTCGGAGGTAAACAATGCTCAACAACAACGACGTACAGGCGCTGATGGGGTCGACGGTGCAGGACTCGTCCGGCAACAAGATCGGCAAGGTCGGCCAGGTGTACCTCGACGACGAGTCGGGCGCGCCGCAGTGGGTCACCGTCAGCACTGGGCTGTTCGGGACGAGGGAAAGCTTTCTCCCGGTGTCCGACGCCAACCTCGCCGACGGAGTCCTGACCGTCCCGGTCACCAAGGACATGGTCAAGGACGCACCGCAGATCGACGAGGACGGTCACCTGAGCCCGGAGCAGGAGGCGGAGCTGTATCGGCACTACGGCTTGGACAGCGGCGGCGGGGGGCAGCAGACCACCACGTCGATGGATCAGGACGTGCCTATGGACCGCGACTCCACGATGGATCGTGACCGGACGGACGAGGCTGGCATCGTCGGACGGGACACGTCCGGCCCCACCACGGACGACGCGATGACCCGGTCGGAGGAGCGCCTCAACGTCGGCACCGAAAGCGTCCAGACCGGTCGGGCCCGGCTGCGGAAATACATCACCACGGATACCCAGTCCGTTCAGGTTCCGGTCAGCCGCGAAGAGGTTCGCATCGAACGCGAGCCGATCACCGACGCCAACCGGGGTGAGGCCATGTCCGGCGGTGACCTGACCGAGGAGGAGCACGAGGTCACTCTTACCGAAGAGCGGGTCGTGGTGGGCAAGGAGACCGTGCCGGTCGAGCGTGTCCAGTTGGGCACCGAGACGGTGCGTGACACCCAGGAGGTGTCCGAGGAGGTTCGCTCGGAGCAGATCGAGGTGGACGGCGACACCGACCGCAGCGCCGACACTGATCGCGACCGGCCCGGGCGCTAGCCTTCGCGGCTTCCTGCCGCAAGGACGTCACGGGGTGGGTTCTCCTATTCCCAAACAAGAGAAAGGAACTCCATGGACATCGGCCAGTCCTTCAGCGACGCGCTGGACACGGCGCTCGAATTTCTGCCGAAGCTGATCGGGTTCTTGCTGATCCTGATCATCGGCTACATCATCGCGAAGATCATCGCGAAGATCGTAGCGAAGGTGCTGCAAAAGGTCGGCTTCGACAAGGCCGTGGAAAAGGGCGGGGTGAAAACGGCGCTGGACAAGAGCCAGTACGACGCCTCGGACATCCTGGCCAAGATCGTGTTCTACGCGGTGATGCTCTTCGTCTTGTCGACGGCCTTCGGGGTGTTCGGGGAGAACCCGATCAGTGACTACCTCGCAGCTATCATCGGTTACCTGCCCAAGGTGTTCGTCGCGATTCTCATCATCGTGATCGCATCGGCCATCGCGGCTGCGGCAAAGGGCCTGATCCAGAACAGCCTCGGCGGATTGTCCTACGGCAAGATCATCGCCAACGTGGTGTCGGCGCTGATCCTCGCCTTGGGCGTGATCGCCGCCCTGGACCAGCTGCAGATCGCCCAAAACGTCGTCAACGCCGTTCTCTACGCCACCCTCGCTGCGCTCGTGGGCGTGATCGTCGTCGCCGTCGGCGGCGGGGGCATCAAGCCGATGACGTCGCGTTGGGAGCAGACGCTGGCCAAGTACGACGAGGAGAAGCCGAAGCTGGCCGAGCAGGTCCGCAACGCTCCCAGCGTCAAGGAACAGGCCGCTCAGGCCAGAGACAAGGCTCAAAGCGGCGGACAACAGTCAGCCGGTACACGAAGCCGCCACAACGACGGCTCGACCAACCGCTAACAGAAAGGAAGCGTCATGCAGATCCCCAAGGAACAGATCCTGGAACTCCTCAAGTCCCGCGGCGACAAGGACCAGGCCGCCCAGGCCGACTCCGAGCTGCCCGATCAGGTGGACACCGACAAGGACCAGGGGCTGCTCGGCAAGTTCAACATCAATCCCAAGGACCTCATGGGCGGTATGGGCGACAAGCTCGGCCTGTAGCCGATACGAGACCGATGCCGGGCGGGAGTCTCCCTGAGGCTTTCGCCCGGCACGGCCGGCCCGTGTGCGCTGTGGCGTGGGCCAGTAACCACCCACCTATTGATGCCCGGAGGTCTTTATGCCCAGCAGCACAGGCGCTCAAAGCGGTGCCCACGCCCAATCCGGAAGGGACAACGCATCCGGAAGGGACAACAACGTCGTGGAGGAGCGCAACATAGAGCAGCGCACCACGGAACCGAAGCCGGCCAAGACCAGCGCTGCGGCGGCGTTCGCCCTCGCCCTCGGGGTTGCGGCGCTCGTGCTGGTGCTGACTGTGTTGCTGGCACCCGTGGCCCTGATTCTGGGAATCATCGGGATTATCCTGGGCGTCGTCGGTCTCAAGATGGCCAAGAAGGTCGGCATAACCGGCAAGGGAGTCGCGATCGCCGGGCTGGTCTTGAGCGCCATCGCCGTGCTGCTGGCCGGCGCACTGGCCATTGGGCTCACGACGTTCCTCAACAACGAAGGGGCCGTCAACCGCCTGGAGCGACAGGTGGAACAGCTCAAGGATAAGCTGCCGGACAACGTCGACGTCCCAACGCCGTAGTTGACCGGCTCACGAACAGCGACCCTGGCCGTTACCTGGTCGCAGACCAGCGATTTCTTTCCACAAGCGCGGCCTTTCCCCCGTACTCAAACCCATTTCAGGAGATGACATGCCCCCCAAAGCCCAGCGCGTCACCGACGACAGCATCGCCGTGCGTCAGCTCAGCCACTATCAGTTCAGTTGGGTCGCCGGTGAGGCGGGCCAGCCCGGCACCTACACGTTGCAGCTGGTCTTGGACCAAGGAGCCTGGGAAGAGGTCCTCACGCTGGACCCCGACGATGCCGACAACCTGCAGGACCTGCTCAGCGGCGCGGGTACCGTGTTCTACGACGTCCGGCGTCGAACCCTGATGTTCGGCACCACTCCGGTCGGTCACAGCTGACGGGTCGCCCGACTGACAGCAGGTTGGGCGGCAGGTGGGCCAGCGGTGCGGCCGGCGACAGCATGGGCGTCTGGGTCGTCCCCACCGCCGCCGTGCCCGTCCCCTGCTGGTGCGCTGGGTTTCGCCGCCTTCTTGATCCTGTTGGTGTCCGTCGCCGGGGCCCACCGCCTACGGGGCGGCGACGGCAACGGCGCTGGCGGCCCCGTCCATCGGGTTCGCTCTCATCGCCGCGGTGCTCATCGGCGGCCCCAGTACCGGCGGCGCGGTCAACCCCGATCGAGCGCTCGGACCGGTCATCATGTCGGGAAACTTCGATTCAATCTGGATCTACCTCGTGGGCCGCATTCTTGGTGGGGTGGCGGCGGCCCTTCTGTACAACAAGGTCGTCGCACCGGCCACCGCTCCCACCACCGATGAGGAGACTGACGCCGCTGATCGGAGTATCGGCACCGGCGACGACACCCAGCCCGACGACCACCGGTAGTTGTTTCGTTGACCACGCGAAGTCATCGGCGGGGCGGGATAAGCTCGGCTGTCGTGACACCACCTGACCGCGGACGGTTGAACCCTGAGGCACGGCGTGAGTTCCGACGCTTCGTGCTCGAGCATCACCCCGACAGGGGTGGCGACCCTGACGTGTTCCGGGCCGGCGTGGCCGCCTACCACGCACGTGCGGGCCCCCGGGTCACTCAACCACGGCCGTCGTACCCCACCGTCTCGGTGTTCCGGCGACGCCGAGGCCCGGCCGCCGTCATCGACCGTCTGCGCCGCGTTCGTCGGATCCGTCGGCGCCCACCCCGAGTCCGCTGATCCGTCACTGCGTGGTTCGCCGTGTCGGGTCCTCGCCACGATCGAGGGCTTCCCAGGTCTCGCGGTCCGACTCCGGTTCGGAGCGGCGTGCGGCGGCCGCGCGGGCAGCGGAGTTCTCGGTCGCCGGCGAGTCGTAGCGCGCGCCCATCGCTGGCCACCGCCGCGAGCGCAGGACGGTCGCGGCTCCGAGCACCAGCGCCAGACCACCTGCCAGTACGGCGATCAACGCGCCGTCACCACCCGTCGTCGTGAGAGCACCGGCCGGCAGACCGACGTCGAGTGCCACGTCCTGTGCTCGCCCGACGGACACTGCGCCGAGCCACGGCGTGGCAGCGGCCACGATGCCCACCCCGGCGACCAGGATGACCAGCCCGATCGCCAGCCGGCCCCACCGCCGGGTCGCCAGCAGACCCACCGCACCGGCCAGGACGACGAGGGCCAGGCCGGGCACCAGCGGGGCAACGGTGGCCCCTGAAACCGTCTCGGCGACCGGCGGCAGCGGGGCCTCGCGGACGACCCGGAGGTCCAGCCACGAACGGTCGCCCGCGACCAGCCCCAGCGCTCCGGCGCCGGCCGTCAGCAGCACCGCGACGGTCAGCTCCCGCCGTGCACCGCTTGATACGTCCGTACGGCTGATCGCCATGGCAGCCAAAGCTACGGACGTTGTGGCAATGCGGTGGCCTGCTGCACCGGGGTCATGGTCTGGGCGGTGGCGATCGCCTGTAGCACCGCGCTTGCCTTGGCGAGGGTCTCCCGTTCCTCGGCCAGCGGGTCGCTGTCGGCGACGATCCCGGCGCCGGCCTGCACGTAGGCGACGCCGTTGCGGATGAGCGCCGTCCGGATCGCGATCGCCATGTCGAGGTCCCCGGCGAAGTCGAGGTACCCGACAGTGCCGCCGTACAGGCCCCGGCGTACGGGCTCCAACGCTTCGATGATCTCCATCGCCCGTGGCTTGGGCGCCCCGGACAGCGTTCCGGCCGGGAACGTCGCGGCCAGCACGTCAAAGGCGGTGCGACCCTCGGCCACCTCCCCGACGACGGTGGAGACGATGTGCATGACGTGGCTGTACCGCTCGATGCCCATGAAGTCGAGGACCTCAACGGTCCCGGGCGCGCAGACCCGGCCGAGGTCGTTGCGGCCTAGGTCGACCAGCATGAGGTGCTCCGCGCGTTCCTTGTCGTCGGCCAGCAAGTCGGCGGCCAACTGCTGGTCCTCCTCGGGTGTCTGCCCGCGCCAGCGGGTACCGGCAATCGGATGCATCAGCGCCCGCCCGCCGGTGACCGTGACGAGCGCCTCCGGGGACGAGCCGACCACGTCGGTCCCGTCCGGGAAACGCAACAGGTACATGTAGGGGCTGGGATTCGTCGTACGCAGCACCCGGTAGACGTCCAGCGGGTCCGCGCCCGGCTGCATCTCGTAGCGCTGGGACAGCACGACCTGGAACGCCTCACCGGCCCGGATCTCCTCCTTGGCCCGCTCGACGGCGCCCGGATAGTCACCGGCCGCGGTCCGCGAGGTGAATACCGGCTTCCTCGGGTGCAGCGTCGACACGGTCGGCGGCGTGGGTGCGGCGAGCCCGGCGGTCATCGCGTCCAGCCGGGCGACCGCCTCGTCGTACGCCGTGGACCGCTCGCCCGGGCCGGGCATGACGTTCGCCACGAGCAGGATCGAGCCGTCGGAATGGTCGAGGACCGCCAGGTCCGTGGCCAGCATCATCGCCAGATCGGGCAGCCCCAGGTCGTCCCGCGCGGTGGAAGGAAGCCGCTCGAGCCGGCGTACGGCGTCGTAGGCGAGGTAGCCGACCAGCCCACCGGTCAGCGGCGGCAGATCGGCGCGGCGGGGCGACCGCAGCGCCAGCGTGGTCTGCCGCAGCGCCGTCAGCGGGTCCGCTGACACCGGGGCGACGGGCGCCGGCCCCACCCACGCCGTCCGGCCGTCGATCTCGGTCAGGACCGCGGGACAGCGGACGCCCACGAATGAGTATCGCGACCAGGACCTGCCCTGCTCGGCGGATTCCAGCAGGAACGTTCCGGACCCGCCGGCCAACTTGCGGTAGACCCCCACCGGCGTCTCTCCGTCGGCGAGCAGCCGACGGGTGATCGGAACCACGCGGTGCTCTTCCCCGAGCGCCTCGAACTCCGGCCGGGTAGGTGTGTCCGAGCCGAAGACCATGCATCCCATTCTTGTCAGTGGCTCACCGGCCGGCTCGGCCAGGCACCGCCTCGAGCGGGCCGTCGTCGAAGCAGCTGCGGTCGCCGGTGTGGCAGGCCGGGCCTTCCTGGTCGACCCGGACCAGCAGCGCGTCGCCGTCGCAGTCCAGTGCCACCGTCCGGACCCACTGCCGATGCCCGGAGGTGTCGCCCTTGGCCCAGTAGTCCTGGCGGCTGCGGGAGAAGTAGGTGACCCGACCGGTGGTCAGCGTCCGTCGTAGCGCCTCGTCGTCCATCCACCCGAGCATGAGCACCTCGCCGGTGTCGTGCTGCTGGGCGATCGCGGGGACCAGGCCGTGCTGGTCGCGTTTGAGCCGAGCCGCGATCGCCGGATCGAGCGAGCTCACTGCCTCCACTGCGGATTCTGCGCCTGCTTCTTCTCGGAGATGAACCGGCTCACCGCGCTGTTGAGCGCCAGGACGAGCGCGACGACGGGCATGACGGCGAAGAACAGGGGGATGACGACTGCGCCCTCGCTGTCGGCCCCTTCCAAATCCGTTCCCAGCGTGGAGATCCGGATCAAGTAGTACGCGACGAGGGCGAGCTGGAGTCCGTTCCCAACGAGCAGCATCAGCCGGCCACTGCCGCTCGTGACCTGCACGGCACCGAAGATGAGTAAACCGACGGAGACCAGCTGCACGATCCCGATCAGGAGGAGTTCGGTCACCGAGGTCCCGGCGGCAAGCACGAAGAACGAGCAGAGCAGCACGATGCCGGCCTGGATGTAGCTCAGGACCGCCGCAGCCAGCGCAGCGCCGGGCCGCTCCGGCCCCGCTGACGCACCGGGTGGGCCGCCGTACTGGGCCGGATAGCTCGGCTGGCCGTAGGGATTCCCGTAGGCGGGCGGGTAGCCGCCGTACGGTGGGGGCGGCGTGTACGCCGGCTGCGCGAACGATTCGGTGCTGCCGTACGGATTCTGCGGTCCCTGTGGATGTTCCTGCTGCCCCCCGGATGGGTTCCAGGAGCTGGGCGGCTGCGACATGGATTCTCCTCTGTACGGCGCCAACCTTTAATGAGGTCGACGCCGCACAGGCTAGACGACGCGAGCCGGCATCAGCAGGTCATCCGGCTACCCCGTGCTGGTGAAGCTCCTGCTGTCGAGCCGCCTGGAGACCTGGGCCTGGAACAGGTCGTCCGTGGCGGTGCAGCGTCACGGCATGCCCGGTCGGCGGCAGCGTCACGGCGGTGACGTCGTCGAAACCCGTGAGCAGGGCCGCCTGCTCGGAAGCCGGCACCGGATAGATCCGGTCCTGCCCGCCGATCAGCACGAACGTCGGCACGTCGATCTCGTCGACATTGGCGATTCGTCCACCGCGGTGTTGTAGGACAGCACGTCACCGCACGGGTCACGGTTGCGGACGGCGGCCGTGGTGGCGACCACGACGGGGTCGGCGTTGCGGACGAAGAAGTGCGCCGAGACGACGTCCTGTGGCGTCGCGCCGGAGAAGACGTAAAAGTCCTCGCCCTCGGCAGCGCCGGTCAAGCACTCGAACGTCGCGCGAGCGGCGGCCTTCCTGGCGAGCGGAGAGAAGGCCACGACCGAGACATGCCCGTCGCGGGCCCGCTCCGCGGCGAAGTCATAGCCGGGAAGCAGCTCAAATTCGTGAAGAACTCCCCATAGCTCAATCCGTGCAGGTACAGCGTCACGGCGTCGGCGTCATCCAGGGCGCCGGCCGGGCCGACGAGATGCCCGCGGACCTGATAGTCCCACCGTCGCTGGCGCAGTCGATCGCTGTCTGGTTGATGTTCTGAACCGTGAACGACACGCTCCGCTCCACGACCCGGGTCGCGGCCGGCTCGCTCGTCTCGGCCTGCGCAGCCGGCGCGACGAGTGCCCCGAGCGCAACGGTCAGCAGAGCAACCGCCGCGACCCGGCCGCGGCGTTGCGCATGCATCATGAATTGATCCCCGTGCGTCTGGTGGAACAACGACACCGCCGTACCCCGCGTCGGGTCGCCAAACTCGGGTCGGCCCACGTCACCGGCTGTGCTGAGCCGCCCACGAGGCGTGCATCCGGGCGTACGGCCCGGGAACGCTGAGGAGTTCGGTGTGCGAACCGCGCTGCACGACGCGACCGGCGTCGACGACGATGATCTCGTCGGCGGCCTCCGCCGTCGACAACCGGTGGGCGATCGTCAGCGTCGTCCGACCGCGGGTCAGCGAGTCCAGCGCCCGGGTCAGCCGGACCTCGGTGGCCGGGTCCACCGCCGAGGTCGCCTCGTCGAGGACGAGCAGATCCGGGTCGGCGACGTACGCCCGAGCCACGGCGACGAGCTGCCGTTCGCCGACGGACAGGGACTCACCACGCTCCCCGGCGAGGGTGTGGATTCCGCGGGGCAGGCCGTACACCCAGTCGTCGAGCCCGAGCGCGACGAAGGCCGCCTCGATATCGGCGTCGCCGAGCCCGCTCTGGCCGTATCGCACGTTCTCGGCGATCGACGTGGCGAACAGGAACCCGTCCTGCGGCACCATGACCACCCGATCGCGCAGCGATGAGAAGCGGACCTCGGACAGCGGTACGCCGCCGAGCAGCACCCGGCCCCGCGTCGGATCCATCAGGCGGGTCAGCAGCTTGGCGAAGGTCGTCTTCCCGGAGCCGGTCTCCCCGACGACGGCCACCCGGCGGCGCGGGGCGATGCTCAGGTCGACGTCGGTGAGCACTTCCGGGCCGGTCGGGTAGCTGAAGTGCACGTGCTCGAAGCGGACCCCGAGCGGTCCGGCCGGCAGCACCCTCCCGGCGGCACCAGGATCGGCGACGTCCGGGGCGGTGTCGAGCACGTCGAGGACACGGCGGAAGCTGGCGAGCGCGTTCTGCGCCTCGTTGAGCACCTCGGTGGCGATCTGCACCGGTCCGATGAACAGCGTCACCAGGAACAGGAACGCGATGAGCGTTCCCGGGCTCAGTCCGCCGGCCAGCCCGAGCAGGACGCCCACCACGATCACGCCGGTGTTGGCCAGCGCGGCGACGAACTCGCCGGTGCCGAAGAACAGGGCGCTCTGCCGTTGCGCCTTGACCGCGGTGCGGTAGTGCCGGTCGATGGCAGCGTCGATCCGTCGCCCCGTGCGACCCGCGATGCCGTACGCCCGGACCGTCTGCGCGCCGACCACGGACTCCGAGATCGCGCCGAGCATGTCCCCAACCCGCTCCCGAACCTGCCCGTAGGTCGTGGCCAGCCGACGCTGGAAGAAGCGCATGGACGCGATCATCGGTATGAAGCACAGGTACACGAGCAGGGTCAGCTGCCAGCTGTAGACCGCCATGATGACGCTGGCGACGACGAGCTGGCCCAGGCTGAGTACGCCGAGGATGCCGCCCCACTGCATGAAGATCGACAACTGGTCGACGTCGCTCGTCACGCGGGACACCAGCGATCCGCGACGCTCCGATTGCTGGTGCAGCATCGAGAGGTCGTGCACGTGGCGGAACGCCCGCACCCGCAGGGACGACAGCGCAGTCTCGGTCGACCGGAACAGCCGGTAGTTCATCGCGTACGCCGACACCGCCGTTACCGCGATCGCGACCAGGCACAACAGCACGACGAGGCGGACCAGCCCGTAGTCCGGGCCGCCGTCGGCGAGCAGGCCGCGGTCGATGGTCTGCTGCACGGCAATGGGTACGACGACCCGCCCGGCGGTGGCCAGCAGGGCCAGGAGGATCGTCAGCCGCAGGCCGTCGCGGAACTCCGGGACCATCCGGGCGCCGCGCACCAGCGTCTTGATGGCACCGGTGGATGAATCGGATTGGAGCCCGGCGCGCTCGCTCATGGTTGTCATGCGGCACCCTCCTCGCGGCCGGCCGCGGCCACCGCGAGCCGACGCTGTTCAGCGGCGTCGGCGTACGCCCGGATCAGCGCGGCGTACCCCTCGGTTGAGGCCAGCAGCTCGTCGTGCGTCCCGCGGGCGACGATCCGGCCGTGTTCGACGTACACGACCTCGTCGGCCAGCATGATCGTGGCCCGGCGGTAGGCGACGACCAGCACCGAGGCGGCAAGGTCGGCGGCGCGCAGGCCGCCCAGGATGGCCGCCTCGACGGCCGGGTCCACGCTGCTCGTGGCGTCGTCCAGGATCAGCAGCCGCGGCCGGCGGACCAGCGCCCGGGCGAGTGCGAGGCGCTGCTGCTGGCCGCCGGACAACGTCGTACCGCGTTCGCCGATGCGGGTGTCGAGGCCGTCCGGCAGCGCCCGGACGAACCGGTCGGCCTGGGCCAGCGTCAGCGCCCGCCAGATCTCGTCGTCGTCGTACGCCGGATCGATCTCGTCGCCGAGCGACACGTTCTGCCGCACCGTGTCGTCGAACAGGAACGTGGCCTGGGCGACGACGGCAGCCGCAGTGCTCAGCTCGCCCTCGCGCAGCCGGCCGATATCTGTGCCGTCGACCAGAACCTGGCCGCTGTCCGGATCGACCAGCCGGATGAACAGGCTGACCAGGGTCGACTTGCCGGACCCGGTCGGCCCGACCAGGGCGACCGTGCGCCCAGGCGGGATGTCGAGGCTGATCCGTTGGACCACCGGCTCGTCGGCGTCGGCATGCGTGAAGGTGACGTCGGCGGCGCGGAGGTGGGCCGGCGCGGACGACGGGCCGAGCCGGTCCTGGCCGTGTTTCTGCTGGCCGGTCGCGGTGAGGACGGCGCTGACCCGGTCCCAGCCCGCGACCGCTCGCGGCAGGTCGCCGAGCACCCAGCCGATCGCGCGAATGGGCAGGGCAAGCACGGTGAACAGGTAGGCGACGGACACCAGCTGGCCGGCGTCGATCGCCCCGGACTGCAGCCGGGCCGTCCCGATCAACAGCACCGCGAGCGTCCCGAGGGCCGGCAGCGCCTCCATCATCGGGTCGAACGTCCCGCGGACCTGGCCGACCGCGATCAGGCTGTCACGCAGTTCCTCGGCGTGCTGGCGGAAGCGTGCGGTCTCCGCCGCCTCGCGACCCAGGGTCTTGACCACGAGCGCACCGTCGAAGCTCTCGTGCGCGATGCCGCTGACCTCGGCGCGCAGCTGCTGCGCACGACTGACCCGCGGCGACATCACCCGGCTGTAGACCAGGTTGATGGCGAAGATCAACGGGAACACCACCAGCCCGACGAGAGCCAGCACCGGGTCGGTCACCACCAGCGCCACCGCCGTGATGAGCAGCATCACGACGGCGCCGCACGCGAACGGCAGCGGCGCGATGGGGTTCCAGGACGCCTCGACGTCGCTGTTGGCGTTGGAGAGCAGTTCGCCGGTGGGGTGCCGGTGGTGCCACGACAGAGGCAGCCGCAGGTACTGCCGGCTCACCTGCCGCCGGTACGACGCCTGCAGCCGGTACTGCATGATCCCCGCGCCGATCCGGCGGCCGAGGATTCCGATGATCTTGAGGCCTGCCACACCGAGGATGACCAGCGCCGCCGCCGTGAGTGCGCCGGCCGCCACGGCACCTTCGCGTAGCGACGGCAGGACGACCCGGCCGGTGACCTCCCCGAGGACGAACGCGTTGGCGACGGTCATGGCGCCGAACAGGGCGCTGCACGAGAGCGCGATCGCAAAGATGCCCCGCTGCTCGCTGATCGCCCGGCCGAGCAGCCGCAGTCCCCGGCGCAGCACGGCGCCGGACGAGGGCGACGGACGGGACACAGTGACTCCAGCGAGGACCAGCGGGGGATTGACTCCAATGCTACCAGCGCTCGTTAGTCCCGCTAATCATTCATCGCCAGCGGCTCTGGCACATTGCCCCCTGAACGCGGCGACACGCCGGCCCGGCGTCGGCGTGTCGGCGCCTGCCGGGGGCAAAGCTGTGTTGGGGGTCAGCGGACGGGAATGCCGGCCCCGGCCAGGTGGGACTTGACGTCGGCGATCCGCAGCGACCCGAAGTGGAAGACACTCGCCGCGAGTACGGCGTCCGCTCCGGCCTGGACCGCCGCGGCGAAGTGCGGCAGCGCGCCGGCTCCCCCGCTCGCGACCACCGGTACGCCGACCGCTGCACGCACCAACCGGATCGAGTCCAGGTCGTACCCGTCCCGGGTGCCGTCGGCGTCCATGGCGTTGACGACGATCTCCCCGGCGCCCAACTCCTCGCCGCGGCGCACCCAGTCGAGCAGGTCCCACTCCGTCCGACGGCGTCCGCCGTGCGTGGTGACCTCGAAGCCGCTCGGCCGACCCGCGCACCGGCGGGTGTCCACCGACAGCACCACACACTGCGATCCGAATCGTTGCGCCGCCTCGGCGAGCAGCTCGGGGCGCTCGACGGCTGCGGTGTTCAGCGACACCTTGTCCGCGCCGGCCCGCAGCAGCCGGTTCACGTCCTCGGCGCTGCGCACGCCCCCGCCGACCGTCAGCGGGATGAACACCTGCTCCGCGGTCCGCCGTACGACGTCGTACGTTGTTTCCCGAGCGGAGCTGGACGCGGTGATGTCGTAGAAGACGAGCTCGTCGGCACCCTCGGCGTCGTACGCCCGCGCGAGCGCTACCGGGTCGCCGACGTCGACGTTGTCCAGGAACCGCACGCCTTTGGTGACCCGGCCGGCGTCGACGTCGAGGCACGGAATCACCCGGACCGCCACACTCACAGCGGCTCGCGGTACGCCGTGAGCTCCACCTCGACAAGGTGGTCTGGGTGCGCCAGCCCGGCGACGGCGACCATGGTCGCCACCGGGCGGACGTCACCGAACAGCTCGCGGTGCGCCCGACCGACGTCCTCCTGCAGCGCCATGTCCGTGACATACATCCGGGTCTGTACGACGTCGGCTGGACCACCGCCGCAGCGTCCCAGCGCGTCGAGCGCGATGCCGAATGCTGTCAACGTCTGCCCACGGGCATCGCCTACGTGTGTGACCACACCGTCCACTGTGGACGTCGTACCGGCGACGAGCACCCAGGGACCTGCGGTAACCGCCCTGGAGTAGCCGACCGTCTCCTCCCACGGTCCGCCGGAGGAGAGTCTCATTGGCGGCCCGCCTCGTGCGCTACGCGCACCGCTCGCTCCGCTCCTCGCTCGCTGACGCTCGCTGCGATGCTCACTCGCTCTCGGCTCATCGGACCGCGGCGAGCGCTTCAGGGAGGGAAAAGGCCCCGGAGTACAGCGCCTTGCCGACGATCGCGCCCTCGACGCCCAGCGGTGCGAGTTCCGCGAGAGCCCGCAGATCGTCCACTGTGGACACTCCACCGCTGGCCACGACGGGGCGGTCGGTGGCCGTGCACACCGCTCGGAGCAGATCGAAGTTCGGGCCGGTCAACGTACCGTCCTTGGTGACGTCGGTGACGACGTAGCGACAGCAGCCGTCGGCGTCGAGGCGTTTCATGACCTCGAACAGGTCGCCGCCGTCCTGGGTCCAGCCCCGCGCGGCTAGCGTCGTCCCGCGCACGTCCAGGCCGACCGCGATCCGCTCGCCGTGGGTGCTGAGCGCCACCGCGCACCAGTCCGGCCGCTCCAGCGCTGCTGTACCGAGATTGATCCGGGCGCATCCCGTGGCCAGGGCCGCGTCCAGCGACTCGTCGTCACGGATGCCGCCGGACAACTCCACCTGGACGTCGAGGGTGCCGACGACCTCGGCCAGCAGTTCGCGATTGGAGCCGCGACCAAATGCGGCGTCGAGGTCCACGAGGTGGATCCACTCCGCGCCGGCCTGCTGCCACTCCAGCGCCGCCAGCAACGGATCGCCGTACGACGTCTCGCTTCCCGCCGCGCCCTGGACGAGCCGAACCGCCTGACCGGCTGCGACATCGACGGCAGGCAGCAGGACAAAGCTCACTGGTGGCTGCGCCACGTGGTCAACGGTGGCTCCGTCCCAGTGCCATCGTGACCAAGGCAGGAGTCGCCACGACGGCGACCAGGCTCAGCCCGATCCGCACGCTCCAGTCGTCCACGAGCAACCAGATCAATCCGAGCACGGCCACGACGGTGAAGACGACCATGGCCCGCTGCGCCCGGGTACGCCGGCTGAACCGCCTTCTTCCGTGGCGGGGCTGGAATATTCGGCGCCACCACGGCTGCGCGACCCCCTTGTGGTGCGGGTGCGAGTGCGGGCGTGACTGGGTCGGCGTCGAGCGCTGCTCGCGCCGCGCCGGCCCGCCGGGACGGGCGGCGAGTACCGCCTCAGCCTGCTCCCGCGTCTGTCCGGCGTCTCCGGCAGCAGCGGCAATCTCCCGCTCGGCGCGGCGCTTGGCACGTTCCTTGCTCATTTCCTACCCGCCCTCATCTCAGCCCACAGACCCAGTTGGCCAGCAGCTCAGCCCCCACGTCGCCGGACTTTTCCGGGTGAAATTGCACAGCACTGAGCGGACCCCGCTCGACCGCCGCCACGAACCTCTCACCGTGCCATCCGGTGGAAACGAGCCCGTCGCTGCCCGTTGCCGCGTAGGAGTGCACGAAGTAGAACCGCGTGGCCGGGTCGATGCCGGCGAACAGGGTGCTGCCCTCGGCTGGGACGACGGTGTTCCATCCCATGTGCGGCAGCACGTCGGCGCGCAGCCGACGTACCTCCCCCGGCAACAAGCCGAGCCCCTTGGCCGGTACGCCGTGCTCCTCGCCGCTGTCGAACAGGACCTGCATCCCGACGCAGATTCCGAGCACGGGACGGCTTTCGCCCAGCCGGTCACGGATCGTGCTCGTCGCGCCGAGGTCCTCCAATGCCTGCATGCAGGCCGCGAACGCGCCGACGCCGGGTACCACGAGTCCGTCGCAACGCCTCGCCGCCGCCAGGTCGGACGTGACCTCGACAGCGGCTCCGACCCGCTGCAGAGCGCGCTCCGCCGAACGCAGATTCCCCGACCCGTAGTCCAGGACCACGACGGACGGGGTGTTCACGGATACCTCAAGAACGCCGCCACGACGGCCAGTACGGCGCACAGCCCGATTGCCACGGCCAGCACGATGCTGCGGGTCCGCATTGCCCATGCACCCCCGAGCAAGAACCCGCCGAGGGCGAACAGCAGGACCGGCACAGTCACTTACAGGAGGCCCTTCGTGCTGGGCACGCCGGCGGTCCGGGGATCCAGCGCACAGGCCATCCGCAACGCGCGGGCCAGCGCCTTGAACTGCGCCTCGACGATGTGGTGCGCGTCGCGACCCGCTGCGAGCACCCGTAGGTGCAGCGCGATCCGCGCGTTGAACGCAAACGTCTCCATCACGTGCCGCGTCAGGCTCGTCGGGTAGTCGGGGCCGATCATCGGAGTCATGCCGTCGGGCTCGACGTGCACGCAGTACGGGCGGCCGGACAGGTCCACAGCGGCCTGCACGAGCACCTCGTCCATCGGGATGAGCGCGTCGCCGTACCGGTGGATGCCGCTCTTGTCGCCGAGCGCCTGCGCGAAGGCCTCGCCGAGCGCGATCGTGGTGTCCTCCACCGTGTGGTGCGCGTCGATCTGCAGGTCGCCCTCGGTCTGCACGGTGAGCCCGAAACCGCCGTGCTTGCCGAGTTGGCCGAGCATGTGATCGAAGAACGCAATCCCGGTCGCCACCTCGACGATCCCGTTGTGGCCGTCCAGGTCAACGACGACGTGCACCTTGGACTCACTGGTCTGCCGCTGCACCCGACCGATCCTGCTCATGGCCTGATCGTATTCGGCATCGCCGCCGCTTCAGCACCTACCGCAGCATGATCATGAGTTCTGAGACGCGTGTGGCGGCAAGGTGCCGACGTGTGGCACGGTCCGGGGGTGACCCAGGCAGAACCGGATCGAGGGCTCGGCAGGGACAACGCCGATGTCGCAGCGCCGCTGGACAGCTTGTTCATCGACGCCGCGCTCGGCCCACTGCGCCGGCTCGTCCCAGGCCGCGCCGGCCTGCGGATGGCGCGTCGGCTGGCGGCCCGGCCCGGCGTGGTCGCCCGGCGGGCGGCGACCACTACCGGCGAGCTGGCGAAGATCGTGGTCGGCACATCCGAGCTTGCACCGGACCAGAAGGACCGCCGGTTCACCGATCCGGCCTGGGCGGGCAACCCGCTGCTGCGCCGGCTGCTGCAGGCCTATCTTGCGGCCTCCGCGACGACCCGCGAGTTGCTCGACGACGCCGATCTGGAATGGCGGGACCGCGAGCGGATGAAGTTCGTGACGGACAACGTGATCGAGGCGCTGTCGCCGAGCAACGCACCGCTGGCCAACCCGGCCGCCCTCAAGGCGGCCCTGGACACCGGTGGGCGCAGCTACCTGCGGGGTGCTGCCAATTTCGTGAGGGACATGTCGGTGCCACCGCGCGTCCCGAGCATGGTCGACCGTGAAGCGTTCAATGTCGGGCTGGACCTGGCGATCACACCCGGCGAGGTGGTGTTGCGTACTGAGGTCTTCGAGCTGATCCAGTATTCGCCGCAGACCGAGCGGGTCCGGAAAGTACCCATGCTGCTCGTGCCGCCGACGATCAACAAGTACTACATCGCCGACCTCGGACCCGGACGCAGCATGGTCGAGTACTTCGTCCGATCCGGCCAGCAGGTCTTCCTGGTGTCCTGGCGAAACCCCGGCGCGGAGCACGCCGACTGGGGACTGGACACCTACGTCGCTGCGGTTCTCGAAGCGATGAGCGCCGTCGAGAACATCTGCCAGGTCGACCAGACCGTCCTGTTCTCGCTGTGCGCCGGCGGCATCATCTCCTCGCTCCTGCTGGGCCATCTCGTCGACACCGGGCAGGAGGACCGGCTGGCCGGTTTCGCGCTGGGCGTGACGCTGCTGGACCAGTCGCGCGCCGGGCTGATGTCCGCGGTGACCAGCCCCGAACTCGTCAAGGTGGCCACCGCGAAATCACGGCGGGCCGGCTACCTGGACGGTCGGTCGCTGGCCGAGGTGTTCGCCTGGCTGCGGCCGGGCGACCTGATCTGGAACTACTGGGTCAACAACTACCTGCTCGGCAGGTCCCCGCCCGCCTTTGACGTCCTCTATTGGAACGCCGACACCACCCGGCTGGCCGCGGCCCTACATGCGGACTTCCTGAAGCTCGCGATCGACAATGCCCTCGTCGAGGGAACGGCGACGGCTCTCGGCAGTCAGGTCAACCTGGACAAGGCCACCGTCGACTCCTACGTCGTGGCCGGGATCGCCGACCACATCTGCCCCTGGGTGAGTTGCTACCGCAGTTCGCAGCTGCTCGGCGGGCGCACCCGGTTCGTGCTGTCCACGAGCGGGCACATCGCCGCCCTCGTGAACCCGCCGGGTAACAAGAAGAGCAACTACCGGGTGAGCGAGGACAACCCCGACGACCCGGAGACCTTCCTCGCCGAGGCGACTCGGGAGCAGGGCAGCTGGTGGCAGGATTTCGTGCCATGGCTGGCCGCACACTCCGGGAGCGACAAAGCCGCGCCCACCGCCCGGGGTGACGCCGACCATCCGCCGCTCGCCACGGCACCCGGCACGTACGTCTTCGCCACCTGAACCCGAGGAGCCGCAGTGCGCATCGGCATGAACGTCGGCGGAGACGTCCTCGGGACCCCCATCTCTGCGCGGGCGATGGTCAAGGAGATCGAACTGGTCGAAGCCGAGGGCTACGCCTCGGCGTGGTCGGTGCACCTTTCCCGCGGTTACGACGCCCTCACCGT
>Ga0136614_10000197_pt1 | contig 26403 bp, 21 predicted proteins | sample AntDrymUQ2792106_2_FD_106643 | JGI IMG/M metagenome (GOLD analysis project Ga0136614, IMG submission 106643) | Polar desert sand microbial communities from Dry Valleys, Antarctica - metaG UQ279 (21.06) | ecosystem: Environmental > Terrestrial > Soil > Desert | place: Antarctica: Dry Valley... | reverse complement strand
GATATGCACGACATCGAAGTTTTTCACGTTGTCATTCAGCCACCGCGCCAGAGAAAACGAGTAGCCGAAGACTTCACTCAGTTGTCGCTTGAAGAAGATCGTCGGCACTCGCTGGTAAGCGATTGCGGCGCCGGCCTCGACGGGCAGATGTCCCGCTCCGTCAGCGTCCGTTGTCGCGACGAGCACTTCCGTTCCCTTCTGCTGAATGGAGCGGCACATCTCGAAGATCACACGGCTCGGCCCGCCGTAGCGAGGCGCAACCGCCGGAATGACATGCAGCACTTTCAAAGACATCACCTGACGCTCCGCCCTCAAACCGCCACCTCAACCTGATGCCGCCGACACCAATCGACAAGGACGGCCAATCCCCACACTCTCGACCAGGATGTGGAGCGTGCGCCCACGCCGAAGCGGTTGCGAACATCAGCCACCGCGATTGGGTTCAGACCGGCGCGAGCCACACCTCTTGCGTCTTCCAACGCCTCTGCTACGAACGGCTTGAGCGCCGTGCGTAACCAACGCTCGAACGGAAGAGCGAAGCCCATCTTTTTCTGGCCGAGCACTTCTGCGGGCAAATCTTTGCCGAGCGCTTCGATGAGGAGCGTTTTGGGATGACGACCGATCTTCATGCTTCCCGGCAGCCCGTAAACCCATTCGAGCAATTTGTGATCCAGCAGCGGCACGCGCACCTCAAGCGCATGCGCCATGCTCATCGCGTCCGTATCACGCAAGAGCATATTGGCCGTGTACAGGCTCAACTCGTAACACGAAATGCGATTGAACACGTCGCCGTTCGTCTGGCCGTTACCGATAAGCGCAAGCGTCTCGTCCGGAATGTTGTAATCCTTGTCGCGTTCAACGACACATCCGTTGTGATGCCTGCTGTTCAGCAGAGCCTGGCGAGTGGTTTTCGAGAAGAGACCTCGCATGCTGGCATAAGAAGATAAAAGGTCTCCGCCAGCAGCGATGGCCGCCGCCGCCTTTTGCGAGCGCAGCGAGTCGCCCATCAATCTCATAGCTAAATTAGCGACCTGCCGGCGCGTTCCGGCATTGAGCAAACTGATGGGCGCGGCAAAGCGCTGGACGCGCGAGGCTCTGCGGAAACTCGGATAGCCTCCGAACAGTTCGTCGCCTCCGAGTCCTGAAAGAGCCACGGTAACGCCTGCCGCTCTCGTGGCGCGCGCCACGACCCACGTGTTCATACCGTCAATGGTGGGTTGATCAATGGCGGCGAGGGCTTGCGGCAGAGAGGCCAGCAGGTCTTGTTCTGACAACACGATTTCCGTATGACGTGTGCCCAACTTTTCTGCCACCTGGCGCGCCAACTCGCGCTCGCTGAATTCATGCTCATCGAAGCAGACGGTAAAAGTCTCCACCTGCTGGTTCGCTCGTCGCGTCATCAAAGAGACAATCGAACACGAATCAATGCCGCCCGACAGGAACGCTCCGAGCGGCACATCCGCGACGAGATGAAGCTCCACACTTTCTTCCAAACGGCGGCGCGTTTCGGCAATCGCTTCAATTCGAGCTCCGTTGAATTTATCTTGCGGCAGATGCCAATATCTCGTGACTTCGTTGATCCGGCCTTTCGCATCAACGCTCAAGCAGTGTGCGGGCGGGAGTGTGCGCACATCTTGAATGATGGTGCGCGGCTCCTGCACGGCGCCAAAACTCAAGTATGAACTGAGTGAAACGGGATCAATCACGCGGGGGATTAAACCCGAAACAAGGAGCGCACGGATTTCTGACGCGAAAAGAAAGCCGCCCTCACCCGCATAGTAATAGAGAGGCTTGATGCCCAGGCGGTCGCGCGCCGCAAAGACCTCTCCGGTCTCGTTATCCCGCACGGCAAAAGCGAACATGCCCTGTAGAGATTCCAAAGATCGTGCGCCGCGCTGCGCGTAAAGGCACAGTAGAACTTCTGTGTCCGTGTCGGTCCCGAACCGAACTCCTTCTTTCTGCAACTGTCTTCTGAGCGCACGGTAGTTGTAAATCTCTCCGTTGAAGACGATGGTAAAGCGCCCGTTCCTTGTCGTCATCGGCTGGCGGCCGGCCGAGCTGAGATCAATGATCGAAAGACGCCGGTGCGTAAAAGCAGTTTGCGACCGATCCGCGCTTTCGGGCCATGTCATCACTCCGGCATCGTCAGGCCCGCGGTGCGCAACCGCGCGACTCATCCGGTTGAGACGCGCCTCCGCGTCAGGTGTCTTGCTTCCAACGATGCCAGCTATTCCGCACATTCTTATTGCAACGGGAGAACCACAGGTTTGCTAGATTTCAACTCAACGAAAACAAGCGGAGCACAGATTCACTCTGTCTACAAGCAAGACCTGAAAACTTCATCAAGGTTGCTTTCGAACTTTTGAAAGGTGAACTCGTTGAGCAATCGCGCACGTCCGGCGCGACCGAACCGTTCACTCATCTCTTTATCGCTCAAAATTCTGATTATTGCCTGAGAGATTCCGGCAATGTCTTGATGATTGACGAGCAACCCCGTCTCGCCATCCTTGACGACAGATGGAGTCCCGCCATGCGCTCCTCCGATCACCGGCTTGGCGTATGCCATCGCTTCGAGGAAAACTATCCCAAATCCCTCTTTTTCGCTCGGCATCACGAATACAGAGCAACGGCGGTAATGCTCGCGCAACTCCTCTTCCGGCAACCCTCCGGTGAAGCTCACGTATTGCGACACGGCGAGTTGCTCGGCCAACGCTTTCAAACGGGGAACATCATCGCCCCGTCCCACAATCCGGTAGACTACCGGCCCTAATTCGCGCACGATCAACGGAAGACTCTTGATCACGCTGTCTATGCCTTTATAACGATCCTCCTTCCCCATGCGGACTACGCTGAGAATTACCGGCGGTGTCGACGATGTCGCGGGAACGTGAGTTTGCATCTCCCAGTAAGGGTCTAACGAGCACGGGAATAGCCTGATTTTGTCTGCCGAGACGACCCTCTGTTCGCTTAATTGATTCTTCGTGTAATCGCTGATCGCAAGGACAAAATCCATCTTCTCTAAAGCCATGCGCTGGGCTTTTGTCAGCGGCTGCCAAACTTCCAGACCGTAGGTGATGACCCCGGTTTTCACGCCGGATTTGAATCGTGATAACACCAACGCGAGCGGTGCTAACGAGACATGCCCGAAAATGATCAAGTCGTACCGCGATGTGGCGATGTGCCGCAGGTAGTGACGGATGAATTTCGCTTTGCTCTTACCTGCGCCGACGTATGAGGCGAACCCCCCATTGACATAGCGCGTATCCGGCGCGGTGCTGTCGTTGAGCGCCAGCGCACTAAGCTGCGCGTTGTGGCGTTTCGCCCATCTTCCGGCAGCCAGGCACAGCGTGCGGCAGAACATCTGAATGCCGCCAGCGCATTCAAATGCTTCCGGCAGCACCAGGAGTATTCGTTTGTTTGAGAAATCCCCGTTGTTCGTCAAGATTCGTTAGCGCCTGAGAATATTTGGTCGGACTAGCCTAGATGTCGAGACAGTTCGTCGATCAACTTTCGGCGATAATTCGCCCACGTCCACTGTGCGGCTCTACGACGCGCCAGTTTTCCCATCTCGAATAGCTCGTCACGGTGCCGGAACGCCCATTCGATTCGCTCGGTTAACGCATCGACATCATGCGCCGCAACGCACCACCCTTCACGCCCATTCGTGATTAACTCGGGACCGCCGGTGTTCATCGTTGTCAGCACCGGCACTCCGGCGGCCATCGCTTCGCCGATGACGAGGCCGAAGCCTTCGGCCAGAGATGGAAAGACGAAAAGGTCGGCCTGCTGCATCACCTCTAACAACCGCACGCGCGGCAAAGCACCGAGGTGCTCGAAGCTTTCTGAAGTTTCAATAAGGTAATCGCCGCCCAGATGCATCCCGCCCGCGAGCCACAAACGCGCGTCTTTCAAATTGAGTTTCTGCCACGCCTCCAGCAAGTGAGGCACGCCTTTACGCAGTCCGATTTGACCGGCGAAGAGGATGGTAAAAGGACCATCCGGGCGATGCGTTCGCGCCGGGATTTCATCGGCGGGCGTGCCATACGGAATCTTGATTGTCGGCTTTTTCCCGAGCGTTTGACTGAAGCGTAAACTCTCCGCCGCCCACGCGCACGGAACGACGATTAGGTCGGCGAGTTCCAATTCGACGTTCTTGCGTTGCTGCTTCCACTGCGGTTCAACTTTGATGTCGAATGGCAATGACGGCCTCTCTTTTTTGGCGCGTGAGAGTTCGCTGGCCACACCCGCGTAGTAACCCAGCGGTAGTTCATAAACGGCGCGCGCATTTCGTCGCTTGGCGGCGGTGAAAGTCCATTTCGCGCCGTCTTCATATGCGTAGATGGCGTCCAGGTCATGCTCCAATTCTCTCGAAACCTGTAGGTCGTGGCCGCAGAACAATACGTCGTACCAGTTGACTTTTGGTGTCAGCCCGGCTGGCTTCAATTTCTGGCCGAGGCGTGAAATCGTCTCCCATAGAATGTGCGGACGCTGTTTGGCCTCAGGGATGTTCTCAAATTTTCGGTTCCGAAGACGTTTATCAGCATCAACGGGCAGCTTATCCGCCAGCATGGAGACAACGCCTCGGCTGTCGATGCCCTGCTCGAAGGAGCGAAGCCAGCGCACCTCCGCCAGCGCTTTGGCGGCGTGATAGCTGTTCGGATTACCGTGTGGGTGCGAGATGGTGATCTTCAAGATAGTCTGAAGCGTGTGACTGGAGAGCCATCTGATGTTAGCTCTGCGCGCGAAAGAGTTGTTTACAACCTGGATGATCCGAGCGATTCGCGCGCCGACGTTTTCTCAATTCGTCTGTGCCAAATGGCTCCCTCAAAAACCAGCAAGTATGCTTTGGCAACTTCTGATTTTCGATGACGCGATAGGTGAGCTTCGCGGTGATCTTCGTACGCGGATAGTTTACCCGGGTCGCTCAACAGATCGGCGAGAGTTTGAGCCAACGCTTCCGCGTCGCCGTTCGGAAAAGCCACGCCACAGGAACCGACGGCATCCCTCAGTCCGCCGCCTTCTGAACCCACTACCGTGCAGCCGCAGGCGATGCCTTCCAGCGCGACGATCCCGAAAGGCTCGTGCCAGCGCGAGGGCACGACCAGGATGCGGTGCGCGTTTAGAATTTGGGGGAGTTCGCTATGAGTTTTCATTCCGGCAAAATCAATTTGATCGTGAACTCTTAAATCCTCCGCCTGCTGATGCAGCGCGGCCTTTTCGGGTCCGCCTCCGACAATGGTTAGGCGCGGGGTCAACCCGCACGCCTTTAGTTTCGCCAGCGCATCGAGCAGCAGGTCAGCCCCTTTGTCGGAAACCAGACGACCCAAGAAAAGAAGCTCTCTATCACGCTCGACCTCCGGCATCAATCGGAAGATGTCTTCACGGTACGTGTTAGGGATAACAGTTGATGGCACGGCGATGTGTGCGGCCACGGCGCGGCTAACAGAAATGCTGTTGGCAAAGCGGACGAGAAAATGCTTTAGGCGGTCCTGCCAGGCTAGGCGGCCATCGGCGCGTGTGTACCAGTTATTATGCGATACGACCCACGGTTTGAAAGTCAGAAACAGCGGCCAGATTCCCTTCAGGCTAATGTTCGGCTGAAAGAAGAGATCGCACCAACGAACCAGCTTTAAGAGTCGGAACGGGCTGGGTTGCCGGATGACCTCAAACGGAAATCGCTCGTCGCCTTTTGACGGAGTTTGTGAGACCAGTCTGACCTCATGCCCCTGCGCGATGAATTCATGAGCCAGAATCGAGACCAGAGTCTCAAGTCCGCCAATGCTTGGATAAAAAGCCGGAGAGTAGATCAGAATCCGCATGTGTTCGTTATTCAATGCTTTCCACCGGCGCCGGCAGCGGTCTCATCACCGGCCACGTCTGCCGCAAGGTGCTTTCTTCTGCCGCTAAAGCGCGACTCGATAATTTGTCGGCATTGAGTAAGGCGAAGACGGTGCCGATAAGAAACCACTGGTAGACATTCTGCGTATGCACGACTACTGCGCCGCCCGCGATCAAGGGAAAGATCATTGCCGCAAAAGCGGCGACCGCGAGCGTTTTATGCTCACGGTCGCGGATCATCACGCATGCCTGCCATAACACAATAAGGATGCTCAAACGCAGCAGCGTGTACAACAGAAACCCTATAACGCCCAACTCCAACATGACGCGCGACGTCTCACTCTCAACCGGGATGGGGATTTGTTCCCCCGTGTGGGTCAATCCAAGTCGCCTCATCAGGGCGGGAATACTGTTCTGCGTCGCCCCTATTCCATAGCCCAAAGCCCCGGCATAGGCCGCCTCGTTGAAGGGGAAACTGAATACCTCGGCGATTCTTGCGTGCCCTTCTTCGATCTGCGCTTCACCACCAAACGCGCGGTGATATAAGCCCTCAACGGCCTGTGGAGAAACGGTAACGAGGGCCAGGTAAACCAGCACTGCCGCCACCGCGAATTGACGCAAGCGGTGCAGCGCGTCTTTCCTTGAAGTGAACGCGTAGAAAACGAGTGTGATAATCAACAGATTAATAATCACGCTGCGACTGCCCGACATAAAAGCGCTAATGACCGTGGCTCCCATCACCACATAGTAAAGCCACCTGATCCCCAGCGGCAGGGTGCGTGTCGACCGAAGAGAAGTCAGTCCGAGCAGCAAGGCGAACACAGTGGGCAGGTAGACGGTCAAACCGGAAATGAAAGAGAACGTACTGGTCACACGCACGTAGAAACTTCCTTCCGAGTCGGCGAAAACAGCAATATCACTCGCGGAACCGGCGGCATCATTCCAGGCATAGCGGTTCAGCGTAGACCCGGGGTTACCGTCCATGAACTGCCACACACCTATCGCCGCGACCGCCAGGGCAATGATGAGATACCACCTGAGAAAAGCAATTAGTTTCTCTTTCGTCGTAAACATCCTCGGCACGATAAAGATCAGAGGCATGTACAGGTAGTAAGCCTTGATGCCGAACAGGCTGGCCCAAAGGTGCGGCGCGCGCGGATTGGCCACCACGGCGAAGGCATAGAGGGCGAAGGCTCCGACCACTCCGGAGAACAGTTTGATTTGGCGTTTGATAATGAATGGCGGTTTACAGCGCTGTGCCAGATAGCCGATGATTATGGCGCACATCAAACCGTCCTTATAAAAGTAAACAAGCTCAGCATAAGAGGGTAGAAACCATTTCCGAATCGCTCCCTCGACGATCACAATCACCAGCAGCGCCTGCACACCGAACTCCCATTTTCTCCACGCCAGCACCCACAATCCGGCAGCAAGTGGTAGAAAGATTAGAGCAGCACTGTCCACCAAGGCCGGGAGATGAAGCGAGGCAAAGACGGCTCCGATTCCAACAACGCAAGCACAAAGCGTAAGGACCGTTGATTTATACGCACTCCTCTCGTTCTCGCGCTTGGAAGCAAACGGTTGCTCTAATTTAGTCAGGAGATTAGCGCTTTGGTAAGATATCAATGTGTTTGCCAAGCGACCGGTTTTCGCTTCAATATGAGGCTTGAGGGCTTCACACTTCAGCGAGAATAAAGATATGGTTGTCTCCGCCTTTGATTCCTTTGAGAAAGGGATTTACAACAGAGCAAACGAAACGAGAAAGGCGACCGGAAATCTCCGCCAGAGGGTTACTGGTCGCATGAGATAGCACGCGAAGCCCCGTATCGTTCAACATCTTCTCGAACATGTAGCTCTGGATGGGAGAAATGTGTGTGGGATCGTTGAGCCTTTCGTCCCGATCAAACATTCTGAAATTACCCGTCAGCAAAAATCGCAGGCGGCCTGCAACGCATTCAATATTCGGTGTGGTAATTAAAAGAACTCCATCTACACTCAGAAGATTTCGGCATTGCAGCAAGAAGTGTCTTGGGTTTTCAAGATGCTCTATCACCTCAATCGCAGTGATTGCAGCGAATGGCCCCGCAACGACTTTGGAAAAATCTCCGTTCAAATCTGCCTGCATGAAAGACATGTCATCCAGTGCGAAAGCATCGCCATCCCGATCAACGCATGTGACATGATGCCCGCATGCTAATAACCGCGCAGCCCATGCTCCCGTGCCAGCCCCCAGGTCTAAAACATTGGAAGGCGCAGTGACGTACCGCACTAACTCATGGAGGGCTGCCTCATGTAATCCACTGACAGTCTTTGCAGCAAGAGTGATGTGATTGCTGTTCGAGAGAACTCTTTCCATGCCCTTCCAAACTCCGGCATTAGAACTCAACCGGTCTTTGATTATGGCCCATTCCCTTGCGCATGAAATTTCTACTCTTCAGAGCGATGGCTTTTTCAATCGCGCACACCGTCGCCTCAGCATTCTCGCGCGGCGACCATGTTTCCATACGCCGACGCGCAGCCGCGCCCATCTCTTTTACGCGCGCACAGTCGTGGAGGATTTCACGCAAGATGGCGGCTAAAGCATCCACATCTCCGCACGGGTAGACGAAACCCGTCTCGCCTTCTTTGACCAAATCATAACCTGCACCCACACGGTCGCTGACTATCGCAGGCAGGCCGCAAATCATTGCTTCGTTGATTGGCAATCCATACGGCTCATGCTCGGATGGAAAGACCAGCACATCTCCGGCAGCGTAAACTTCCGGCAGGTGTGAGTATTTGATTAAGCCCGTGAAGCGCACGCGGTCGACGATTCTCAGCCGTTCGGTTTCGCTCCTGAGCGAATCCCCGAGAGGCCCTTCCCCAACCATCAAGAGATAACTGCCCGGAACATTCGCCTGCGCGAAAGCCCTGAGCGCGTCGTGCGGGCGTTTGCGTGGGAGGAACTTGGCGCAGAAGACCACGACCGTGGCATCGGAAGGAATTTGCCAATTTTCCCGAATCTTCCCGCGATCAGTTTTCGCGGCGACAGCCGCGATAAAGTTGTTGTCAACGACATAAGGCGTCACGATCACACGCTCGTCGGGCACGCCCAGCGAGAAGATAAAGCGTTTCGAGGCGGTCGAAGGAACGAGCACCACATCGGCCACGCGGTTGTAGAGGAACGGGAGAATCTTTTTCTTCCACCTGGTCTTTCGACTTGCGCCGCTCGCGGGCTCAAGATAGGTGGCATCGGTCGTGAGCAGGAGCGGCTTGCGGCAAAGCTTGGCCGTGGCGATTGCCAGCCAGAAACTCACGTAGGAATGGCCGAACACCACGCAGCAGTCGGACTTCAGCACCAGCTTTATCAATCCCGGATTAATCAACCCGTAGAACTTACCGAGGCCCGGCAGCGGAGAGTAGTTAGAGACTTCTGTCCACCTATACCCGTCGAGCACAGGCGTGTCGAAAGCCTCTTTATTCAAATACTCCGGGTCACGCCAGAGCTTCACGTCTGGGAGGCTACAGTAAGCCGTCAGCACGTCCAGCCTCGGATGCTCGGCCATCAACCGTAAAGGCACAGCGTTCTGGATGGGTTGAGAAGAGACCAGCAATACGCTGTATTTCGCTTCACGCATGTGCCAGGCTCTCCATCAATAGCCCTTTACTTGCCAGACACGCCGCGAGAGTCTGCGCATGAATCGAAAGGGTGTGAGTTTGGTACCAGTCGTAAGCATTGTCCGCAATCAGTTGATCGACAGATAAGCTCAGTTTTTCATCTTCGGAATTAACGAGGCGGTAATGTACGCCTGGCTTGAGTCCGTCCGCCGGCGCGGCGCTGCCGTAGGCGGCGATAATCGGCACGAGCCGGTGAGCGCAATAGGCGGCGAAGATGGTGGACTTACCGAGCATTTCTGCCGGGTAGTCCAGCACACCCGCCACTGCATCGAGTAGAATCCCTCCTACTTCTTGCGCCGGCACCTCTCCGTAGGCGATGACGGGCGCATCCATGACCTGTGCGGCATCGAAATCAAGTGGTCGCCCGATGTCCAGTATTTCTTCGATCTCCAGTTCACTACAGATTCGATTCAACTCCGCAGCCGATCTTAGATACACCTGAATTCTTCGACCGCGCGTCCCGAAGACCACCAGGCGGCGGCGGCGCTCTGACAGCGAAGGCGGCAAAACTTCCGGCTCTCCGATACTCGAAAAGACCGGAAGGTGCTGCGCCCGCAGGTGTGTGCCGAGGCCCATGTCGCGAACCTTCTCGGCGTAAGACTCCATGCTGGTGAAACAATGATCGCTCAAGCGTGCGAGTCGCGCCGCCAGATTTCTTTGCAACCGTGACAACCAGAAAGCGCTCGTCCACGGCGGACCTGACGCGTAAAGCTCATGGAACATCGTCAAGAGAAATCGCCCGCCGTCGTCGGCACGCCAGCGCTCGAAAGCATCCACCAGCCACACCGGACAACCACGTTTTGCATAACCGTATCCACCGTAATGAAGCAGCACGGTCATCTGTCCTTTACCGGACAGCAGACTGAATAAGTCAGCGGACGACTGCGCTAACAATTGGCTGACACTGAAACCCTCGATGCAGTCCGCACCCGACCGTGTTGGATCGCCAACAATAAAATGCGTCTCGACGCCGAAATCCTTGCGCATCTGGCGCGCAAGACTCAGCGCGTAGTCCCCGACACCATCAATTACAGGTGGCAGGCGCGGAATAATAGAGACTAACTGCATCACACTCAGAATTGCTCCAACGAGTGGCTATAAACCGCTCCTACTGTCGAACAGGCAGAGGAAGTAATGCAAACTCGACCGCCGCATCAAATTGAGAATGTTTTTTATTCTCTGATGCATTCTTATTCCCGACACCGGATTCAACATTTATCAGGATGCAGACGCCAAAGTTACGTACATCTTCGCCACCTGCGACCAGTTAAATGTGTCATAGTAATTGATCGGGATTTCAAGCTCCCGATCTGTCAGCGTCAGCTCAACAGGTGGCGGGAACGGTATCAATGTTTTGAAGAATGGCTGTAAATCCTCCGTCCCCCCAGATTGGGTGGCAAAGACGGGCATTCCTGACTCAAGCATTTCATTCAAAACCAATCCCCACCCTTCGACCTTGCTCGTAAAAAGACCAACATCGTTATCAGCTAGTAAAGAGTAAAGTTCCTTTCTCTCAAATGAGGGGATGATCTTGATCTTGCCCGACTGAAGAAGCTGACGTGCACAATCCTTCTCTGCTCCGGAGCCACATCCCGCGATGGTAAAGGTGTCTTGCGGCCGCAGTATGAGCCACTTTGAAATGAGATCGAGCAGGACGTCCGTGCCCTTGTGCGCTGTCCAGCGACCGATCCAAAGAAAACGAAGGCCATCGGTCGAGCGTTTCTTTCGTTGTCTCCGAACGGCGGCAAGCGCTTCTTGGTCAGATGTAGAAAGCGCGTTGAAATATGAAGTGAGTTTGCCACGCCACCACGGGAACCATTTTTTCATCCACTGAAGCTCCAAGCTTCCGAGACAAAGGATGTGCCGTGATCTTCTCCAGCCTTGTAACACTAAGAACAGGTGATACAAGGTGTATGCAGAATCAAAGGGGAGGCGGATAAGCTTCCTTAGCTCCTCTTTGGTCGGCTTGTTCAGGCCATTTACGATGTAGAGAATTTCCGGCTGTGTACTACGGGCAATTACCGGTGCTGCTTTGCTTATCTGGCGCGTGATAAAAGTTGCAGGACAGTCAATCACATCGAATGATCTCTGCGTTCTAATAAAATCGTCGAGCTTCGACCGCATCTGCCGAAGTGTTTGCCACCATCTCGTATCGGGCGGCAGCGGATGCGGTGACCAAAGCGTGACATCGTGCCCCTGTGCGCGCAATGCATCGCTGAGATTAATCGCCATCTGGCAGGCGCCGAATTCGGCTGCGAGCGGAGCATGTGTGACGATGAGGATGCGCATCGAGTGGAGGACGTGATTCTCAGGCCGCTTGAGAGATGTGGCGCGCCGAAGATCGGGCGTCTTCATAGACCCGCAAATGCTCACGAACGACAGTTGACCAATCTAAGGATTTAACCAGTTCGCGGCAGCGACTCTCGTACTCCGCGTACCGAGTTGGCGGTAGGTTAATAAGATGGCGAAGCGCAGCGGCAATCGCTTCACCGGAATTCTGTTCGACGATGAACCCGGTGCGCTCATGGTCTACGAATTCGCCCATCGCTCCGGCATCGGTGCAAACAACGGGCGTGCCGCAAGCCTGCGACTCCAATAGTGTGAAGCCCATCAGTTCAGGGACGGGCGTGTAGCTGCCATCGTAGGTCGTGTAAACAGAAGGGAGCACTGTCGCCAGAGCAGTGCGGTATTCATACAAGAGTCTGTGGTCGTTCGCATCGTGAACGAATTCGACTGCGTGATCGCCCACGAGTTCCCTGAGATGATTGTAGAAATCCTCGCTATACACTCGTCCTATTATCCTGAGCGTGAAGTCCGGACGCTTGAGCAGGCGAAAGCCTTCGATCAGATAGTTGATGCCCTTGTGCGGCAGGATGCGCCCGACGTAGAGAATCTTCTTTTCTCGCTTCAGTGAAGCGTCCGGGCAGAAGCGCGTGGTGTCAATGCCGCCCTTAATCAAAACTGTCCTGTCTTTCAGTTCGGGCGAAAGAAAGCCTGCGCCAAATTTTGAATATACAATCGCTTTTTGATAACGGTTTAAGACGGGTAACTTCTGGTTGAGCACGAGGCTTGCGCCGCCACCGTAATCGGTCACGAAGGTGCGTTTGCCGAGCCACGAAGCAGCCAGGCAGGCCAGGTCGGAAACAAGCGTGTGGACGTGATGAATGTGGACAATATCCGCCTCTCTTATCGCCGAGAGATAACGGATGCTGAGGGGGTTAACCTTGTTTCCGTGAATGAAGCGCTTAACCGGATAGACTTCGATTTTGAGGTCGCCATGCCTGTCAGATTTTCGTTGCGATGCGAAGCTAACAAGCGTCGTATCGACCGATTTCGCCATCCACGCTGACAACTCCGTCGGGTAGCGCTCGCCGCCTCCGATCACCGATGAATCGTCAAAGTAAGTGGGTGTGATGTGAACGACTTTCAAGTGTCAGAAGATCGCCTACTTGACGGCCTCAAGCTCAAAGTACAGGAACCACGCGGGGAAAATCCATGCGCATCGTTGCTCATAAAATTCTGGAAATTTGTTAGCCAGACGGCTGATGACAGACCTCGTCAGCCTATTACCGTTGAACTGCATGTGCTGTGCCCGCACACGGTATTTAGCGCTTGAGTAATAAGAGAGATCATGCCCTTCGCAAAAGTAATTAAACGAGGAGCGGCTGAGATGCCATCGGTGGGTCGGGTCAGCATATGAATTTACGCAGGAAAAGTGTGGCGTCGTTATTTTGAGCAGCCCGCTCGGTTTCAAGATTCGATGCAGCTCTTCCATCGTCCTCGGAATGTCTGCCAGATGCTCTATCACATCAAGGCATTCGACATCGGAAAAAGAAGAGTTCTCGAAAGGATAAGGATATTCATCCAAGTCCCAAACCACGTCAGGCGCAACCTCTGGCGACTTATCCAATCTAACCACGTTCTGTTCAGCAGGCCGTTTGCCACACCCTATTGAGAGGATCATCCGAATAACCTTTCAAATTCCAGTTACAAGTCTCTCCCGTCTCGAAAATCCCTGATAAGTCAGCGCAGCGTTAAGTATGAATGTTGGGATGACAGAGAGAATACCGAACCAGAGCACTCCGTCCAGCGTCGAGATATCAAGCAGCAGCAGCAGGAGCACTTGGACGGTGAGAGTACCCGGTATGTTCAGCCATGAGTGCTTGATCCACGCCTTTGAGGAGTTGAGCGACCACATCGTGGCGACGATAGAACCGGAAGCGGTCATCAGCATCATCAGAACCAACTCGCTACGCATGTGTGAGTATTTGCTGCCCAAAATCCAGAGCAATTGATCGGGGAAAAGCGTGGCCAACGCCACCAACATCATACCGAACAAACAATAGCCGATGAGAATCTGCCAGTAGCGACGTTGCAATTGGCGCGGCGACTGGCAGCGCGCGAAAGTGGGCAGGACGATGCTGGTCATCACCGCGCCGATGACGGAAAAGATAATCCCTAACCTTCCAAGCGCGCCGACCTCGGCAACGTTCCGTGTGCTTCCGAAGATGCTGATGAGCCAAACAATGAGTTGTCCCTGCACACAATAGAAGACGGCGTTTGGCGCTTGACTCTTGACGATCCCAAGCATTGTCGCGCGGTCTTCCTCACTAACGGGGGCATCAACGTCAACGCTGTCCGTCACCCAGCGCTTGAGCAAGAAATATTGAATGAGCAACGCGAATAGCGCGGCGAAGGTGGCGACCGCCGCGTTCAAAAAGATGAAGTACGCCGCGACGAGCAAAGCCAATCGGGAGACGGCGCCCATTAAGTCCAGTTTCTGCACTCGACCAATCTGTGAGTGGAGACGCGGAACGTTCATCAGGACGCCGGTTGACAACTGATAGTTCAAACTCAAGAGCACCGCCAGCGTGATGACGCATGTATAAACGCTCGAAGCGCCGTTGCTCGTGAGCATCCAAACCAGAATCGGTGTCACGACCACGACTGCGACCGCCGCTAGGTAACGTCTCAAACGCAGCGCGGTGTTGATGAGCTGGCCGAAGCGGTGAGGGTTCTTCCACACCCTCCCACCTATTGAGGACAGGCTGATGCCGATGCCTGCATCAGCCAGAATGTTCATCGTGCTCTGCATGGCAAAGGCGATGGTAAAATAAGCGTACTCAGTCTGGTTCAGCGTTCGCACCAACAGAATGCTGCTCGCCACGCCAATCGCTTGCACAATCAATTGCGCTGAGATGAATTTACTGAGTGTCTTTCCCCAGTAAAGAACGCGTGGAGGGGATGACTCGGCGGGATAGGCCGCGCGTCCGGTATTGAAAACCAAGCGCCTGTCTCTTATTTTCATGCGGGCCGCGTTCAGTAAAAAACGTTCTAACATTATCGAATGGCACGCTGGATGAGATTACGTGGGGAAAAGAACTGGCGCGCCGGCTCTTTGGTCTGATTGTAAGCAGGCATGCCGCTGATCACCATCGCTGGCGTCTCTTCAACGCACATCCGCGCACGATTTTCGCCATGAGCTTTAATCAATACAGCATAAGCCTGGCAAAGAGATTTCCGGGGCAGGTCTTGGCCATGTGCATTGGAAGCAATGACGACCTTACTAATGTATTTGCGTACGCACTGCGCCGCAAAACGCTGCACCTCGCGTCCGTGTGCGCCGGTCACGCTCGCCGCGTCTATCTGCAAGAGGACGTCGCCGGCGACCCATCGTTCCAGGCGGGACGGGTTTTGCCGAAGAGCAGGACTGCATTCGGGTCGCGAAACAACGACGGAGAACCCTCGCCGGGCGAGTTCGCTCCACACCATTTCCGCTTCGTGAGGCGTGTGCAGTGACGGCATAGAAACAAGGATATAGCGCCCACCTGCGAGCGCTAGTTTCGCGCCGTAAGTGTCGGCAAGCTTCGGTAGGTCAGGACTGAACTGCATCAGAAAGCCAAGTTTCAAAGAAAGACTGACGCCCGTCTCCCGCTCTAGCGCTTCGAGGTTTCGCTGGCAATCAGTGAAAGCAAGGGGCGGCTTCGTGGCCCCGGCCTCCCAGCGCGGCGTGGCGACAATAGTATGCACACCCTCCTGATATGCCAAACGGCACATCTCCAGCGACTCGGTGAAATTTTGCGGACCACAATCAGCGTGGCTGATGACATGACAGCGTAAATCAATCATGAGAACAATGACTCCGTCGTAAACAAAGTTTTTGAGGACTCGGGCGAAAGTCTCAAGCGCCGGAGGCCATTTGGTCGGTCTCTTCTACCGGGCGGCCGTTAGACTCCTGATAGTACTGACGGTAATAGTAGTAATCCTGCGAGCGCGTGCTGACGTTATTAAGGATTACACCAAAGATCTTGGAGCCGACATCGGATAAGAGTTGCCGCGCGCGGCGGACGGCTTGACGGGAAGTTTTCCCGCTATGCACGACGAGCAGCACACCGTCTACCATCGTTGAGATGACGACTCCGTCAGTGAAGGACCCGATGGGCGGCGAGTCGAAGACAACATGCGTGAAACTGGATTCGAGAATCGCGATGAGCCTCACCATCTGTTCGGAACTGAGGAGTTCTGCCGGGTTAGGGGGGATAGTTCCCGAGGGCAGCAGATACAGGCCGCTCGGATCATGCTGAAAGATGATGCAGAGTATCTGCGCCTCATTCATGTCACTTGCAAGAATGGTGCTCAAGCCACTTTGATTCTCGATCTCGAAAATGGAGTGGACGCGCGGGCGGCGCATGTCGGCGTCAACGAGCAGCACCTTGGCTCCGGTTTGCGCAAGACTAAGCGCCGTGTTGACCGCCGTTGTGGTCTTTCCTTCACTCGGCACGCCCGACGTGACCAGCAGCGACTTCGGCGCGCGCCCTGCCGTTGACAGGAGCACAGAGGTGCGTAAGTGTCTGTAGGCTTCCGCGAGCGGCGCGGGCGCGTCAGGATTCATCATCAGCTCAGGAGCCATGTGCCCGTTACGGCGCTCCGAAGCGCGTGTTGAAGCAACCAGCCGTCGTTTCGACGAGCCGCTGACAGAAGGAATCACGGCGAGCGCAGGTAAGTGAAGCAATCTCTCCAAATCGTCGGTTGAACGAACCGAGTCGTTCAGGTACTCGAGGAAGATTGCCAGACCCACGCCGGCTGCAAGAGAAGAGAAGAGGGCGAGCAAAACGCTTCGCAGACGCTGCGGGCCCGTCGGCACATCGGGCACCAGCGCGTAGTCGAGGACGTAAATGTTGTTGGGCGTTCCCGCCAGAATCACATCGTTCTCTTTTGAGCGCTGGAGCAGTCCGTCGAGCAGGGTCTTATTCGTCGCAATCTCCTGCTGGATGATGCGGTAATTGATCGCGGCTTCGTTCTGTGCGACCGTCTCGCCGCGTTGCCTGCTGAAGGAATCTCTGAGCGCTTTCTCGCGGTTAAGCGCCTGGCGGTAGCGCGTTTCGAGATTAGTGGTGATGACTGACATCGCATTACTGCGCATGTCGCTCACCTGCTTTTCGAGGACAGCGATTTGCTGCTTGACCTCTTTGACTTCCGGCCACGCCTGAGTGTTCTCGACGAGCAGTTGCGCCAATTTCTCGCGCAGCGCGGCCAACCTCTTCTCACCATCTTTGATTTCCGTCGCGTCCCTTTGGGCTAAAGCACTGGCCGCGCCGGGAGCGAGCGCAGCGCGGAAGGCGGCCTCGGCATCGCCGCGCGCGTTTTCTGCTTCGAGCAATTGACCGTTGAGTCCCGCGAGACGTTCGACAACAGTGTTCTGGCTGGCGTCGAGCGAGATGATCTGGTTGTTCTTGGCGTAGTTGACAAGCCGCTCTCCGCCGCTGCGAATTTGCGCCTGCAAGTCCGCGACGCGTTTTTGCAGGAAATCTCCGGCGGAGGCGTTGGTCTCGGTCTTCTTCTCGAGGTTTAAGAGCGCGAAGGCATCGGCCACGGCGTTGACGATCTTCGCGGCTATTTGCGGGTCGGCGTGAGTGAAACTGATGTCAATGAGTCTCGTGTCTTTCACCCACGAACCTGTCCGCGTCTCCTTGACCGGCTCTATTTTGAGTCCACGCCTGATAGCATCAACTGAGGGGGCGAGGCGCTTCGCTTCAATCATGTCGTCGCGCGATGTGGCCGGCGCCACCGTTCCCGTCAGTGGCACCTCTTCGGCCGTCGTCTTCTTCTGCTGCGCACCGTTACTATCACTGCTGCCCATGCCGACCACGCGCAAGAGATTCTGCCAAAGGGAGCGGTTCTGTTCAGTCTGTGGTCTGAGGAATGCCTGGTTGTGTTCGAGGTCGAGCGTCTTCACGACGCGTCGCAAGAGTCCCGGGCTGGTCAAAATTTGCAGTTGTGTGTTGAAGTAGGTCGGATCATTTGTCGGGTTGTTGATCACGACAGAAGAGGCATTGGCCGTCGCGCCAGCCGCCAGATTGTTCTCCAGATCAACCTGCACTCGCACCTGGGCGGTGTAAATGTCGGGCTGGCGTGCTGCGTTGATGGCTGCCAGCATCGTCACCGCCACCGTAATAGCGAGGACCAGCCACAGGTGCTTGCGCACCGCACGCCAGTATTCGCGCAGTTGATTCTCATCGCCGCCATCCTCCACACCGTAACTGGCATATGACGGCGGCAACGGAGGAGTTTCGATAAGTTTTTCTAAACCTTGCACTGCCGCCAGGGCCCTTTTTTTTCCATCTTCTTGCATCACAGCACCTGAAACTTCAACACGGGTTTATGGTTTAACTGTCGTCAGACAATTAACAGGAACTTAAGCTTTAAGGGTAAGAGCAGTCTGTCGTCATCGGATGACTTGCACGGGAAGTTGGCCGATTGTCGGCACCACAGCGCCGGCAAGAGTTCTGAGGAGTCTTTTACTGCCCGATGTCGGAACATCGATTATGTCATTCGGCTGGAGGGCGATGTCCGGGGCGTTCCGCTCGTTAATGGCTTTCAGATCCACATAGATTTCTGTCTTCGCATTGTTCCCCGGCGTTTGCCTGATGATGCGCACCCGATGACTTTTCGTGTCCGGCATGGTGCCGCCGGACATCGCGACGGCCATCGACACGGTGACCGGCTCTTTCAGCGGGACGGAGCCGGGCCGCAGGACGTTCCCTACAACGTAGGCCTGTTCGGCTTCGGGGAGGTTAATGACATCCCCCGGCTGGAGGTATGGATTGGACGGTTCTTCTCCCTTCAACGTGTCCTTCAAGCTGAAGAAGAAGACGGTGTTAGCGATGTCTGGCGCGGCGTACGTTTGAGAGGCGGCATCCGCCGCATTACAGTTGAAGCTGCCGCCGGCGCGCACGAGTTGAATGCGCCCCCCGGCACGCTCGCTTGCGCCGCCCACCGAGTTCAGCACCTCCTGTAAACGGACGCGCCGCCGCAGTTGAAACTGGCCCGGTTTGACTACCGCGCCAACCACTGTGACGGGCTGCGAATTGTACTCTTTGACGAAGACATCAACGTAAGGATCATTCTTGTACCTCTTGTATAACTCGCGAATCTTCACGGATAGCCCCTTGGCCGTCAGACATGCCGCTTGGACCTCGTCCTCGATCATCGGGATGCGGATCGTCCCGTCGTTTTCGACAAGTACATTATCGCGCGACAGCTCAGGGCTGAAACGCACACTGATGGTGCGTATATCGAGCACGTCTCCGGGCCCGATAAGGTAACGTTTCTCCGGCGGGATGGCAGATGCGTAACCATGGGCAGTAACGGTCGCGGGGGCGGCTGAAATCTCAGGGACAGTAGCGGGCCCTGGACTTCCTCCCGATTGTTGAGCGCTGACGTTTTGCACACCTTGAGCGAGCGCGAATAACGCTGTGATAAACGCGTATATCAATTTGTCCGCACGAAACGTCAAAGAATCTTTTCTTTTCATCATTTCACCTCGACCCAGAGCAACACCCTCATAAACAAAGTTCCGGCGTCACTCGACTGGAATTGTTATCTACTTCCCAGTCCCATTCGTCGCGCCATCAGCGCTTCGCGCAGGTGATTTGGATGGGCGAGATCAAGCACAGTATTGCTAAGGGTGACCAGCAACTCTTCGTGCTCGCGGTAGAACGCCCCCGTCAGCGGCTGGTCGCCGGTCTTTCTGACGATTCCCTCCCGCACCCACTGCCAGAATTGCGTTTGCGTCGTCCAGAACTGCTTGCGGTCACGACTGATGACAAGCGCCGTCTTCTTCTTTTTCTTCTTTGTCTTGGTCAAAATAAACGCCCTCCCACGTCGATTTACGCCGTACTTCACCCCTCGCCTGCTCTCTCCTGTTGGCCGGGCCGACAGAAGAGTCACGCCATACCCCGAAGGGAAGCCTCTGATGCGAGAGGCAACTTCAGCAATGTTCCCTCAAACCGCTAGTGCAAAAACCATCAGACCTCTTTGGATAGATGGGAAATGTGCGAAGATTGCAGCGATGAAAGAACCAATCTTCGTGCGCCCCTGATGTGAAAACGAACTTGAAAAGTTGCGTACCGCTCTACGTTCCAGCCAGGCTTTTACTGTGCGCCGTAGCCAGATTCGGCTCTCCAGTGCTTCTGGGCAGACGCCGCGACGAATCGCCCGGCAACTTGGTTGCGCGGACCAAACGGTGCGCAACGTGCTGCGCTCGTATGAGAGGGAAGGCCTGGCCTGCCTTGAACAGAAATCTTCGCGCCCGAAAACACCCACCCCGGAACTCGATGCCGGGAAGCGCGAACAGTTGCGTGCCATCTTGCACCAAAGTCCACGTACCACAGACCGCGCGCACTCGCTCTGGGCACTCAACACGGTCGCCGAAGTCTGCTGTGGGAAGGTGCTCGCACGTGCCCAGGTCAGTGATGAAACCATTCGCTCGGCACGGCGGCGCCTCGGTGTCAGTTGGCAGCGTGCGCGAGATTGAATCACGAGTCTTGACTCGGAGTACGAGCGGAACAAAAAGCTCGCTAACGGCTGATCCGCCCGGCCGAGAAGCAGCCCGATTGGGTGTTGGGTGATCTGGATGAAGTGTGGTGGTCGGGCCTTACTCAACCCAAACCGCACAGTTGGACAGAGGGTGATGGGTTGCAGCGCGGCGCGGCGCCGGGGGGGAATATCCGTTGGGCAATACACAATGTAGATGCCACTCCGCCTCTCCGGCGCACGCTCGTCACACGCGACCCTCTGATATTCTATGCTCAGCTTGCTGAGGAGCCCCGCCAGACTACGCCGAACGGTGCTGTAACTCATGGAATCCGTAAGCTGCATGAGCCGGCGAATGGTGAATCTGCCAATGGAGGTCTGCGCTGCCGCGACCTCGGCACGCATTACTTGGTACAACCGATTTTCAGACGGCGTGTGACTGAGGATCAGCAATGCCATCGCCCCCGATCCTCCGGTGGGTCAATCAGCTCCCCGGAAGTGGTGCTCACGGCGCACACTACACCTGAATGGTTTTGCCTGGGAGGCATTAGCTATATCTTCAATATCAGATTAATCCGAACGTTGTCCGAAGAATAATGTGAATCGGGGGTTGAAAACTAACAGATAGAAAGCAACAGTTGGTTTTCCGAAACCATCAACCATCAAGCTGTCGGTTGCACGAACCGTGCCGGCTTTCTGGAAGTCAGTGTGGTCAATCAACCACTTGAAGAAACTCTCCATCGGCTGACACCGCCGACGCACCAGCCGATGATCGCATTTTACGGTGCTGCTCAATGCTGTGCCGGGCGGCTTCTTTCACCGAGCGTCAAGACTTTTTGGTGGCTCTTTCGAGCATCGCTTGGCAATCAACCGTGGAATCGCTTTTTTCTCCAACACACTGTTCAAGTGACCGCACACGTAGATGGTCGCCAGTTAGTGATCGGTAAAATGTGGCTTGGTAGTATTGCTCAAGCGTTGATGACAAGTTTCTGAACGAGTCTCGTGTATGTGACAGACCAGAATATCGAGTTGAATCAGTTGAATTTTCTGTGTAAGAACATTCTACCAATGCGGCTGCCTGGTCCGTCATTTCAACCCATGATTCACATATATACACGTCTGGAAGTGATTTGGCTAGGCCAACATCGCGGAAGCTTCTTAACTTAGCACGCAATGATGCGTCCCCTTTGTAAGCGGCGGTTTTACCATCCGCCAGATTTAGCAAGTGTTTTCGATCCGCCTCTGGCAGCAATAACGGAAGGATCAAAGCAATATCCTCTGTCCACTTGCAATGCGGCACCCCCTGTCTAGACATTCGTGCGAGACGCTACGCGGTGCTGGTTCTCCGGCTCGCCATTCTTACTTCTTAAGGCTAATCCTTTGCGCCTGCTTCTGTGCTTTGAGCGCAAGTTCAGTTGCGTGGAAGCAGTGTGCTTGCGACATCGCGGTTTCCGCGCGATTGACGATGTCGAAGACGAGTTGCTCTCCGTAAGGGAGCGGCTCTTTGCTGCAGTCGAAGTACTGCACGCCTTTCTGATCCGCGAGGAATAGATGGTTGGCCCCGGCTCTTCCGGCGATGTCAATGTTCTTGCGAACTTCGATGTAGCCGTCCGTACCGAGGATTGTCAGGCGTCCATCCCCCCAAGTGCTCAGACCGTCTGGTGTGAACCAATCGACGCGGATGTATCCCGTCCCCCGATCACCGCGCACCGTCATATCGCCGAAATCTTCAAACCTGGGGTGTTGTGGGTGATGAAGGTTGCCGATCTGCGAGGCGACTACTTCGGCTTCGGTCGATCCGGTGAAGAAAAGAAACTGGTCGACTTGATGCGAGCCGATATCACAGATGATGCCGCCGTAGCGTTCGCGGTCGAAGAACCACGTCGGACGCGATTTCGGGTTTTCGCGGTGCGGTCCAAGTCCGATGGTCTGAATGACACTGCCGATGGCCCCGGCTTTGATTAGTTCTCCGGCCCTGATCGTGGACGGATTTTCGAACCGCTCGCTGTACATGATCGAGTAAATGCGTCGTGTCTGCTGTTGCACGCGGCGCACTTCAGCGAGTTGTTCGAGCGAGGTGATGCCCGGCTTGTCCGCCATGAAATCCTTGCCGTGGCGCATCGCTTTGATGCCGAGTGGCGCGCGTTCGTCCGGGATTGAGGCACTGACGATCAACTGAATCGAGCCGTCTTCAAGAATCTCCTCCGCACTTCGGGCCAGTTTCGCTTGCGGGAACCGCTTCGAGAAAGCAGCGACGAGGTCAGGCTCCTTAGCGAAAACAGAGACGAGTTCGCCACCACCACGCAGCACAGCCCCGACCTGCCCGTAAATGTGTCCGTGATTAAGCCCGATAGCAGAGAAGCGAATCCGCGGCCCCACCTTCCTTCGTTTTCCGCGTATCGGCTCGACGTGCAGGCGTTCATCCGCGCACACTGTCTTTTCGGGTAAGGCCGACATCACGGCGGCGCCAGCCGCAGCGGTGATGGAAGCGTTAAGAAACTTGCGCCGACTAGCTTTCGCCTCTTGCATAATTCTCTTCTCCATGAGGTGGGTCGCGCCATGATTCTTTAATGCTATGACTTAATCGAGGGGCTGTTCACCCTTGATTCGCTCTAGACCGACCCACTCGCAGAAGTTGCCGGAAAACATGCGTGCGACATCGCGCTCGATGTCGTTGCGGGTGACGGCACGACCGGCGCGCAGCAGTTTTTCATAAGCTACGCCAAGCACGTCGGCGCTGACCTCGCGTGAGTGGCCCCACTTATAGATTAATTGCTCCAGCACGCGCGCGTCCGAGTGCTGCGGGATAAAACTCGGACCGAGCAGTTCGAGTCGCTCGCGTGTAATCTCGGATACGATTGACGGGTTGTTCAAAAACCACCAGCAGCCGAACGGCAACAGGTTGCTGAACTTCCTCGCGGCAACGCACAGTTCGTGCTGGTTCTCGCGCGACAGCATCGTGACGAGAAAACGCACGTCGGGGTTTTCCACGCACAGGTGTTCGACGGCCCTGATGTCTGCCCGCCCCAACCCATCGCCGGCCACACGCAAAGCGGGATTGACCTTGCGGCGCACACCGATCATCAGTGCGAATGGCAGACGGTGCTCGCGACTGACGGGCAGCACCACCTCGCGAATCATCCGGTCGCGCACATCCCCGTCCGGGAACATAAAATCATCAGGTAGTGATACCGCCATGTAAAGTGGCTTCATGCGCGCGATCCACTTGTCCAGAAAACGGCGCGCTTCATCAACAGTGCGGCCTCTCGCGTCTGTCTCGACCGCATACCCTTGCGCCCTGAGTATGGCCGAAGTGTTTGCCCAGTCGTTCAATAAACGGTCCATGCGTAGCGCGGCGTGAAAACGTTTGTCGATGTCACCGCCGGCTTCCCAGGTTTTGACCTCTTCGTCATCGAAAGGGTCGTTGGTCATTACCACATCGCTGACGGAAGCGAGCGTCATGTTGCGGTCAAGGTGGCTCTCTAAACTCTGCCCGCGAAAGAACTCCCGCGCCTCTTTAAGATTGGGTGCGTTCGCGTCCAGATCGAATGCGGCGAGCGCTGTCACGACACCGCGCGTTGCTTCTGAAAGCGGCGTGTTGCGCACGAACAGAGTTTCCCAGACGATGTCCGCCTGCTTTGCCTTGTCCATCGACCAGAAGACTTCGGGCGTCACCTCTGACGAGCGAAACATCTCTGCGACGAGGTAATGGTAAGTCAACAATTCGTCGATGCCGAAGAGGTTCATCGCGCCGAACTCCGGCGCGTAGAGATGCGTGTGGATGTCTACGACCGGCGTCTTATTGACGACATCAAGAACGTGTTGCCGTAGTTCCGTGCTGTCAGTGAGTCGCGTATCGCTCGCGCTTTGTTGATCGTTCTTCTCTTTTAACATGGCCCTTGTTTTCGGTGAGCTACCAGAGAATCCTTTCCGGGATTCTTGTATCGGTTGGATCGGCCCAGCGATTGTTGGGAATCGTTGGTGTCCAGCCCGGTCTGAGCGGGTCCTGATCGTAAGGATAGGAACCGAGGCGCTTGTATAATTCGGCGTACCGGGCGAGCTTGTCGCGGTCGAGTTTCACGCCCAGCCCCGGCGCGCTCGGGACGACTATCGAGCCGTTTTCGTATTTGAATTTCCCTCCCGCGATAACGTCGTCAGAGAGGTGATGGTAATGCGCGTCGGCGGCAAAAGTTAAATTAGGAATCACCGCGCCAAGGTGAAGCATAGTCGCGAGTTGAATGCCGAGTTCTCCCGACGAATGCACGGCCACGCCGAGTTGGAAAGTCTCGCAGACGCCCGCGGCTTTGACGCATTGACGAATCCCACCCCAAAATGTCGTATCAAGTAGGATCACGTCAACCGCTGTGTCGAGCACGTTCGCGGCTAATTGTTCAAAGTTGACCACAACCGTGTTGGTCGCGAGCGGCATCCGCACCTTCTCGCGCGTCCGTCGCATGCCTGCCAGCCCGTAGACGGGGTCTTCCAGATAATCATTCCTGAGACCTTCGATCTGCTGGCCGAACCAGATGGCCGTCTCGGTTGACCAGACGCCGTTCGGGTCGAAGCGGAAACGATCTCCGTCGAGCGCGGATGCCAGAGCGCGGTAACACTCCAATTCGTACTCCGGTCGGAAGACGCCGCCCTTCAGTTTGTGAGAAGTGAATCCGTACTGCTCTTTTAGTAAGCGCGCCTGGGCGACGATTTGCTCCGGAGTGCGTACCTCGCCCTCGCCGTTCTGTGGGTGAGGATAACGAAAGAAGAGGTACGAAGCGAAGGGCACGCGCTCCTGTAAGCGCCCTCCCAGAATCTCTGAAACCGGCACGCCCCACTTTTGTCCGAGAATATCGAGACAGGCGAATTCGAGCGCGGCGAGGATTTGCGTTCGATTGTTATAGAGCGAAGCGGTGGGATTGCTGATGAGGAAGCGCATCTCTTCAAGACGCGCCGGGTCATGTCCGACGAGGTACGACTTCAGCCCGCGGAAGACGGCTTCGGCAGACTCGCCGCCGCCGCCCATTTCGCCGAGTCCGACGATGCCTTCGTCCGTTTCAACTTCGATGATGGTGCGAACAAAGCGCCCCCAGTGACAGCCGTTGGCGTGACGCAGCGGCGCTTCCAAAGGCACGGTCACCGTTGTTGCTTTGATGTCAGTGATCTTCATGACTCCACTGGAATACGCTTAGGTTCCGGACAAAGACTTAACACAGAGAGCACAGAGAAATCACAGAGCACACAGACCAGATAATATGCCTATAGCTGTTTGCAATTGCGTGTGGCCGTTTAGAGGCGGGCTATGCCCGCCGTCTTGCGTTGATCAGGCAAGCATAGCCAGCCTCTAAACGGTCGTTGAATAGGTCGCATCCAATTGCAAATCGCTATCATGCTTTTCTCTGTGACCTCTCTGTGACCTCTGTGTCTCTCTGTGTTAAAGATGATCGTCGGCGACACTCAACCACTGCTTGTGCCACACTCCTCCATCTTGATTTAGATGGATAAAGTAGAGCATGAGGGATTCTTCCTACGGCAAACGCGCTGGGCTGTGACCCCTCAAGAGGCGGTCCCCGCCCGTCTAAATTAGAACCCATGATCGTGGGACACAGGAATCGTGCGGGCGGTTCGTGCCGGGAGCGCGCTCGGCTCGTCCGCCATGCGCGCGCCCGCGCGAACTTAAAAGTGACCTGACTCGCCGCGTCGCGGCCGTGGCGAGACTCGTGAGAGTGCTCCAAGCCATCTGGCGGACGAGCCGAGCGCGCTCCCGGCAGAGGCGTGTCCCTATCTTGTCAGGTTCGATTTAGTTTCAGGGAAGCCCGAAGTTTCTCTTCGGGCCTTACTGCTCTCAGGTGATGTCAGATTCATCTCCGGCTTCACACGTCGGTTTAGAACGTGAGTCGCATCTGGAACTGAATCCAGCGCGCCGTGTTGTACTGCGACGTCACCTGCCCGAACTCGGTCTCCGTCGGGTCGGTGTTCGGGTTGTTCCACTGCACGCTATTGAGCAGATTGGTGAAGTCTGTTCTGAACTCCAGCCGCGTGTTCTCGGTGATCGGAAACTCACGCGCGATATTGAGATCAATCTCAATATCGCGCGTGAGT
>Ga0136614_10000196_pt1 | contig 26445 bp, 28 predicted proteins | sample AntDrymUQ2792106_2_FD_106643 | JGI IMG/M metagenome (GOLD analysis project Ga0136614, IMG submission 106643) | Polar desert sand microbial communities from Dry Valleys, Antarctica - metaG UQ279 (21.06) | ecosystem: Environmental > Terrestrial > Soil > Desert | place: Antarctica: Dry Valley... | reverse complement strand
CTCGAGAACCGCGGGGGCGACATTCTTACCCCCGGCAGTCACCAGGATCTCCTTCTTGCGGCCGGTGATCGACAGGTAGCCGTCGCCGTCGAGCTCGCCGAGGTCGCCGGAGTGCAGCCAGCCGTTGGATGTCAGCGTCTCGGCGGTGGCCTCGTCGTTGTTGTAGTAGCCGGCGAAGATGTTCGGGCCGCGCATGAGGACCTCGCCGTCGTCGGCGACCTTCACCTCGCAGACCGGCAGCGGCTTGCCGACGGTCCCGAAGCGATGCTCCTCGATCGTGTTGAGCGACTCGACCGCGCACGTCTCGGTCATGCCGTAGCCCTCGAGCACCCAGATCTCGGCGGCGTGGAAGAACTCGAGGATGGCGGTGTCGATCGGCGCGGCGCCGCTGAGCGCGAGCTTCACGCGGCCACCGAAGAGGTCGCGGATCTTGTGCAGGACGAGCTTGTCGGCGAGCGCGTGCTGGGCCTTGAGGACGAGCCCCGGATGGCCGCCGCGAGCCTCGCGCCGCGCGACCTCGCGGCCGACGCCGACCGCCCAGTGAAAGAGCTTTGCCTTCACGCCGCCGGCGGCGTCGGCCTTGGCCGTCGCGGTCGTGTGGATCTTCTCGAAGATGCGCGGCACCGACGGCAGGTGGGTCGGCTTGATGATCTGCACGTCCTCGACGATCTTCTTCGGGTCGCGGCGCCAGTAGGCCATCTCGCCGCCCGCATCGATCGCGAACAGCTGGACGATCCGCGTCAACACGTGGGCGAGCGGCAGGAAGACGTACAGGACGTCGTCCTCGGGCGTGATCTTCAGCCGCTGGTGGATGCCGTCGACGTCCGCGCACAGGTTGCCGTGCGTGAGCATGCAGCCCTTCGGCGGCCCGGTCGTGCCGGACGTGTAGACGATCGTCGCGAGGTCGTCGGAGCCGATCGCGGCGACGCGCGCGTCGAGGTCGGCGTCGGAGACCTCCGCGCCCGCAGCTCGCAGCTCGTCGAGCGTCATCGCGTCGCCGCCCTCGCCGTCGAAGCGCAGCACGTGGCGCAGGCCGGGCAGTGCGTCGCGGATCTGCGCGAGCTTGGCGAGCTGCCCGTCGTCCTCGCAGAAGAGCGCCGTCGCGCCCGCGTGCTCGAGCACGTACTGGCACTCGTCGGGCGAGTTGGTCTGGTAGACGGGCACGACGACGGCGCCGGCGCAGATCGTGCCGAAGTCGGCCAGCGTCCACTCGGCGCGCGTGTTGGAGAGGATCGCGACGCGGTCGCCCGGCGCCACGCCGAGCGCGATCAGGCCCTTGGCGATCGCGCGCACGTCGGCGCCGAGCTGCGGATAGGAGGTGCGCCCCCAACCGCCGTCCTGCGGGTAGCGCATCGCGGTGCTGGTGTAGCGGGCGGCGGCGCCGAGGGCGAGCGCCGCCAGCGTCCGTGCGGGCACGGCGGCCTGGGTGGGAACGGCAGTGGTCTGCGTGCTGCTGTCGTCCGTGCTCATGACGAAGGATCGTACGCCCTGAGCGCGTCTCCGGCACGACGCTTCGGCCGCCACGCCTGCGAAGCACGAACGGCCCGCATCGCGCGCGGGCCGTTCGTCGGAGGTCTGCGTCGTCAGCCGGGCGGGTGCTCAGCCGTCGTCGGCCGTCGCCGGCTTGGCGGTCGCCTTGGCGTCCTTCGCGGGCGCGGCCTTGGGCTCGGTCCCCGGCTTGCGTGCGTACTTCGCGATGAAGTCAGCCGTCGCCCGGTGCGCCGCGTCGTCGGGGCGCTGGTTCATCGGCGACTTCATGAGGTAGGAGGAGGGCCCGTCGAGCTGGCCGCTGAGGCCGTGGTTGAGGGCCAGCTTGCAGCAGCGCACGGCGTCGATGACGATCCCGGCGCTGTTGGGCGAGTCCCAGACCTCGAGCTTCAGCTCGGCCGTCAGCGGCACGTCGCCGAACGAGTTGCCCTCCAGGCGGATGTGCGCCCACTTGCGGTCCGTCAGCCACGGCACGTAGTCCGACGGGCCGACGTGGACGTCCCCGGGCGGCAGCTCGTGGCCCATGATCGACGTCACCGCGTTGGTCTTGGATATCTTCTTGGACTCCAGGCGCTCACGCTCGAGCATGTTGAAGAAGTCCATGTTGCCGCCGACGTTGAGCTGCGACGTGCGCATGAGCCTCACGCCGCGGTCGTGGAACAGGCGCGCCAGCGAGCGGTGCACGATCGTCGCGCCGACCTGGGACTTGATGTCGTCGCCGACGATCGGCAGCCCGGCCTTCTTGAAGCGCTTGTTCCAGTACTCCTCGCGCGCGATGAACACGGGGATGCAGTTCACGAAGCCGCAGCCGGCATCGAGCACCTGCTCGACGTACCACTTCGTCGCGTCCTCCGACCCCACGGGCAGGTAGGAGACGACGACGTCGGTGTGCGTGTCCTTGAGGATCTGCACGATGTCGGCCGTCTCGCCGGGGGCCTTCTCGATCTTCTGCTTGAGGTACTTGCCCAGGCCGTCGTGGGTCATCCCGCGGTGGACCTCGACGCCGAGCTTCTTGGGCACCTTGGCGAACTGGATCGTGTTGTTCTGGCCGGCGTGGATCGCCTGGCCGAGGTCCTTGCCGACCTTCGTCTTGTCGATGTCGAAGGCAGCCGTGAACTCGATGTCGGAGATGTGGTAGCCGCCGAGGTCGACGTGCATGAGGCCCGGCACGTCGAGGTCGGGATCGGCGTTCTTGTAGTACTCGACGCCCTGGACGAAGGCCGACGCGCAGTTGCCGACGCCGACGATCGCGACGCGCACCTTGTCCTGCTGGTAGCGCGCGGCGCCGTTGGTGGCGGCGGCGCCGTTGCCGTTGCCGTTGGTGGTGGTCATGTCAGGTGGGTTTCCTTTTCGTCTGTGCGTTCCGGGTCCATACACCCGGCGAGGGAGGGTCGTTACAGGGGCGCCTGCGTGAGCTGGCCCTTGACGTGCAGGATGCGCTGCACGACGGTGATGGTCGACAGCGCGGCAAGAACGTAAACCGCGGGTTCCAGCGCGCCGAGCGCCGCGAACACGAGGCCGGCCGAGAGGATGACGACGCGCACGAGGCGATCGGCGATGCCGACCTTGCACTCGACGCCGAGCGCTTCGGCGCGCGCGCGGGTGTAGGACACGACAAGCGAGGACATGACGGCCACGACGACCGCCGCCACCGCCAGCTCGTCGCCGCGCTCGGTGAACGTGGTGGCGACCGCGGTCAGCACGATGCCCTCGACGATGCGGTCAAGCGTCGAGTCCAGGAAGGCGCCGAACGGCGTGCCCTTGCCGGACATCCGCGAATAGCCGCCGTCCAGGGTGTCGCAGATCGACCCGACGATGAACACGACGCCGCCGATGAAGAACTCGTGCTGCCAGACGAGCAGCGCCGCGATGACGTTGAGCGTGAAGCCCGCCATCGAGATCTGGTTCGGCGTCAGACGCGAGGCGATCAGCCGGTCGCGCAGAACCTCCAGCCGGTTGCCGCCCGCGCGTGGCCGCGAGGGCTCGCTGGGGCGGGCGGGATCCGGCGTCGGCGGCGGAGGCGTTCTCGTGTCGGCCGGGCTCAAGGCGCCGCCGTCGCCTCTGCCGTTCGGCACGGCAGGACCGTCGCCTCGCGTTGTCCCGTGGGGGCGAACGCCCAGGCGTGCGGCCGCGCCCGCGCCAGCGTGCGCGCCCCGAGCGCGCCCAGGCCGGCGGCGATGGCGCCCAGGACGGCATCGGCGATGAAGTGGTTGGCGGTCACGACGATGACGAACACGACGATCAGCGGGTAGATCGCCCAGAAGACCTTCATCGCGCGCCAGCGTACGAGCCGCGCGAGCGGCACGCCGATCATCAGCGCAAAGGCGACGTGCATCGACGGCACGGCGGCGTAGGGATTGAAGAGCTCGTTGATCGTCACGCTGTCCTGCGCCACGCCGGTGAAGTCCGAGACCGCGTCGAAGAACCCCCACTCCGGGAAGAAGCGCGGGGGTGCCGTGGGGAAGATGGTGTAGCCGATGAGCGCCAGGCCGAACGCGACGAGGAACATGTTGCGCACGAAGTAGAAGCTCTCGTTGCGAAAGAGGTACAGCCACGCGATCGCGCCGAGCGTGATCGACGTCTGCGCGTTGATGTACAGCCACGAGGCGCCGTCCAGCAGCCAGCCCTGGCCTGATGCGAAGGCCTGCATCGACGGCTCGACGAAGATGTTCAGCGCCTGCTCGATGTGGATGAGGTCGCGCGCGTTGGAGAACGCCGCGTTGGCCGCCCCGGGGTCGTTCGCCAGCCCGCGCACGAGGCGGTAGAGCTGGTAGGCGGCGACGAACAACACGACTTGGCGCACGACGTCAAGCGGGCCGTGCGGCAGGAAGCGCGCCTGAACCGTGCTGAGGCGGGCGGACATGGGGCGCTCGTCATGTTACGGAAGATCACCTGTCGCCCAAGGGGCGTTGCCGAGCATCGCCGAGCGGGCCCTTGCCCGGGGCCGAAAGGGGAGGATCGGTGCCCCCTCAGCGCCGGCAGGACGAGCCGGTCAGCCGCGCCTCGATGCGCACCGTCCCGCGCTCGAGGACGCGTACGCGCGTCAGCCCGCCGGGGGCGGCGGAGACGCACGCGCGTCCCCGCGTGACGCGCCACCAGCGCGTGTGGTGCACGCGCACGAGGACGTCCCCGGGGCGCGCTGCGCGCAGCGTGACGGCGCCCGTGCCGGTCAGTGTCGCGGCCGCGCTGCCGCCGGCCAGCGGCCTGGGCCGGCGAACGGCGTACACCGTCCAGTGCTCGCCGCGCCAGGCCTCGTGCAGGTACGGCAGGCCGCCCTCGATCAGGCCTGCCTCGTCGTGCGCCGCCACGTCGAGCGCGACATCGGCAACCGCGACGTAGGCGACGGCACGGTCGTCCAGCCAGCGGCGGTAGCTCGCCGCGTCGAGGCTGTCGTCGTAGAACAGCGCGCCGTAACGGCGGTCCAGCTGGCGCTCCCAACCACGCGCCAGCGCGAACCGCGGCGCGACGTGGCGCGCCTCCCAGTGGATCTCCGTGAACGGGATCTCCACGCGAAAGCCGCCCCGCCGCGGACGTGACTCCAGGTACCGCAGCAGCGGCGCGTAGTAGCGCGCCTGCAGCGACGGGTCGCCGCTGGCGCGGGTGACGTCGCGCACCGCGGGATACACCGGCCAGTAGGCGAACGGCAGCGCCAGCGCGGCGAGCAGCAGCGCGCTGCGACGGCCCGTCAGCGCGCCCAGCAGGATTGGACCGGCCGCGAGCGCGCCGAGGCGGCCGGCGTTGCCTCCCAGCGGGTTGGCGATCGCGAACGCCGCGACGAGGGTGGCGGCGTAGAGCAGCGCGCCGATGCGCAGGGTGCGCTCCTGGGCCGGCAGCAGCGCCGCCACGAGTAGCGCTCCCGCCAGCGCGGGCCAGAATGCGGAGGCGGCGAACGGCTCGCTTCCGCCCTGCGGGAAGAGCAGCAGCATGATCGCCGTCGGCGCCAGCGCCGCGAGGGCGATCGCCGCGCCGGCCGGACCGCGCGCGCGCCGATCCGCAAGCCCCCAGGCGACCGCCGCCAGCGCGACGAACAGCCCCGCGACCGGGCTCCCCAGCGTCGTCGTCGCGGCCAGCGCCGCAGCCGTCGCGCGGCGGTCGTGCGCGAGCGCGAGCAGCGCGCCGAGTCCGATCGCCACCCCCAGCAGGAACGTCAGCCGGCCGGTCAGCAGCCCGGCCGTCGTGCCCGCGGCGAACCACAGGGCGGCCGCGCCGGCGGCGGCGAGGCGGTCGCCCCGCCAATGGTGGTGCGCGAGCGCGGCGAACAGCCCGGCGGCGGCGACCGCCGCCAGCGCTCCCGTCGGGCGCACTCCGAGCAGACCGCCGAGCAGCTGGAACAGCACGCTGTAGCCGGGCGTGTGATGCCCCGCATACCAGCCGTTGTTCCAGACCACGAGGCCCAGGTCGGCGCGGTACTCCTGCGCGGCGAGGTCCGTGCTCGGCGGCGCGACGAGCAGGTACACGGCGGCGCCAACGGCCGCGACGAGGCACGAGATCAGGATGCGGCGCGGCACGCCGCAACCCTCGCAGGATCCAGATTCAGTCCGCGCTGAGGTGCTCGACGATCCGCGTCGCCAGCTCGGGCCGGTCGATCCACGGCCAGTGGCCGGCCTCCGGGACGACCTCGAGCGTGGCATCGCCCAGCGTCGCGGCATAGCCGGCGCCGAAGCGCTGCGGGATGTATGACTCCTGCGCTCCCCACAGCACAAGCGCCGGCGCGCTGATCGCGCCGAGCTTCGCGCCCGCCTGCGCGAGCAGCTGGGGCGACGCGCTGCGCAGCAGCTGCAGCGTAGCGCGCTCCGTGCCGAGGTCGAAGTTCGCGGCGACGTCCGCCACGAAGAGCTCGGGCAGCGGCCGGTTGCCCGCCGATGCACGTCGCGAGACGTGGCGCAGGATGCGCTTCGTCGCCGCGCCGACGGCGAGCGGCCCGACGAGCGGCATGCGCACGAGCCGTGCCGGGCCGCGCCAGGTGAAGCCCGGCAGCAGCGGGATCGCGTTGATCGCGACAAGGCGCGCGACGCGGTCGGGCTGCTCGCTCGCCCAGGCCAGGCCGACGGCCGCACCCCAGTCGTGCATGCACAGCCGCACGCGGTCCAGGTCGAGCTCGTCGAGCAGCCGGCCGAGGAAGCGCACGTGGCCGGCGAGCGAGTAGTCCAGGTCGCCGCGCTTGCCGCTGCGCCCGTAGCCGGGCAGGTCGACCGCGATGCCGCCGCCGAGCGCCAGCGGCGACAGCCAGTCAAACGAGCTCGTCGGGATGCCGTGCAGGTAGAGGATCGGCACCTCGTCGTCGCCCGCGCGGCGCAGGAAGACGGGCTGGGCGTCGATCTCGAAAGTCTGCTCGATCAGCCGCGGCATCGCGGCGGAAGATAGCCTCACGGCGTGCGCGCTCACCGGATGCGGACACTGTGCTTCGGCGAGGCCATCGTGGACCTCATCTGCCGCCGCCACGTCAGTTCGCTCACTGAGGCCGACGCCTTCGTGCCGTCGCCCGGCGGCGTGACCGCGAACGTCGCGACCGCTGCGGCCCACCACGGTGCGTCGGTCGCGCTGGCCGGCGGCGCCGGCGACGACGCCTGGGGCGCCTGGATGCGCGACCGGCTCGCCGCGGCCGGCGTCGACCTGCGCTGGTTCGGGCTCGCCGCCGGCCAGGCCACCGCGGTGGCGTTCGTCACGCTCGACGAGCGCGGCGAGCCGACCTGGCAGCTCTACGGCGACGGCGCCGCGGCGACCGTCGAGGCGCTCGACGGTCGCCTGCAGGAGGCCGTCGAGGCGACCGACGCGTTCTTCTTCACCTCCAACACGCTGGCCGGCCAGGCGGAGGCCCAGCTGACGCTGGCTGCCCGCGACCACGCGCTCGAGCTCGGCCGGCCGATCGTCTTCGATCCCAACGTGCGCCTGCACCGCTGGCGCGGGAACCCCGGGCGCGCCGGCAAGAAGGCCGGCGCCTGCGTGCCGGGCGCGTTTCTTGTCAAGTGCAACCAGGCCGAGGCGCGGCTCATGACCGGCGAGGCCGAGCCGGAGGCGGCGGCCGCGTCGCTGCTCGCCGCGGGCGCCCAGCACGTCATCGTCACGCGCGGGGTCGGCGGCGCGATCCTGCGGGCGAAGGGGATGCGCCTCGACGTTCGCGCGAGGCCGGCGACGGTGCTGCGCAGCACCGTCGGTGCCGGCGACGTGTTCCTCGGCGTCCTGATCGCACGGCTCGGCGAGACCGCCTACTACCCCTCGGCGCTGGCCGCGGCGCTGCCCGAAGCCGCCGAGGAGGCGACCCGCGCCTGCGAGCGATGGGGTGCGCTGCAGTGAAGCGCGCGGGCACGAGCCCGCCCGCCCGCGCTGGAGTGACGCGCGCGGACACCGGCCCGCCCGCTCGCCCTGCAGTGACGCGCGCCGGGTGGCGGCGGCCGACCCGCGCGCGGGTGGCGCGGATCCGCGCGCGGCTGGCGGAGGTCTACGGCGTGCCGGTCGCCGAGCCGCACGGCGATGCGATGGCCGAGCTCGTCCTCACGGTCCTGTCGCAGTCCACGAACGACCGCAACCGCGACGTCGCCTACCTGCGCCTGCGCGAGCGCTTTGCCCGCTGGGAGGCGGTGCGCGACGCGCCGCTCGAGGAGATCGAGGAGGCGATCCGGCCGGGCGGCATCGCCAAGGTGAAGTCGGCGCGGATCCAGGCGATCCTGCGGGCGATCGGCGACCCGCTGGACCTCGCGTGGATGCGCTCGGCGCCCGTGCTCGAGTCGCAGCGCTACCTCTGCGCGCTGCCGGGCGTCGGGCGCAAGACCGCCGCCTGCGTGCTGCTGTTCTCCTTCGGCCTACGCGACGTGCCGGTCGACACGCACGTGTCGCGGGTCGGGACGCGCCTCGGGCTGTTGCGCCCGAAGGCGTCCTTCGAGGAGCTGCACGACGCGATGCTCGCGCTCACGCCGCCGGGTGCCGAGCTCGAGCTTCACGTCAACCTGCTGCGCCACGGCCGCCGCACCTGCCACGCGCAGCGCCCGGCGTGCCGCGAGTGCGCGCTGCGGCGGATGTGCCCGAACCGGCGCGACTGAGCGCGTCGCGACTACGGCTCGAGCGCCGCACGCCGGCCGCAGGCGACGGCCGCCGCCACGACCGCAGCCAGCGCCGCGAGCGCGAGCATGCCGACCGCGCCGCCGTGCGCGAGCGCGCCCGCCGCGGCCGCGCCGGCGACGAGCAGGACGGCGCTGATCCCCGCGAGCGTCGGGACGAGCACGCAGAGCGGGAGGAAGGCCGCCAGCACGACCGCGCCGGCGCGGTAGCGCTGGGCGGCGGGGCGCCGTGCGCCCCCCGCTCCCGACCACAGCGACAGCGCGACGCTGCCGATCGCGAAGAGCGCCCAGCGGCAGCGCGGCCAGCGCCCCCGTGAGCGCCGGTCCGGCGACCCGGGCGAGGTCGCCGAGCACCGCGTTCAGCGCGTGCCCGGCGCGCGCGAGCTGCGGTCCGGCGACGGCCGGCCAGAGCGAGCGCGCGGTGGCGATCAGCGGCGGGACGCACGCCCCCGCCAGCGCGGCGCTCGCGACGAGCAGCGCGGCGCTGTGGGACGCCGCGCATCCGAGCACGAGCAGCGCCAGCGCCGCCGCGTGCGGCGCGGCGAAGACGGCCACGGCACGCGGTCCGCGCCGGTCGACGAAGCGACCGCGCACGGGCGCGAGCAGCGCCGCGCCCGCCGAGAACGCGCCGACCGCCGCGCCCGCGACGGCGAACGAGCCCGTCGCGGCCTGCACCGCGAGCACGATCGCCAGGCCATAGCTCGAGAACGACAGCCAGCCCAGCGCGCACGAGAAGGCGACGGCGCGCGCGCCTGTGCGCGCCAACAACGCCCGGTAGGACGACACAGCTCACCTCAGATCCCGCCGACGACGCGGCGGCTCGGATCGACACGACGCGATGCGTTCACCCGTGCAGCGCCGTCAAGCGCTGCGCAGGACCGCGATCACGGCGGCGTCAGGCGGAGGTGGGAGCGCACGATGCCGTGGATCCTACGCCCCCGGCACGTCAGGCGCTGGTGTCGTCGAGGTGCTGCAGCAGGTCGTAGGCGGCGCGCTCGACGGCCTTGTGGCGCCACTCGGCGGCGCGGTAGACGCAGGCGATCAGGCCCGAGCGGTGCACACGCCGCAGGTCGCCGTACACGAACGCGTAGCGCGCCTTCGTGTGCTCCGTCGCCCCCTCGGTCAGGCCGAGGTGCCAGGCCGCGTACTCCTCCCAGGAGCGACGTTCCAGGTAGGCGTTCTCCTGCGGCGCACGCGGCTGCACGTCGCCCCAGTCGCTGTCGAGCACGTACTGGCGCGCGTCGATCAGCCGGCGGGCGTGCTCCACGGCGCGATCGTTGACGGCGTAGGAGGCCATCGGCGCGGCGCCGGCGTCAAGCCGAGGCCTGCAGCGCGTCGACGGCCTGGAGCATCTCGTCGTCGTGCGTCTTTGGCGATGCCTTGGGGATGACGTGGCGCACACAGCCGTCCGCGTCGATCAGGAACGTCGCGCGCTGGGCGCCCATGTACGACTTGCCGTACATCGACTTCTGCACCCACACGCCATACAGCTCGCAGATGGCGTGGTCGGCATCGGCCAGCAGCGTGAAGTTCAGATCGCGCTTGTCGTGGAACTTCTTGACCTTCGCGACCGGGTCGGGCGAGACGCCGATGACCTTCACGCCGGCGGCCGCGTAGTCGGCCTCGCGATCACGGATCGAGCAGGCCTGCGTCGTGCAGCCCGGCGTGTTGGCCTTGGGGTAGAAGTACAGGACGACGGTGCGTCCGCGCAGGGCCGACAGACGGACCGGTTCGCCGTCCTGGTCGGGCAGTTCGAAGTCCGGAGCTGGTGCGCCTGGGCCGATCATCGGCTGATGATCGCATTTGTCTAGCCTGGAGTGCGACCGTGGCGCATCGGCACAACGTATCCGAGGTATGAGTGTGAACATCAAGATCCACGAAGAGACCGCTCCGCTTCCAGCCAGCTCTCGCGAAGCCGTGCCGCAGACCCGCGGCTACGAGGCGGCGGTCAGCGCGGCCGTCGAGGCGCTGCTGAACTGCTACACGCGTGAAGGCGGCGAATGGCGTCCGGTGCCCGCCGCCAAGGTGCCGGAGTTCGCCCGGGAGGGCGACGAGTTCATCGCGGTGCTGCCCTTCCCCGACGAGCGCACCGCCGTCCTCGCGGGTGTGCGCCACCTCTCGCCGACGCACCGCCACCGCTTCCGCACGCCCGCGTACGTCGCGATGGCCGGCGGCAAGCCGTGGGCGGTGTCGGTCGACACGCTCATGGGCATGCTGGCCGACGAGCTCGGCGCGACCCTCTTCGACGACGACATCTCCGCTGCCGGCACGCGTGGCCCCGATCCCACGTTCCTGCTCTCGCGCGTGCGCCAGCACATCACGACGCTGGGCGCGTTCCTCGATGCCCGCGCCGACGACATCGACGAGCTCTGGAGCGCCGGCCCGCTGAGCTTCGTCGACAGCGAGCAGGCCGGACTGCTGGGCCACATGGCGCACCCCGGGCCCAAGAGCCGCTGGGAGCTCGACCCCGAGCAGACCGCCGCCTACGCACCCGAGGCGCAGGCGCGCTTCGCACTGCGCTGGCTGGCCGTCGATCCCGCGCTCGTGCAGTCAGACAGCGCCGGCGGCGCGTCCGCCGCCGAGCTCACCGAGCGGCTGCTGCGCGACGACCCCGCCGTCGACGGCGCGGCGCTCGACGCGGCGCTGGCTGGCCTCGGCGATCGCGTGCTGCTGCCCGTCCACCCCTGGGAGCTCGAGCACCTGCGCGGCCAGAAAGTCGTCGCGGGCCTGCTCGAGGACGGCCGCATCGTCGACCTCGGCGCGCTGGGCAGCGACGTCGCGGCGACCGCGTCGCTGGCGACCGTCTACAACGCGCAGTGGCCGTGGCAGCTGACGTTCCCGCTGCACGTTCGCCTCGGCGACGATCTCCAGATCACCGCTCCGCAGGAGCTGCAGCGGGCCGTGGACATCGCCCGCCAGCTGGCCGACGGGCCCGGCGGCGAGGGGGCCGAGCTCGCGCCCGGGCTGACGCTGCTGCAGGATCCGGCCTACCTCGCCGTGCAGGTCGATGGGGCGCCCGTCGAGGGCCTGTCGGTGCAGCTGCGCGAGAACCGTTGGCGCGGCGACTCCGACGCGGACGTCAGCGCCCTCGAGGTGCTTCTGCAGGACCACCCGTTCGGCGGCGTGAGCCGGCTGGGGCAGATGGTCGAGCGCCTGGCGCAGGAGAGCGGGCGCCCGGTCGCCGACGTCGCGCGCGAGTGGTTCGCCCGCTACGGCGAGATCGCGATCGTGCCGCTGCTGCGCCTGTACGCCGACCGCGGCCTGTCGCTGCAGACCGATCAGCGCAACACGCTGCTCGAGCTCGAGGGTGGCTGGCCGGCCCGTGCGGTCCTGCGCGACGCTCGCGGCACGCTCGTCGGCCAGGCTGCGCACGACGACGTCGCGGTCGTCGGCGCCGGGATCGGCGAAGGTCCGTTCCTCGACAACGCGCTTGCCGTCATCAATGCGCTCGGCGTCGCCGGATCGATCGAGGAGAGCGCGCTGCTCGCCGACCTCAAGGCGCTGCTTCAGCGCGAGCACGATCGCGCCGACAACGCGGCCACGCTGCTGCACCGGCTGCTGACGGCGCCGACCTGGCCGTGCCGGGCGCAGATGCGCTCGCGCCTCAACGAGGAGCCGACGGTCATCCAGATCCCGAACCCGCTGCACGGGGTGCGCGACTGACGACGCCCGGGCGGTCGCTGTCGCAGCGCGCTACTTCAGCAGCCGCGACAGCCGCCGGTCCTTGAGCACCTTGCCCTGCGTCTGCTCGGCGGGGCAGTAGCACATGACGTAGTCCTCGTAGTGGACCTGCTCGATCGTCGTGCCGCAGCGCGGACACGGCTCGCCGCCCTTGCGGTGAACCTGCAGCGGCAGCGGCAGCTTGTCGGGGATCGGCAGCGCGATCACGCGCTCGTAGTGCTCGATCGCGCCGTCAAGGACGGTGGCGATCGCCTCGCGCAGCGCCAGCGCCTCCTCGTCGGAGAGGTCGTCGCCGCGCTTGAACGGCGACAGGTGTGCGGTCCAGAGGATCTCGTCGACCCACGACCGGCCGATGCCGGCGATGACGCGCTGGTCGCGCAGCATCGTGTGCAGCGGGCGCGGCGCCTTCAGCCGCGTCTTGAGGTCGTCGGGCGGCTGGGGCCAAGCCTCGGGCCCCAGCGTCGCGATCAGCTCGTCGTCGTCGATCGCGGCCGTCGGGAGGAGCTTGACCCAGGCCGCCTGCTTGGTCCCGAACTCGCGCAAGCGCAGCTCGCGGGGGTGGTCGGGATCGGCGATCCGCAGCAGCAGCCGCGACGTGCGGTCGCGCGGGCCGGCGCGCTTGTCGTAGAGCTGCAGGCGCCCGGCGCTCATGAGGTGCACGAGCAGGGCGAGGTCGCCGGCGACCTCGATGACGAACTGCTTGCCGCGCCGCGTGATCGACGTGATCGCGCGCCCCTCCAGCGCCGACAGGGGCGGGTCGAACGTCTTCAGCGCGTTGATCCCGGGCGCGAGCGCCGACTCGATCGTGGCGCCGCGCAGGGCGGCGTCGAGGCGGCGCGCGGTGATCTCGACCTCGGGCAGCTCGGGCATGCGTGGTTCAAGCGTAGAGCGCGCCGGGCGCCGGCGGATGGGGGTGGGCGGCCACGGCGCACGCGCCGCGGGCGAGTTTGTTCACGTCTCAGGACAACACATCGCCCCGGCCACCCCGCGCACTCGTGCGGGAAGCGTCGGCGCTGCGTAGGACCGCGCATCACTCGCCCCGAACGCGCGCTCGCGCCCATCACGGCGGACCGGCTCGCCCATCCGCGTACGCTTCGCACCCATGGCCAAGGAGCGACTGGCGATCGTCGGCGGCGACGCGGCCGGGATGAGCGCGGCGAGCAGCGCGCGCCGCCGCGACCCCGACCTCGAGATCGTCGCGTTCGAGCGCGGGCCGTACACGTCGTACTCCGCCTGCGGGATCCCGTACTTCGTCGGCGGCCTCGTCGAGGACGCCGACCGGCTGATCAGCCGCAGCCCCGACGAGCACCGCGCCAACGGCATCGACGTGCGCACGCGCTGCGACGTCGTCGCGATCGACCTCGGCGCGCGCCGCCTGACGGTCCGCAGCGCCGCCGGCGAGGAGGCGCAGGAGCCGTTTGACCAGCTCGTCGTGGCGACGGGCGCCGAGGCCGTGCCGCCGCCGATCCCGGGTGCCGAGGCGATCGAGCCCGCGCAGACGGTCGACGCCGCGCAGCGGCTGCGCGCGGCCCTCGAGCGCGGCGGACGGACTGGTCGCAACGCGGTCGTCATCGGCGCGGGCTACATCGGCCTGGAGATGGCCGAGGCGCTCGTCGACCGCGGGCTGAACGTCACGATGATCGAGATGGCCGCGCAGGTGATGGCGACGCTCGACGCCGACATGGCCGAGCACGCGCAGGACGCCGCCGAGGGCCACGGCGTGCGCGTCGTGCTCGGCGCGGCCGTCGAGGAGATCGTGCTCGACGAGGCCGGCGCGCCGGTCGCGGTGCGTACGGCCGAGGACCGCTTCGAGGCCGACCACGTGGTCATCGGCACCGGCTCCAGGCCTGCGGTGAAGCTCGCCGAGGCCGCCGGTCTGCGGGTTGGCGACAGCGGCGCGCTGCGCGTCGACGACCGCCAGCGCTGCCCGGGCCACGACGGCGTCTTCGCGGCGGGCGACTGCACCGAGAGCCACCACCGCGTGCTCGGCAGCGACGTCAACATCCAGCTCGGCACGCACGCCAACAAGCAGGGTCGCATCGCCGGCATCAACGCCACCGGTGGCGACGATCGCTTCCCCGGGGTGATCGGCACCGCGGTATCGAAGATCTTCCGCTACGAGATCGGGCGCACCGGCATCGGCGAGCGCGAGGCGCAGCAGGCGGGCATCGAGGTCGTCAGCGCGACGATCAAGGACCGCACGCGCGCGGGCTACTACCCCGGCGCCGGACCGATCTGGGTCAAGCTCGTCGCCGCCCCGGACAGCGGGCGCCTGCTGGGCGGGCAGATCGTCGGGGTCGAGGGCGCCGCCAAGCGGATCGACGTGCTCGCCACCGCCGTCTGGGCCGGCCTGCCCGTCCACGAGCTCGCGCTGCTCGACCTCTCCTACGCGCCGCCGTTCAGCGGCGTCTACGACCCGCTGCTGATCGCCGCGCGGGCGACCGCCAAGCTGCTCTGAAGGGCAGGCAGGCTCAGCGGGACGCGGCGATGAGGCTGATCTCGCGCGGCCGCAGCAGCACGAGCAGCTCGCCGCGCCGCGCGCCGCGCATCCGCAGGCCCGCGATGCCGCCCTTCTTCATGTCGACGTCGCCGCGCGTGAGATCGTGCACGACCTGCGCGAAGTCCGGGTTGTGGCCGACGAACAGCACGCGCTTGTCGTCCCCCCGCGCCGGCCGCCAGCTCGAGCGCGTCGTCGACGCCGAAGTCCGCGTCCAGCGACTCGTCGATGACCATCCGCTCGTGGCCGAGCCCCTCGCAGGCCAGCCGCGCCGTGTCCAGCGCGCGCACCCGCGGGCTGGACAGCACGAGCTGAAAGCTGATGTCGAGCGCCGCCAGCGCCCGCCCGGCCGCGCGCGACTGCTCCTCGCCGCGCTCGGTGAGTCGCCGATCCTCGTCGGGGCGCGCATCGTGCGGCTCGGCCTCGCCGTGTCGCAGAAACCAGAGCTGTTGTGCCACGCGCTGCAATCTAAGGCCTTTCCCCAACCGCGGCAGTCAGGCCGTCCGCACGCTGATCCAGCTCTTGACCAGCGGACCGGCGCGCTCGGCGACCGGAGCGCCGAACAGCTCGGTCATCTCGGCGCGGCGCAGCAGCTCGATCTCCTCCCAGTCGCCCGCCACGCCGAGTCGCCAGTAGGGCCGGCGGACGACCGCTGGCAGCCAGTGCGCGAACGGCAGCAGCGCGTGCGGCTCGATCGGAAAGGAGAACGCCGGTGTCTGCACGTACCACCCGCGGGCGACGCGGCGCAGCTCCGCAGCGAACGCCGGCCGGTCGGCGGGGGCGATGTGCTCGATGACGCTCGAGCAGTACGCGAGGTCGAACTCGCCGTCGGCGAACGGCAGCCCGCCGAGCACGTCGGCCTGCACGAACGGCCCCGGGTACTCCGGTCGCGGCACGCGGTCGACGCCGGTGATGTCGAGCTGGGGCGCGTGGCGGCGCAACCCGAGGCGCCCGCAGCCGATGTCGACGATCCGCGTCTGAGCGGTCGCTCCGGTGAGCGTGAACAGCCGCTCGTGGCGGATGCGCCGAGCGCGCGCGGAGACGGCGCCCGCCGCACGCGATCGCGGTCCCTGCTTGGCGGTGCCATAGACGTTCTCGGCCGACCAGCGCGACATCGTCGCGCCAGCCTACGGCGCGGGTCGCGGCGCCGGCCGCGCGAGCGGGCTACTCCCGGCGCAGCGCGACGATCACGATGACGATCGCCACGGCGATCATGATCAGGATGATGATCAGCTCGCCCGGACCGAGGTTCACGCGAAGTAGCCTAGTCGCCGCCGCACATGAGCGAGATCTACACGCCCGACAACCTGCTCGACAACCGCAGCGACCCCGCGACGCTGGCCGAGCAGTACGAGCGCGGCAAGCGCCGTGAGCGCGAGCTGCTGGACCGCCACCTCGGGCTGACCGGCGGCGCCCTCGTGGTGATCGAGCCCAACGTCCTGCACCCGGTCGGTGTCGCGCTGGCGCTCGCCAACCGCGCGGGCCTCGGCGTGCGCGTGCACGGCACGCCCGACGACATACCGCTGTCGCCACGCAGGCTGGCCGCCGCCGCTCGCGCCGAGGGCCTGACGCCCGAGCTGCACGCCGTGAGCTACTCGTGGCGCCGGCTGCCGGTGCGCGCGCAGCGCGCGGTCGGCGCACTCGACCGTTTCGGCTCGGCCCCCGGGCTGCGCTGGGTCGGGCACACGTTCATGCTCATCGCACGGCGCGGACGCTAGTGGGCCTTCTGGGAGAACCCGCAGAGCTTGCGGCTGGACGACGACTACCGGCTGGTGTAGGACTCGACCGGGCTCCCCGAGAAGCCCTCCCACGTGATGTTCCAGCGCCGGCCCTTGCGCCACATCGAGCTGACCGTGAAGTATCCGCGCGCGTCTGTCGTGACGGTGCGCAGCGTCTTGAAGCGCGACGAGCCGCGGTCGGCGTAGGTGATCGTCGCGGTGATCGGGCCCGTCGCCGGGCGCACGAGGCCCCAGATCGAGACCTTCGAGCCGACGCGCCTGACGGCCAGCGGCAGCCGGAATGCCGGCAGCGACGGCTTCGGCCTGCCGTCGGCAAAGCGCAGGCCCGACTCGAAGCCGCTGTACCGCTGCGGGCCGGGCGGCCCGGGATCGCTGTCGGTCAGCAGGTACTGCGAGAACGCGACGACGCGCGGGTTGTTCCAGGCGATCCGCTCGGAGATCGCGCGAAACTGCACCTGCTTGACGAGCGAGACGCCGCTCTGGGTGTCCGGCGTGGACTGGATGCCGAACTCCGTCAGGTAGATCGGCAGCCGCTGCTTCAGCGCGCCGGCGGCCTGCGCCCGGTCCAGCGCCTTGGTCAGGCGCGACAGCACGCCGATTGTGACGTCGTCCTTGCTGTGCGGGAGGGGCGGCACGAAGTACGGCCCCTGCCGGGTGGTGTACGCGTGGTGCGCGTAGCCGTCGGGATCCAGCGCGCCGCACTTCGGGCGCTTCTTGTACTTCGCGTCGAGGCAGAGCATGCCGCGCAGGAAGCGCAGCGGGGGGACGATCCTGCTGGCGTTGCCGCGCGGCGACGTCTCGGCGATCAGGACCTTGTCGTCGCCCTGGCCGGCCGCGGCCAGGCCGCGCACCGCGGCCTGGAAGAGGCTGCGGTAGATCTTCGGCGACTCGGCCTGGCCGCCGCGCGCGTACTGCGGGCGCAGGAACTGCGGCTGGTTGGGCTCGTTCCAGATCGCCCACGTGTTGATCTGGTCGCCGAACTTGCGCCCCAACGCCGTGACGAAGGCGGCGAAGGCCGTCGGGCTCGGACGCGTCTTGTTGTCGCGCCTGGCCGCGGTCGCCCACTTCGGCACGGGCCCTGAGATCGTCACGAGCACCTCCCAGCCGCGCGCCTTCGCTTCCGCCAGCAGCCGCTCGTAATCACCCCAGTTGTAGGCGGCGGGATCGGTCGGCTCGAAGGCGGGGCGGTCGGCCTGGTCAGCGCCGGGGGCGACGGTCGACCACTCGACGATCACGCGCAGCGAGCGCACGCCGAGCGTGGCGACCTCGTTGAGCGCGGCGGGGCGCGTGGCGGGGTCGAGGAAGTCCTTCGGCCCCTCGAAGGTCATCGACTGCGTGCGCGAGGCACCCGCCGCGGGGGCGAGGGCGAGGACGAGCAGGATGGTCAGCGGTACGAGGAGTCGGTGCACTGCGGATCCCAACCAACCTAGCGGGACAAGGTTGCGGAACATCTCATTACCGTCTCATGCGATGAGCGCCCCGCTGGCTCCCGACGACGTCGTCGTCACGCACGCTGCGGCGGCGTCCCATGCGCGCGAGCCGCTGGTCGTCCTGGAGCCGCTGCGGGCGTTTTTGGCCGAGCACGGGCTGGCCGGCGACGCGGGGGCGCAGCTCGTCGTCGAGCCGCTCGGCGAGGGCCATTCCAACGTCACGCTGCTCGTGCGCAGCGACGGTCGCGAGCTCGTCCTGCGGCGCCCGCCGCGCGGCCCCCTGCCGCCCAGCGCGCACGACGTGCTGCGCGAGGCGCGGCTGCTGCGCGCGCTCGAGGCGACCGCGGCACGCGTGCCGCGCGTGCTCGCCGTCGGCGACGACCCGGCGCTGATCGGCGCGCCGTTCTACGTCATGGAGCGCGTTTTCGGCGAGGTCGTCACCAGCCGCGTGCCGGTCTGGCTGGACACGCCGGCGCAGCGCCGGCGGATCGGCGAGGAGCTCGTCGACGCGCTCGTCGAGGTGCACGCCGTCGACTGGCGGGCGGGCGGGCTGGAGGGGTTCTCCACCCGGCCCGAGGACTACCTCGAGCGCCAGCTGCGCCGCTTCCTCGGGCTCTGGCAGCACAACCGCACCCGCGAGATCGCGGCCGTCGAGCGCGTCGCGGCGTGGCTGCGCGAGCACCTGCCGGCGTCGCCCGCGCCGACGATCGTGCACGGCGACTACCGCCTCGGCAACGTCATGCTGGCCGCGGGCGACCCCGGCGCGGCGGGGCGGATCAACGCGATCTTCGACTGGGAGATGGCGACGATCGGCGACCCGCTGGCCGACCTCGGCTACCTCAGCGCGCTGTGGGTGCAGCGCGACGACCCGCCGCTGGGCATGTTCGAGCTGTCGGGCGTGACGCGCGAGGATGGCTTCCCGACGCGAGACGAGCTCGTGGCGCGCTACGAGCGTGCCAGCGGGCGGTCGATGACCGACATCCGCTGGTATCGCACGCTCGCGCTGTGGAAGGCGGTCGTCTTCATGGAGGGCAACTACCGCCGCGCGCTGGCGGGCAGCACCGACGACCCGTGGCTGCACGGCTTCGGCGAGGGCGTCGTGGCCCTCGCCGAACGCGCCGAGCAGATGACCTCTGAGCGCTGAGGACCTAGGCGGCCTTCGGCCCCTCGTCGCCGCCGTAGCTCGCCTCCGTGGGCGGGGACGTCGCCGGAGCCGGCGGGGTGGGCGTGGTGGTGGGTTCGGTCGCGCCGGCGCTGCCGGACGCCGGGTCGGGGGAAGCGTCGTCCTTGTCGCCGCGCTTCTCTGCGAGCTTCTGCTTGGCGGCGCCAATCTGCTCCTCGACCTTGCCGCGAGCGGTGTCGAGCTTCTCGCGGTTCTTCGGGTCGTTGGCGATGGCCTGCGCCTTGTCGATGAGCTCTTTGCCCTTGTCGGACTTGGCGAGCTGCGTGAGCTTGTTCATAAGGGACATGTCCTGGACGTTAGCGGGTGGCGTCATCCTCGATGCGCTGCTTCAGCTCACCGCCTCGTCCGGCGGACACCGCGCGCGCCGCGCGCCGCTCGTCGAGGGCGACGCCGCCGGCGGCGGCGAGGTCGAGCAGCTCCTGGCGCTCCTCCCCCTCGCGCGCGCTGCGCAGAAACAGCCAGCCGAACAGGCAGATCGTGAGGATCGATCCCTCGACCATCATGATCGAGCCCGCGATGACCTGATCGGTGTGCGGCGTGATGTCGTTGGCCCGCTCGCCGTCGGCGTAGACGCCGAAGAACGCGTCGTTGCTCCACACGAAGACGTTGGCCAGCACGGTCGACGTCAACCGCACGGCGACGATGTAGAGCAGCTTGGCGAAGTTGCCGAACCACGTCGGCTTGGGCAGCGGGCCGAGCAGCGCCATCCACATGTTGATCCCGAAGCCGACGAACAGCATGTGCTGCAGCGCGTGGACGACGTCGTTGTCGACGGCCGCCTCGTGTGGGCCGACGAGATGCCAGAAGAACAGGTCCGCCGCCCACAGCCCGAACGCCGGCACGGGGTGGGCGAGGTGGCGCAGCCAGCTCAGCGCGGTCGTGCGCAGCAGCGGCGCCAGCAGCTGTCCGGTGAGGCCGAGCACGAGCAGCAGCGCGCCGAGGTCGGCGAGCAGCAGGTGCTCGGCCATGTGCGCCCAGAAGAGCTCGTCGGCGAGGCCGGCCAGCGGCGAGACGAGCGTGATCGCGATGAGCGCGAGGCCGCTGTAGAAGCAGACCTGGCGCCACTGCGGGACGGGCCGCCCGAGCGCGCCCAGGCGCCGCGCCCGCACGAGGTACATGACGCCGAAGGCGAGCGCGGGGGCGAGTTGCAGCGGCTCGACCTGCACGATGGCGGCGGCGAGGGGCGACATCGCCGCGAAGGCTGACAGGTGGCCGCCGGGCCAGATACGGTGCACCGATGTCCTTGGACCTCTTCGCGGGAGTCCGCGTCAGCGACTACGAGACGGCGAGACCCTGGTATGAGCGTCTGCTCGGCGCAGAGCTCTCGTTCCTCGCGCATGCGACCGAGGCGGTCTGGGAGCTCGCAGAGCATCGCTTCCTGTTCATCGACGAGGATGCCGAGGGCGCCGGCCGAGCGCTCCACACGATCTTCGTCGACGACCTGGACACGCTCGTTGCGGACATCGCCTCGCGCGGCATCGAACCCGACGAACGGGTCACGTATCCGGGCAAGGCGCGCAAGGCGATCTATCGCGACGCCGACGGCAACGAGATCGGCTTCGGCGGCGCGATCGATTGGGCGCGCACGGCGCCACGGCGTACGGCGACCTCATGATCGCCGGCCCATGGGCGGCCACCACGGTTCACCGGGAGCGCGACGCCGCCATTGACGCGCCTGCGACATTGCAGCTGCAGCACTCCGGCCGTCCCATCCGCACGCTCGCGACCGCCCGTCGCATCACCGCCTACTCCGCGGCCGCCGCTTCATCGCGTGGGTCAGCGAGGCGCGCCGCGTCGCTCGCGTTCATGCCGTGTCGCTGAGCAGCGCCTTGCGCCGCGCGATCGCACCCCGCCGCGGGCGTTCTCTCTGCTGGCCGCCGGCCGCCTGTACGTGGTGTCCGCCGGTTCCCTGCTCAGTCCAGGTCTGACGTTCCCGCCCTCCCCGCTACGGGGCGATCGTCTGGCTGCGCGGGGCGCCACCGTGCGTCCACATCACGGTGCGGCGGTCCGCGCCGCTTGCGGCCTTCCTGACCGCCGGATGTCTTGTCGAGCTGCTCGCGACGCAGGAGATCGAGCACGTGGTCGCGACCTGCCTGCTCCTGACGGCGTTCGGCGTACCGGTGGTCGCCCGGCGCTCGCACCCGCTGCAGGCGATCTGTGCGGAGGCGGTGGCCTTTGTCGCCGTCTCGCGCCTCGTCAGCCATTCTCCGCCCGACACGTACTACGCTCTGGCAGCCGTCCTGCCTTTTCGTGTGCTGCTCACCTGCCGCGCCGCAGCGGTCTGGCCGGCGTCCCTGGGGTTCCTGGTGGCCCTGCAGGTCGGAGTCGGCTTCCGTGACGGGGTGAACTTCGAGCTGGCCTTCGTGACCCTCGCTCCGTGGTGGCTGGCCGCCAAGTCCGCCTGCGCCGCCAGACGGTGAGCGAGCTGGATCTGCGCACGCGGCAGCTGGAGCAGAGGAGGAGGCGCTCGTCGGTGTGGAGCTGGCGCCCGAGGTCGAGGACAGCACCTATCGGATCGTGCAGGAGGGCCTGACGAACGCGATGAAGCACGCGCCGAATGCCGAGATCTGGGTGCGGCTGGCCCGGGACGAGCGCGATCTGCTGGTCGACGTGCGCACGGTCCGACTGCCAGGGATTCGGAACTTGCGGCGACTGGCTCGGGGCTCGGTCTCAGCGGCATGCGCGAGCGCGTCGATGCCCTCCGCGGCAGCCTCGACGCAGGTCCCGAGCCGGAAGGTGGCTGGCGGCTGCGAGCGCGCCTTCCCGCCGCCGATCCGCCGGCGCCGCCCGCGGCGCGACACCAGGCACCGGCGTCGGTCGGCGCCCGTGCGGATGGCGAGACCCGCACGTAAGGCTGCTGGCGAGGCGCTCCGCGCCTACCCGCCCGCCGCGATCAGCACGACGCCCCCCAGCGCCACGACCACCCCGATCCGCTGCACGCCCTGCACGCGCTCGCCGAGCAGCAGCGCGGCGAGCATGACCGTCGTGACCGGATACAGCGAGCTCGCGACGGCGACGCTCGACAGCTCGCCGATCGTCGACGCGTAGTTGTAGAAGAAGTTCGCCGCGAGGTCGAGCAGCCCGATCCCCGCCAGCGCGACCCAGGCGGTCCGCCCCGGACGCACGCCGCCGCGGCGCAGCACGACGAACGCGATCGTCGCGATGATCGGAAACGCCGACGCCCGCGAGAGCACGAGCGCCCAGGCGACGTCGCCGCTCGAGGCGATCTCCGCGAGCACGAAGTACGAGCCGAAGCTGAGCCCCGCCACGATCGCGAGCAGGACGCTGCGGCGTTGCTGGCGCACGTCCGCGACCCCCTTGTCGTCCTCGCGCGAGGCCAGCACGATCCCGACGACCGCGAGCGCCAGGCCGGCGGCGCGCACCGGTCCCGGGTTGTCGCCGCCGATCAACCCGACGATCACCGGCAGCGCCACCCCGGTCGAGGCGATCGGCGCGACGATGCTCATCGTGCCGATCGCCAGCGCGCGGTAGAACGCCGACAACCCGACGATCCCGACGATCCCCGCGCCCAGCCCCGCGAGCACGTGCTCGCCGGCGGGGGGACCCGAGCCGCGAGCGGCGACGAAGGTCAGCATCACCACCAGCGACGCGAGGTACATCATCGCCAGCACGACCGGCACGGCGAACGTGCGGCTCTTCACCCCGCCCAGGTAGTCCGACAGCCCCCAGAGCAGAGAGCAGAGCAGCCCGAGGGCGATCGCGGCCATGCGGCGCTACTCAACCAGCCATGCGACGCGGACCGCCGCGTCGCGCGGGGCGCTCAGCGCCGCCGCCCGCGGCCGTAGAGCAGCCGCAGCCCGCGAAACAGCGCCTTGGAGACCTTCGGGCGGTACGGGAACATGTAGACGTCGTTCTTGAGGTGCACGCGGCTGATGAAGATCGACTGCTGCTTGGTGAACTTCCTGATCCCGCCGGCGCCGTGGCGCGTGCCCAGGCCCGACGCCTTCCAGCCGCCCATCGGCAGCTCGACCGCGACGTAGTTCAGCAGCGCGTCGTTGACGCAGACCGCGCCGGCGTGCATCCGCCGCGCCAGCTGCTCGCCGCGGGCGCGGTCGCCGCTGAAGACGGCGCCGCCCAGGCCGTACGGCGTGTCGTTGGCGAGCGTCAGCGCCTCCTCGGCGTCGGCGACCTTCATGATCGGCAGCGTCGGCCCGAAGGTCTCCTCGGTCATCGCCTTCATCGTGTGGTCGACGTCGACGAGCACGGTCGGCTCGTAGAACAGGCCCTTGCCGGGGCGCCGCTTGGCGCCGGTCAGCGCCCGGGCCCCCTTGGCGAGCGCGTCGCGCACGTGCTCCTCGACGATCTCGAGCTGCTTGGAAAAGGTCATCGCGCCGACCTCGGCGGTTGCCGGGCCGGTCGACGCGCCCTGGCGCAGCACGCCGACCTTGTCGACGACCTTGCGCACGAACTCGTCGTAGACGGGCTCCTCGACGTAGACACGCTCGATCGAGATGCACGTCTGGCCGCCGTTGAACATCGAGTAGTAGACGGCGAGGTTCGCCGCGCGCTCGAGGTCGGCATCGGAGAGGACGATCATCGGGTCCTTGCCGCCGAGCTCCAGGGCCGTCGGCGTCAGCGTGTCGGCGGCACGCTTCATCACCTTCTTGCCGGTCTCCGTCGAGCCCGTGAACATGATCATGTCGACCTCGTCGACGAGCGCGGCGCCCGTCTCGCCGCGGCCGGTGGCGACCTGGAAGACGCCCTCGGGCAGCCCGCTCTCGGCGAGGCCCTCGGCCAGCAGCAGCGACGTCAGCGGCGTCACCTCCGAGGGCTTGAGGATCACGCTGTTGCCGGCGAGCATCGCCGGGATGCAGTCGCCGAAGGAGTTCGTGAGCGGGTAGTTCCAGGGGCCGATGACGCCGATCAGGCCCAGGGGCTCGTAGCGCACGACCATCTTCTTGCCCAGGACGGCCAGCGTGCTGGCGTGGACTGTCTCGTCGGCGAGGTGCTTGGGCGCCTGCTTGATCCAGTAGTCGATCGCGCCGCCGGCGTAGTTGATCTCCGCCATGTAGGCGTCCTCGTAGGTCTTGCCGGTCTCCGCGACGATCGTCTGGACGAGCCGCTCGGCGTTGTCCATGACCCACTTCTGCATCCGCCGGATGACGCGCCCGCGGCCCTCGAAGCCCATCGCCTGCCAGCCGGGCTGCACCGCCCGGCCGCGGCGCGCCATCTGCGCGACGCGCTCGGCATCGAGGTCCGCGACGTGCGCGATGACCTCGCCGGTCGCGGGGTTCTCGACCGGGATCTCGGGTGGGTCGGCCGAGTCGTGGCCGTTGGCGCTCTGGGCGGCGGTGGTGTCGACGCTGGCCATGTCAGTTCTCCTCAGGTTCTCGACGTGGTGTCAAACCCTACTTGCTAAGCGATCGTGCCCGTTGCCGCGAGCACGAGCACCGCCGCACCGAGCAGTACCCGGTAGGCGACGAAGACCCCCGTCGTGTGCGTCGTCAGGAACTTCAGCAGGAAGGCGATCGACAGGTAGCCGGAGATGAACGCGAACACCGTCGCGACGGCGGTCGGCCCCAGGCCGACCCCGCCCTCGGCGCTGCCGTCGACAACGTCGCGCAGCTCGTAGATGCCGCTCAGCACGACGGCGGGGATCGAGAGCAGAAAGGAGAAGCGCGCCGCCGGGACACGGTCCATCCCGAGAAACAGCCCGGCGGTGATCGTCGCGCCGGAGCGCGACACGCCCGGGATCAGCGCCAGCGCCTGCGCGAAGCCGACGACGATCGCGTCACGGCGCGTGATCGTCGTGAGGTCGCGCTCGCGGCGCGACACCTTCTCGGCGACGAGCAGCACGATGCCGAGCAGGATCAGCGTCGTGCCGATGAGATAGAGGTCGCGCGCGCCGTTCTCGATCTGGTGGGAGAACGCGACGCCGAAGATCACGATCGGGACCGTGCCGACGATCAGGTACCAGCCCAGGCGGGCGTCGAGCTCCGAGCGCGCCGACGGCTCGCGCAGCGACCGCAGCCAGGCGCGTGCGATGCGGATCAGGTCGTCGCGGAAGTACAGGACGACCGCCGCCATCGTCCCGAGCTGGATGACGGCGGTGAACGCGGCGCCCGGATCCTCCCAGCCGGCGAAGGCGGGGACGATCCGCAGATGGCCGCTGCTCGAAATCGGCAGAAACTCGGTGAGCCCTTGGACGAGCCCCAGGACGATGGCTTGGAAGAGGTCCAAGCCTCAGGTGGCGCGGGCGAGAACGTCTGGCGGCGGGTTAGTGGGCCTTCTCAAGACGTTCCACCTGAAATGTCGGGCGCCGATCACCGCCTGGCGGCGTCCTCGGATCTCGATGTGGCAGAGCCACACCTTCGATCCTGCGTCCTTGCCAGACGGCGCCGGCATCCCGGCATTTCCGGCGCAACGTTCCGAGAAGACCCACTAGTCGCCGAGTTCGATCGATGCGATCTGGATCGGCTCGACCGGTCGGTCGGCGCCCTGCGTGGGGACCTTCTCGATCGTGTCGACGACCTCCATCCCGCCGGTGACCTCGCCGAAGACGGTGTGCTTGCCGTCCAGCCACGGCGCCGCATCGGTCGTGACGATGAAGAACTGCGAGCCGTTCGTGTTCGGCCCGGCGTTCGCCATCGCGAGCGCGCCGCGGACGATCTTGTGGTCGTTGAACTCGTCGTCGAACTGATAGCCCGGCCCGCCGGTGCCGGTGCCCTGCGGACACCCGCTCTGGATCATGAAGTCCTTGATGACGCGGTGGAACGTCAGGCCGTCGTAGAAGCCGTCGGCGGCCAGCTTCTTGAAGTTCGCCACGGTCTCGGGCGCGTCGTCGTCGAAGAGCTCGAAGACGATGACGCCCTCGGTGGTGCGCATTGCAGCTGCAGACATGGCGCGCAGCCTAGCGACTGGTGCGACTAGGGCGTTCCGCGCAGCGCGACGTCGCCGATCGCGACCCGCGGGTCGGTCGGCTCGGCGGCGTCGGTGATGTGCAGCAGCACGAGCTGGACCTTCGCGCCCTCGCCCTTGCCCTTGAACGCGATCGCCCCGTCGTCGGTGACGCCCTTCTTGTCGGTGAGGTGGATCCAGCGCTTGTCGATGACGTCCGCCGGCAGCTGCTTGGCGCTCTTGGCGCCGTAGATCTCGACGGTGAAGCCGGGTGTGGGCGTGGTCAGGCGCAGCGAGCGCAGCGCGTAGGGCCGGCCGAGGTCGATGACGAGGCCGGCGCCGATCGGCTGGCCGTCGGCCGGCACGACGACGTCCCACACCGTGTTGGGCTTGTCATCGAGCGCGAAGGCGGCGGGGCCGAACTCCGCGCCGGCGCGCTCGGGCTGGTTGTACGTCTTGGCGGCGTCCTTCTTGAGGGCGATGAGCTGGCTGCTGGGGGTTGTGGTGCCCGTCG
>Ga0136614_10000194_pt1 | contig 26532 bp, 35 predicted proteins | sample AntDrymUQ2792106_2_FD_106643 | JGI IMG/M metagenome (GOLD analysis project Ga0136614, IMG submission 106643) | Polar desert sand microbial communities from Dry Valleys, Antarctica - metaG UQ279 (21.06) | ecosystem: Environmental > Terrestrial > Soil > Desert | place: Antarctica: Dry Valley... | reverse complement strand
TGCGGCGCTTTCGCGGAGTGGAGCCAACCGGGATCGAACCGGTGACCTCCTGCTTGCAAAGCAGGCGCTCTCCCAGCTGAGCTATGGCCCCTCGGCCGGGATTGTAGTCGCCGTAACCGCCGCTACGCGGCGTTCAGCAGCTCGCCGGCAACACGATCGGTCGCCCCGCCGACACCGCCGAGCAGGCGCTGCGCGAGCTGTGCGCGGCGAAAGAACAGCGGCGCGTCGTGCTCCCAGGTCGCCCCGATTCCGCCGTGCACGGAGATCATCGCGCGGCTGGCGTAGTCCAGCGCGTGTCCGCCGGAGGAGCGTGCCGCGCTGGCCGCGAGGGCGAACTCGTCGGGCCTGTCCTCGTAGGCCCAGCCGGCGTAGAGCAGAAGCGCGTACGTGTTCTCGCGCAGCCGCAGGACCTCGACGAGGCTGTGCTTGACCGCCTGGTAGGAGCCGATCGCGCGGCCGAACGTGAAGCGTTCCTTGGCGTAGGCGATCGACACCGACAGCGCCGTCTCGACCGCGCCGAGCGACTCGGCGGCGAGCAGCGCCTGCGCCAGAAACCACGCGCGCGTGAGCTCGGCCGCGCCGATGCCCGCGAGCACGGTCCCCGGCGCAGCGGCCAGGCTCACGTGCCCGAGCGAGCGCGTCGCGTCGTAGCGCGTCGCGCTGTGCACCGTCGCCTTCGCGGCGTCGACGGCGACCGCCACCGGCGCGCCGTCGGCGGCGGAGGTCGCCACGACGACGTACACGTCGGCCCCCGGCGCGTCGGGCACCCACGCGACGCTGCCGCTCACCGTCCCGTCTGCGGCCAGCACCGGCGCCTGCACCCGCACGGAGCCCGACGGCGGCTCGACGGTCCAGTGCACGTCGAGGTCGCCCGGCGGCTGCGCGGCGACGAAGCACGCGCGCAGGTCGCCCTCGGCGACCGCGCCGGTGCGCTCGTCGCCGGCAGCGTCCAGCAGCGCCGACGCCGGCAGGTGACCGAGCAGCTCGATCCCCGCCAGCACGCGGCCGGCCTCGGTCATGCCCAGCATCGCGTCGAAGGCGCTCAGGCCGGCGCCCCCGTTCTCCTCGCTGACGAGCAGGCCCGCCCAGCCGGCCTCGCACGCCGTCGGCCACAGGTCGGGCAGCCCCGCCGGATCCTCGAGCGCCTCGCGCGCGGCCGCAACCGTCTTCACGCGCGACAGCGCCTCGCGGGCCGCCTCGCGCAGGAAGCTCTGCTCGTCGGTCAGCTCGAGGTTCATGTCGCCGCCACCCCCGCGCGCTCCTTGGCGCGCAGCTCGCTGAACGGGATGCCCTTGTCCAGCCGCGGCTCGGGCGGCAGCCCGAGCACGCGCTCGCCGATCGTGTTGCGCAGGATCTCCTCGGTTCCGCCGGCGGACTTCAGCCCCGGCAGGAACGAGATCATGTACGCCCACTCGCTCTGCTCGTCGAGCGCGTCGGGCCCGAGCACGTCGGCGACCAGATCGCCCCCCGCGATCGCCGCGCGCACGGTCGTGACCTTCGCGAGGCCGGCCTCCGGACCGGGGATCTGACCCTGCTGCAGGGCGCTGAGCATCCGGTAGCCGGTGAACTTCACCGCCAGCAGCTCGACGGAAAGCTCGCCGAGCCGGCGGCGAACCTCCGGATCCATCCGCGCGTGCTCGTCGGTCGCGATCGCGGCGGCGTAGCGCTCGGCCTTGTAGCCGAGGCTCTCCGAGCCCAGCCCGATCGTCAGGCGCTCGAACATGAGCGTCGTCAGCGCCGTCCCCCAGCCGTTGCCGACGCCGCCGACGACGGCGTCGGCGTCGAGCCGCACGTCGTCGAAGAAGACCTCGTTGAACTCCGCCTCGCCGGAGATCTGGCGCAGTCCGCGGATCGTGATCCCCTCCCCGTCCATCGGGACGATGAACATCGTCAGGCCCTTGTGCTTGGGCACGTCGGCGTCGGTGCGCGCCAGCAGCAGCCCGTGCGCCGCGAAGTGCGCGTTCGTCGTCCACACCTTCTGGCCCGACAGGCGCCAACTGCCGTCGTCCTGCAGGACCGCGCGCGCCTGCACGGCCGCCAGGTCCGAGCCCGCGGCCGGCTCGGAGAAGAGCTGGCACCAGACCTCGTCGCCGTGCAGCATCGGGCCGAGGTAGCGGCTCTTCTGCTCATCGCTGCCGTGGGCGATGATCGTGGGACCGAGCATCCCCACGCCGATCACGTCGAGGATGTTGGGAACGCCGGCGCGGACGATCTCCTGGCCGACGATGACATGCTCGATCGGCCCGAGACCCTGGCCCCCCAGCTCGACCGGCCACGTGACGCCGGCCAGGCCGGCCGCGGCGAGCCGGCCCTGCCAGGCGCGCCGGGCCTGGATGTGGGCGGCCTCGTCCTCGCCCTGCTCGGGAGGCGCCTCGTGCTTGTGCTCAAGCAGCCAGGCGCGCACCCGGGCGCGGTACTGCACCTGCTCGGGAGTGTCGTTGAGGTCCACGGGACGTCGCTCCTTTGCTCTGGCTGACTGGCCAGTCGAGAGATCGAGACGATACAGAGGCGGCGCTCGGCCGCCTGCTCCTCGCGGCCATCAGGGCGCGCCCGTCGCCACCGACCGCGCCGTCGTGTCGCGCGCGCCGGCCGCGCTCGGCTCAGTCGCCGCCACGAGCGCGTCCAGCGGCTCCCAGAACGTCCGTTGGGCGGCCGGATCGAAGCGCCGCGGCGCACTGTGGTCGTCAACGGCGTCGTCGCGGATGATCTGCAGGCTCGCCTCCGCCTGCGCCGCGGCGGCGACGATCCGCTGCGCCGTGCCGGTGCCGACTGCCGTGTCGCGCTCGCCCGCGTAGGCGAGCACGCGGGTGCCGGGCGCGATCGTGCTCAGGTCGGCGCTGGGGATCGGCACCGCCAGATGGCTCAGCTTGCGCCCCGGATAGACGCTGAACACCGCGGCGGGCGCGGGCAGGCCGTTGGCCGCGGCCACGGCGGCGTAGTCCGCCGACAGTGCTGCGCCCGCTGAGTGGCCGGCGACGACCAGCCGCCCCGGCGCGAGCTGGACCTGCGCGAGCGCGGCGCGCACACCGGTCAGAGCGTTGGCCAGCGGCGTGATCGTCTCGTATGCCGGCCTGGTCTGGTAGACGGGGTAGATGACGGTCGCACCGCGACCCACGAGGTGGCCGATCCAGGGGCCGTAGCGGCGCGGGTCGGTCGCCACCCAGCCGTGCAGGAAGATCACGACCGGGCCCCGCCGCGCGGCGGCGGCGGGGCGGCGGAAGATCGCGGCGGCCTGGGCCCCGAGGCCGACGTCGACGCGCTCGGTGCCCGGTGGCGCGTACGCCGTCGACGTCGGCGGCTGAGGCGGCTGTCGGGGTACCGGCGCCGCCTCGGGTGCGGTGACCGGAGGTGTCGGCGCGGGTGCGGGAACGCGCGGCTGCGGCGGCTCGTCGGGAAGCGCCGGCGGCGCCGGCACCGCGGTGCTCACCGCCGACGGCGGTGCGACGGCGATCAGCGGTGCCCGCCCACCCGATCCGCCGCTTCCGCTCACGGCGCCGGCGAGCATGCCGAAGACGATCGCAACCGGAAGGAGCACGATGATGAGCAGCCCGCGAACCGCATGCGGGTCGCGGCTGCGCACGCCGCTGCGTCGTTCCGGCACGGGCGTCCGCCGATCAGCCGCTGCGGCGCGCGGCAGCGAGCCCGCCGCCGCTGTCGCACCGGCACAGGAACGTGTCGAGGATCGTGTGCATCGCCTGCAGCTCGGCCGCGGCCTCGCGCAGGCGCTCCTCGCCCGCGCGCGTGAGCTCGTACGTGCGCCGGTCCGGCCCGCCGGTCGAGGGCTGCCAGGTCGAGCGCACCAGCCCGCCAGCCTCGAGCGTGCGCAGCGCGCGGTACAGACGGCCCGGGTCGTCGCGGCTGAAGCCCAGCGGGCGCAGCCGCTCGCGCAGGTCGTAGCCGTGCGCCGGGCTTTCGTGCAGCAGCAGCAGCAGGCACGGCCGCAAGAAGTTCTTGGGCAGGACGTGACGGGCCAGGTCGGTGTCCACGGCGATGCCCTACGGTACAACAGGCCCGTCGCGCAGGGCGAACCAGGCCTGCCGCGCAGACGGGCCAAAACATTCTTAACAGAAGCTAAGAAGCGCTGGAAACCCGGAGCTTTCGTGCGTCCGACCCCCCCGCTGGGGTGGTTGCGGCGGGTGGTCGCTGGACATTCCAGCCCGCGGTGTACTAGTGTCGCGCACAGAACCGGCTGGGTCGGGGCAGAGGGAGACGTACCGGGACCCGGAAGCGGAGTTATCAGGGAGCGAGCAACTGAGTCGCCGCGGCGTTCGCCGCCGTCACCTCAGGGGCGTACAAAACAGAGGGGAGCCACAGTGCTTATACGGCCAGGCGCATCGGCGCCGCATCGGTGGAGTGTTCCGTGCCAGCGCTAAAGAGGAAGCCCAAGTCACCGCAGCAGCAGGCTGCGGCCACGAGCGGCGGCAAGACCAGGTCCAGCGGCGCCTCAGGCGGCGTGCAGGGCGTCAACGTCATCATTCTCGTGCTTGTCGCGGCGTCGGTGACGATCGCGGCGGGTCTCCTCGCGGAGACCGTCAACACCGCGCGTGCAATCGACAAGAAGGCGAAGAGCATTCGCGACACCGGCGTCGGCATCAACACGGCGACCGACTCGATTCAGCAGCTCGTCAAGACGAACGAGATCGCGACGTCGATCCTCAAGACGGCGTCGCCGCTTGACGCAGTCCTCACGAAGATCGTCGCCCGGGCGCGTTCGATCAACCGTGATGCGACCTCGATCGACAGCCTCGCGAGCACGATCCTCTCGACCGCGGGAACGATCAACACCAGCGCCACGACGATCGGCGGCACGGCGACCGACATCAACAACACCGCCGGCACGATCAACACGACGGCCGGTCAGATCGACGACGTCGCCGTGGGCATCAACCAGACGGCGGGGACGATCAACCGCACCGCGCGGAGCATCAACCAGATCGCCGGTCCCGGCTCGGGCATCCTCGGCATCGCTCGCATCATCGACACCGATGCCTCGACGATCGTCCAGGGACTGACCCAGACGCTGGGCATCGCAAGAAGCATCAAGTCCGACTCGGGCGACATCCTCGGCGACGCCACGGTCATCAAGGACACGGCGGCCTGCATCGACATCGACGCGAACCTGGGCCGCCCCAAGGCACCCAAGGGCGATTGCGGAGGCCTCCCGTGAGCCGCGCTAGCAAGAGCAACGAGAAGAACGCTTCGAGGAGGACCCCGTGCAGCGTGGCATAGCGACAGATCTCCGCTGGACATGGATCTTCGGAACGATCCTGATCCTGGTCGTGGTCGTGGTCATCGGATTCCTTTCCGGTATCACGAGCGCGCTGAACTCCATCGACAAGGCGCTCGGCACGACCGACGCGACCCTCACCGACGTGGGCGGCGACGCCGACCCGCTGCCGGGCTACATCCAGAAGATCAACGGCAACCTGACCGACATCGACAAGGCGCTGAAGCCGGTTCCCGGACAGGGCGTCGCCATCCTCAACTCGTTGACGTCGATCAACGCGTCGACGGGTCGGGTCAACGCCGCTCTGGGCAACACCTCGAGCTCGCTGCTGAGCACGTCAAGTTCCCTCGTGGACACGACGGGCACGCTGGGCACGATCTCCGGGTCGCTGACGGACACGTCGGGTTCGCTGACCGGGACCACCGGTCGTCTCGTGACGATTCGCGGCACCCTGCGCAACATCTCGGGCGTGCTGGTCACGGTCAACGGCCGCGTCCGGACGATCAACCAGCAGCTCAGGCAGGTTCGGTCGGCTGAGAGCCAGGGCACCGCAGCGGTCGTTCCGCTCGTCTCGAGCATCAACAGCGGTGAGGCGCTGAACGGGATCCTCTCGGACACGAACAAGATCAACGCCGGCCTGACGGATGCTCACAACCACCTGACGAGCATCTGCAAGTCGACGGCGATCCAGGCACTGGGCGCACTCGGCGGCAACGCGGGCAAGTGCTGAGAAGCCATGTTGCGTGACATTCTCAGCGGAGCACGGGGCATGTCGCCTGTCGTGCTCACGATCCTGATCGCGTGGGCGCTGCTCTCGGTGATGTTCCTCACCGGGACGCTGCTCGCCGCGCGGTCGATCGATCGCTCGGTGGCCGTCATCAAGCCAAACGTGGATGAGATCGGCACGGAGGCCGGCTTCATCGACCAGGCTCGGACGATCCAGAACACGTCGACGAAGATCAACCGGGCGGCTGCGCCGCTCTCGGGACATCTCGCGACGACGCTCGAGGTCGCAAGCAAGGGCATCGACCCGAAGCTGAAGCGAATCCTCGGCAAGGTTGGCCAGATCAACTCGGTCGCCGGTGAGATCAACGGAACGGTGCTGACGATCGGCACCACCGTCGATCAGATCTTCGGCAACGCGAGCACGATCAACACCAGCGTCGGATCGATCGGCAGCAGCGTGCAGTCGATCAACCGCTCGGCGAGTGAGATCAACACCAGCGCTCGGAGCATTCTGACGAGCGGCAACTCGATCCTGAGTCGCGTCAACAGCATCGACCGTGGCGTCGCCACGATCGTTGGTGACCTGGCGTCGCCGATCAACGACACGGCCAAGAACATCAAGAAGGACTTCATCGGCATCGATGAGCGGGTCGGCCAGGAACGTCGCGGGGGGAGCTTTGCCTCCACCGTCGTCGGCCATGCCAACAGCATCGATTGCTCGCTGCCGGTGTCCCTGCTTGGCCTCGACGACAGCCTGCTGAGGCCGCTGCGGGAAGCGCTCTCGAGAGCGAGCATCGGTGGATCGGGGTGCCGGCCATGATGATCGCCGCGACCTACAGTGACTGGTACATCGGTATGGGCATCGCGTTCTTCATCATCGTGGTCGTCGTGATCGTCGTGTCGATCATCCTCACGATGGCGGCACGGATCGCGGACCAGGCCGCGCAGGCGGATGCCGGTGTCGACACCGTTAGGGCTCAGTCTGTGAGCCTCTCCGACGGTGTCGACAGGGTCAACGACTCGGCGGTCCGGATCCTGCACATGGCCCGGGCCCTGCGGAAGGTGGCGGTGGGCAAATGAGCCTGATCGCAGCAGCTGACACACATGCCGTGTGGCAGGTCGTGCTCGGGATGAGCGCGGTCGTCCTCGCCGTCGTGATCATCCTTCTGATGCTCCTGTTGAGCCTCGTGAAGGACATTCAGGCGAGCGTCGCGAGCCTGCTGGAGACGGCAGGCATCGTGGCCTCGCAGACGGCGAACATCCCGAAGCTGGCCGCCACGCCCCCCGTCCTGAACCTGATCATCGAAGAGGCGATCATCCAGGACGGCTACATGAACGCACTCACCGACGGTTACACCGGGGCAGGAGAGACAGTATGAGTACAGAGCTCATGATCATCCTGAGCATGGCCGCGCCGGCGTTGCTGGTCGTCGTCCTCGGCGTGGGCCTGTTCATGGTGGGCAAGCGCTTGGAGATCATCTCCGAGGGCCTCGGCACGCTCGGCGGTGCGCTGGCGACGGTGGAGTCCCAGCACCTCCGGCCGCTGTTCAAGCTCGTCGCGGACGTCAACGGCCCGCTCAAGATCATCGTCGACACGCTGCCGGTGATCGCGGGCAAGGCCCGTCTCGTCGTCCGCAAGGCACAGGAGGGCTGATCGATGGCTGACGCAGCACTCTGGATCATGGTCGTCGTGCTGCTCGTCGTGATCGTGCTCCTGATGCAGCTTCTGAAGCGCATCCTGGTGGCAGCGACGAGCATCCCGCCCAAGATCGACGCGATCGCCGGTGTGGCCGCGGCCGCGTCCAAGGACCTCGACGCGGTGGCAGTCCTGCTCACCACGCAGGGCTACATCAAGTCGATCAGGGCCTCGGTCCTCGACTACGGGGGGTCGCTTGATGCGGCCCTTCCGGACTACTAGGGGGCAGTGATGGAAATCCAGGTATTCATCATCATTGTGCTGACCGCCATCATCATCGCTGAGCTGGCGGGCTACCTGATCCTGACGATCGTGCAGCTGTTCAAGATCAACGCCGGGCTGAGCGTCGTGCTGCCGCTGGTGGGCCAGATCGTCGCCAAGACGAATCCGGTCAACCCCGTGGTGGACGACATCAACGCGCAGCTCGTCGTGACCCGTGACGCGCTCGAGAACCTCATGCTGAAGAAGGCAGGTCCGGACTCAGCTGGTCTCGTGGAGTCGCTGTTCCCGGGCGAGGGCGCGAAGTTCCTGCGCCGCGTCGGCCGGTCGGGGAAGGTCGTCAACGTCGGCACGGTGTACACGCGCGGCGTGGGCATCCTCGCCGGCCTGGGCCGCGGCGCGCCGATCGGCGTGGCGCACGCCAAGGGCGCCGCCGTTCGCGATGCCCAGTACTCGACCACGGAGGTTGCGAAGCTCTACCCGGCTCCGCCCGACCGTCGTGACCCGACCCAGAACATCCCGAAGGCCCCGGTCATCGGCAAGGACCCCGTGCACAGTCCGTACGAGCCCACCTCGACGCCCGGCACGCGTACGCGTGACGCCCAGGGTCGCAAGGTCGAGGAGTCCGCACCGCCACCGGCGCCGACGGGCAGCACGGAGAGCTCGTCTGCGCCCGCCGCCGAGGAGAAGCCGGCTGCGCCGACGCAATCGGAGCCGCCGAGCGCCGCCCCGGCCCGGATGTCGGCCAAGGGCTCGCGGCCCTGGGAGCGCTGACAACTGACAAAGAGTCCGGCTTCGGCCGGACTCTTTTGTCAGGTGCGGGACCGTGAACCGAAACTGGCTGGTCGGCGGCGTCGCGTTTCTTGCGATCGCCGCCGTGCTCGCGCTCGTGGTGGGCGGGGTCGTCGGCCGCAGCATCGTGCCGTCGCCCGCCGAGACGCAGACACCTGCCGTCGAGCCCGAGCCCGAGCCCGAGCCGGGTCCCAAGCACTTCACCGACACGCTCACGGACGTTTCGATCGCGTACCCCAACAGCTGGGTGCTGCGCATGTCGAAGGATCAGTCCGTGCGCCTCGTCGCCTCGTCGCGGGACGCCTCGGCGGCGGTCAGCATCAGCGTCCGCCAGTCGGGCCTGGAGACGATCACGCCCGCGACGCTGCCGATCGTGCGACCGCTGACCGACGATCTCCTGCGCGAGGACAAGCGCATCCGCACCCTGCCCGAGCCGGAGGCGATCACCCGGGACGGCCTGCCTGGCTACCGCTACACGTACACCTACCGCACGGACGGTGGCGGCGAGGGCGCGCACATCCACTACTTCCTGTTCAAGGGCGACCGCCTGATCCAGATGGTGCTCCAGGCGGTGCCCGCGGCGAAGCTCGCATCGCTGCAGCCGACCTTCGACGAGATCGCGCGGACGTTTCGCAAGGGGCACAGCTGATCCGCCTCCGCCGCGAGACGCTCCCGCCGGAGGTGGCCATACACGCGTTCTCGCCGACCGCCCGCAGTTCACCGGGCCGTTCATCGCAGCGACCACCCGCTGACACCGTCTCGACCCAGCCTGCCCGGCGGAGGAACGCTCGAGCGCAAAGGGATCGATCCATGGCCACAACCGAAGTCCACGATGCGATGTACCAGCAGATCGGAGGTGAGGCCGGCCTGAAGAAGGTCGTCGATCACTTCTACGAACGGCTCTGGAGCGATCCGGAGCTGATGCCCTACTTCGAGGGGATCGACGGCGAGAAGCTCAAGCAGCACCAGGCCATGTTCCCGACGTTCGTACTCGGTGGCGGCGCCAGCGAGTGGGGCGGCGTCTCGCTCGGCTCGGCTCACTTGGAGCTGAACATCACCGACGCGGCGTTCAGCAAGGTCGCCTGGCACCTGACGATGACGCTCGACGAGCTCGACATCAATCGCTCGCTCAGCATGATCATCAACGGCTTCGTCGCGGGCGTTCGAGGCCAGGTCGTCACGGCCTGAGCCGACAGCGCCGGCGCGGCGCGCAGCAACGCTCCGCACGTCGTCGACGCATCAACGCAACGCAAGACGGCACGCGAGCCTGGAGGCTCGCGTGCCGTTTGGGTTTACGCCTGTGGCGTGACGATCTGCGTCAGGACGCCGGTATGCCGCTGCGCTTGGCAGCGGCCTCGGACCGTCCGGCGGAGATGAGGCCCGCGCCCAGCGCGGTCACGCCGGTGACGATGTGGACGAGGTTCTCGCCGTCGCCCGCGCCGTTCATCGAGATGATCGTCAGGTTGTCGGGAGCGGCCACGCCGATGACGAAGGCCGTGATGTAGAAGAGCCCGACGCCCATCAGGGCGCCCTCGTTGGAGGCCGTCGAGAAGCGCGTCATCACGATCAGGAACGCGCCGACCAGGACGTGGACCAGGTTGTGCATCGGGTTGATGCTGGCGAAGCCGAACAGCAACGTGTCGCCGGTGTCCGCGAGGAAGTTCGTGAATCCCGTGATGAAGAATCCGATGATGCCGACCGCGACGTACGCCGCGCCGATCAGCAAAGAGGCCCCTGCCGCGAGGCTCTTGTTAGGCATGTATCCCTGCACCTCCCTATTGATGAGCTGGCGATGCTACTTCCGGGGCCACACCGTCAGGGCGCCACATCGCCACCCTCCCGGACCCCTCTACCAGCCCCCTACGCAGCGGGAGGCGAAACGGTTCAACCGCCGATCTGCGACATCGAGCGCTCGGGCTGGCGGTAGCCGGGCTCGTTGACGTGGTGCTTGAGCTCCTTGCGCCACACGGCGTCGCGAATCGTCTCGCGCAGCTCCTGGTCGGTCGCTCCCGCGCGCATCGGCCCGCGCAGGTCCGTCTCGTGCAGGCTGAACAGGCAGGTGCGAAGCTTGCCCTCCGCCGTCACGCGGATGCGGTCGCAGTCGCCGCAGAACGGCTCCGACAGCGGGTTGATGAAGCCGATCCGCCCCTGGCCGTCGACGAAGCGGTACACGCGCGCGGTCGCGCTGGGCTCGCGCGGCTGGGCCTCGAGCGGATAGACCTCGTGGATCGCGGCGCGGATCTCGTCGCCGGTGAGCACGAGGCTCGGGTCCCACGCGTGGTCGGCGTCCAGCGGCATGAACTCGATGAAGCGCACCTCGTAGGGGTGCGTGCGCGCGAACTCCGCCATCGGCACGATCTCCGTCTCGGTGAAGCCGCGCATGCCGACCGCGTTGATCTTGATCGGATGCGCCTCGGGATAGCCCGCCAGCACCTCGAGGCCGCGCAGGACGCGCGGCAGCGCGTCGCGGCGGGTCATCTCGAAGAAGCGGTCGCGCTGCAACGAGTCGACGGAGACGTTGAAGCGGTTGATGCCGGCCTCGACGAGCGCCGCGGCATCGCGTTCGAGCAGGAAGCCGTTCGTCGTCACGCTGAGGTCGCGCACGCCCGGCACCTTGGCGAGCAGGGCGGCCAGGCGCGGGAACTCGCGGCGCACCAGCGGCTCACCGCCGGTCAGGCGCACGTCGTGCACGCCCATCGACGCGAGCAGCCCGACGAGCCGCTCGATCTCCTCGAAGCTCAGCACCTCGTTACGCTCGAGCCAGGGCAGGCCCTCGGCGGGCATGCAGTACTGGCAGCGGAAGTTGCAGCGATCGGTGACGGAGATCCGCACGTCGCGGATCAACCGGTTGTGTCCGTCCCGCAGCGGCTCAATTTTGCTGTTCATCACGCCTCCATGTACCCGATCGCCCGCCGGATTTCGTCAGTAGCTCGACGCGCTCGATCACGACGCCGCGCTCGATGCCCTTGACCATGTCGTAGACGCACAATGCTCCCGCGGCGCATCCGACCATCGCCTCCATCTCAACTCCCGTACGTGCGTATACGCGCGCGGTGGCGGTGACGATCACCGTGCCGGCGTCGGCATCGATGTCGATGTCGACGTCGACGGAGTTCAGCGGCAGGCTGTGCGCGAGCGGAATCCACTCGTCGGTGCGCTTCGCCGCCTGGATCGCGGCCAGGCGCGCCGTTCCGATGACGTCGCCCTTGGGGGCATCCCCGGCCAGGACGGCGGCCGCGGTCGCCGGCGTCATGCGCACGACGGCGCGCGCCGTCGCGACCCGATCGGTCTGCGGCTTGGCGCCCACGTCGACCATCCGCGCTCGGCCGTCCTCGTCGAGATGGGTCAGAACTTCGCTGCTCATCGTGTCGCTACGGCGTGCATATCACGCACCTCCCCGTTGTCGCCCACCGTAGCGCAGCGCGCATGTGGGTCCCCCGATCAGGCCGCCAGGGCGCACTGGCGCGCGACGGGCGCGAGCGGCGGCGCGCCACGATATCGGCCGGATCTGCGATTGCTACGTTACGACTGCGGCGATAACCCGACGGAGCAACGCAAGAGGAGAGCGATCCATGCCCGAGATGGCCGAGGTCCCCGAGAAGAGCGACAGCACCGAAGCGCTGGTGTGCCTCTTCCCAGGTTGTGACAGCCCGGCGGTTTCCCCGCCCAACAAGACCGACAACCCCAAGCGCCAGGGTCCGCCCCCGCGCTTCTGCGAGCGCGAGGACCACAACGCGGCGTCCGCGCACGTGGAGCGCCAGCGCCTGGAGAAAGAGGCTTCTGCCGACTGATCCGCCGGCCACGCGCCGCGTCAGCTCCATCGCGTGCCCATGTGAACGAACCGCTCCGCGGGGACGCCGCCCCCGCGGGCCAGCATCGCCCGCGTCGCCTCGGGCGTCGTGATGAAGCGCTTGAGGGTCTCCGTCGCGGAGGTGCGCAGCTCGGGACGCAGCGTGCTGACGTACCAGAGCCCCGAGATCGGCGTCCCGCGCACGTCGAGCTCGACGAGCGCGCCGCGCTCGAGCTCGTCGCGCACCGTGTGCGCGAGCGCCAGCATGACGCCGCGACCCGACGCCACCTGCGCGAGCGCCGCCGCGAAGTTCGGATAGGCGCGGGTGCGGCGCGGCGCGATCGACTGGCGCGCGAGAAACGCGCCGGTGTCCGTCGAGCGGTCGCTCTCGTAGGGTCCGAGCAGCCACGGGGTGCTCACGAGCGCTGCCGGCGCGAGCCCCTTGGACGACGCGAGCGTGTGCCCTGGTGCGGCCACGACGATCAGCCCGTAGCGCAGAAACGGCTCGGAGAGCATCGCCGGCACGTCCTCGCGCTCGGTGACCGGCGGGCCCAGCGTGATGTCCGCCGCCCGGTCGGCGAGCAGCGCGGCGTGCTCCTCGCGCCGCGCGACGCGCAGGTCGACCTCGATGTCCGGGTGGCGGTGGGTGAAGACGCTCAGCAGCGGCCCGGCCGCGAACTCGGCGAGCGGCGGCGTCGCCGCCACGCGCACGGTCGTCCTCTGCGGGTCGCCCGCGCGCACGACCCGGCGGGTCTCCTCGGCGAGGCGGAGGATCTCGCTGGCGGCGCTGGCGAGGCGGCGGCCGCCGGGCGTCAGCTCGATGACGCCGCCGCAGCGGATGTACAGCTTGTCGCCCATTTCGCGCCGCAGGGCTCCAACCGCGCCAGATACCGCCGGCTCGGAGACCTCGAGCGCATGAGCTGCGGCCTTTACAGAGCCCAGGCGTGCGACCGTCACGAACGAGCGAAGCTGCGAGAGAGTCAATTAAGCGAATGCTTCATTCGGTTTGCATCTGCGATGCTAGCGTGCATAGGATCGTTGCCGGACACTTTCGGAGGAGAGGAGCGTCACACCTTGGCAATGCAGACCCCAGCGCCCTGCGACTACTCGCGGGCGACGAGCGTCGACGACGCCATAGCGCAGCTTGATGCGCTTGGCGGCAACGCTCGAATTCTGGCGGGCGGCTACAGCCTCATCCCCATGATGAAGCTGCGCCTCGCCAATCCCGGCCACGTCATCGACATCAACCCGATCGAGCCGGAGCTGAACTACATTCGCCAAGAGGGCAACGAGATCCGCATCGGCGCGCTGACGCGTCATGTGAACATGCTCGAGTCCGATCTGCTGGCGCGGACGTTCCCGGACATCTTCCGTGAGGCCGAGGCGGTCCTCGCCGACCCCGTCGTGCGCAACCGCGGCACGATGGGCGGTTCGCTGTGCCAGTCCGACCCGGCCGAGGACCTCTCCGGCGTCGTCGTGGCGCTCAAGGGTCAGGCCGTGCTACGCGGCCCCGGCGGCGCCGAGCGCGTCATCGAGATGGAGGAGTTCCACGTCGGCCCGTACATGACGGCCGTCCAGCCGACCGAGATGCTCATCGAGGTGCGCTACCCGATCCACAAGGGCTTCGGCGGCGCGCACGAGAAGGTCGAGCGGCGTGCCGGCGACTTCGCGATCGTGGCGGCCTCCGCGGCGCTCAGCATCCAGGGTGGCACGATCCGGGAGGCCGGCATCGCCTGCAGCGCCGTCGGCCCGACGACGATGCACATCAAGCGAGCGGAGGAGGAGCTCATCGGCCAGGCGCCGTCCGAGCAGCTCTTCCAGCAGGCCGGCGAGATCGCCTCGGCTGACGTCTCGCCCAACAGCGACGGCCGTGGGCCCGCTGACTACAAGCGCGCGGTCGCCGGCGTGCTGACTCAACGCGCCCTCAGCCGCGCCGCGGCCACGGCCCTGCGCTAGGAGGAGATACATGCTCGTATCCATCTCGATCAACGGCCAGGTGTACTCGCACGACGTCGAGCCGCGCCTGCTGCTGGTCCACTTCATCCGCGAGTACGCGGAGCTGCACGGCACCCACTGGGGCTGTGACACGTCCAACTGCGGCATCTGCATCGTCCTCATGGACGACCCGCAGAGCGACCAGCCGCCGTATCCCGTCAAGTCCTGCACGATGCTCGCGGCGATGGCCGAGGGCTACGAGATCACGACCGTCGAGGGCATGCCCAAGCCCGACGGCACGCTTGATCCGATTCAGCAGGGTTTCCACGAGATGCACGCACTGCAGTGCGGCTTCTGCACCCCGGGCATGATGTCCACGGGGCGCTGGCTGATCGAACGACATCCGAACCCAACGCAGATGACCGACCACGAGATCCGCGACGGAATCTCCGGCAACCTGTGCCGCTGCACGGGCTACGACAACATCGTCAAGGCGATTCGCTGGGCCGCTGCCTACATCGAGGAGCACCCCGAGTCGGCAAGGACAGGAGCAAGGTAACTACATGGCAACCGTTGAAACAGGCCCAGGACGGCATCCCGAGTGGTATGCCCACGCAACCGGCGACAAGTTCGGCAAGGTAACCGACGCGCCGGTCGGCTTCGGCCACATGAAGCGCAAGGAGGACGCGCGGTTCATCCGCGGCCTCGGCGACTACACCGACGACGTCCGGCTTCCGGGCATGGTCCACGGCGCGATCCTGCGCTCGCCGTACGCCCACGCGAAGATCATCTCGATCGACACGTCGGCGGCGCTCGCGCACCCGAAGGTCGCCGCGGTGGTCATCGCGAAGGACCTCGAGACGCTCGGTCTGGCCTGGATGCCGACCATCTCCTACGACACGCAGGCCGTGCTCGCAGGCGACAAGGTCCGCTTCCACCTCCAGGAGGTCGCGTTCGTCATCGCGACCGACGCCTACGCGGCGCAGGACGCCCTGCAGCTGATCGACGTTGATTACGACGTGCTGCCGGCGATCGTCAACTGCCGCAAGGCGCTCGATCCCGACGCCCCGCTGATTCGCGACGATAAGGTCGGGCAGACCGACAACCTCGCGAGCCCGCTGTGGGAGGCCGGCGACAAGGAGCAGTGCGATCGCGTCTTCGCCGAGGCCGACGTCGTGGCCAAGCGGACGATCCTCGACCCGCGCAGCCACCCGTGCCCGATGGAGACGTGCGGCATGGTCGCCGACATGAACCCGGCGACCGGTCAGCTGAACATCTACAACGCCAACCAGGCACCGCACGCGCACCGCACGGTGTACGCGCAGGTCGCGGGTCTGCCCGAGCAGAACATCCGCATCCTCTGCAACGACATCGGCGGCGGGTTCGGCAACAAGGTGCCGGTCTACCCGGGCTACGTCTGCGCGATCGCCGGTTCGATCGTCGCCGGCGCGCCGGTGAAGTGGATGGAGGACCGCTCGGAGAACCTCGCCTCGACCGGCTTTGCTCGCGACTACCTCATGTACAGCGAGATGTGCTCGAAGAACGGCAAGATCACCGGGCTGCGCGTCGACACGATCACCGACCACGGCGCATTCGACTCGACCGCACAGGCCACGAAGTTCCCGGCCGGCTTCTTCCACATCGTCACGGGGTCCTACGACCTCGACGGCGCGCACTGCCAAGTCAAGGCCGTGTACACCAACAAGGCGCCCGGCGGCGTTGCCTACCGCTGCTCCTTCCGCATCACCGAGGCCGTCTACCTCGTCGAGCGGATGGTCGATGCGCTCGCGATGGAGATGAACGTCGATCCGGTCGAGCTCCGCATGAAGAGCTTCATCCGGTCTGACCAGTTCCCGTACGAGACGGTCACCGGCTGGGTCTACGACTCGGGCGACTACCACAAGGCCATGAAGCTCGCGATGGAGATGGCCGACTACGAGGGCCTGCGCAAAGAGCAGCAGGAGAAGCTCGCGAACGGCGAGATGATGGGCATCGGCGTCGCTTTCTTCACCGAGGGCGTCGGCGCCGGCCCGCGTCGCCACATGGACATCCTCGGCCTGGCGATGAACGACGGCGCAGAGCTGCGCGTCCATCCGTCCGGCAAGGCCGTCGTCTCGCTGTCGGCGCAGACGCAGGGCCAGGGGCACGAGACGACGTTCGCGCAGATCGTTGCCGAGGAGCTCGGCATCAGCCCGAACGAGATCATGGTCCGCCACGGCGATACGGACAAGACCCCGTACGGCCTGGGCACGTACGGCAGCCGCTCGACCCCGGTCTCCGGCGGCGCGGTCGCCGTCGTGTCGCGCAAGGTGCGCGACAAGGCTCGCCAGTTCGCCGCGCTCATGCTCGAGACCCGCGCAGAGGATCTCGCGTGGGAGAAGGGCCGCTGGTACGTGAAGGGCGATCCGGAGCGCGGCTCCACGATCGAGTCGATCGCGGAGTACGCCTACAGCACGTCCAACCTGCCCGAGGGGCTGGAGGGCGGCCTCGACGCCAACGCGGTGTACGACCCGCCCAACCTGACGTACCCCTTCGGGGCGTACATCGCGGTGGTCGACGTCGACCCCGGCACCGGCAAGGTCCACATGCGTCGCTTCATCGCAGTCGATGACTGCGGCGTGCGGATCAACCCGATGGTCGTCGAGGGCCAGATCCACGGCGGCCTCGTCGAGGGCATCGGTCAGGCGCTCATGGAGATCATCTCGTTCGACGAGCAGGGCAACTGCCTGAACGCGTCATTCATGGATTACCTCCTGCCGACGGCGCTGGAGTGCCCGGCGGGTGGCTTCGAGCTCGGCGAGACGGTCACGCCGTGCCCGCACCATCCGATCGGCGCCAAGGGCGTCGGCGAGAGCCCGTGCGTCGGGTCCCCGCCGTGCATCACCAACGCCGTCGTCGACGCGATGTATCACGCCAAGGGCATCAAGCACATCGACATGCCGTGCTTCCCCGCCCGCGTGTGGGCCGCGATGAACGGAAACGCGGAGCCGCCGCAGTGAGAAGCGACGCGCTTGCGCGGCGAGCTGAAGAGCTCGCCGCGCAGGGCGCGGCCTTCGCGACCGCGACCGTCGTTCGCGCCCAGCGTCCGACGAGCGCGCGCGCCGGAGACGTCGCCCTCATCACGAGCGATGGCAACATCGAGGGATTCGTCGGCGGCATCTGTGCCGAGCACAGCGTGCGGCTGTTCGCCTGGACGGCGATGAAGTCCGGCAAGCCGGTGCTTCTGCGCATCCTGCCGGAGGTGAGCGACGACATGAAGACCGGCGCCGAAGAAGACGGCGCCGTGACGGTGGAGAACACCTGCCTGTCCGGCGGCGCGATCGAGATCTTCCTCGAGCCGACGCTGCCGACCCCGCGCGCGAACATCGTCGGCTCCAAGCCGATCGCGGCCGCGATCGAGCGGCTGGGCTCGGAGTTCGACCTCGACATCGCCGCCGTCGGTGACAACCCGCCGGAGATCCACGAGGGCGATCTCGGCATCGTCGTCGCCGCCCACGGCAAGGGCGAGCTCGAGGCGATCCGCGCCGGCCTCGAGGCCGAGCTGCCCTACGTCGGGCTCGTCGCGAGCCCCAAGCGCGGCGACGCGCTGATCGAGGAGTTGCGCGAAGCCGGCGTCCCCGACGAACAACTTGAGCGCATCGACTGTCCGGCCGGCCTGGACATCGGCGCGCAGACCCCGCCCGAGGTCGCGCTGACGATCCTCGCGCGGCTGATCGAGACGCGCTACGGCGGCTCTTACACGCCGCCGCTGCGCGCGCCGGGCACCGAGGCGGCGCCGAGCTTCGCGGTCGACCCGATCTGCGGTATGACGGTCACGATGGCGCCGGAAACGCCTCATCTCGAGCACGACGGCGAGACGATCTGGTTCTGCCGCGAGGCCTGCAAGACCGAGTACGCGGCCGGGCTCTCCGGCGACGCGCCGGCCAAGCCGGCCACCGCGGCGACCGCGGTCGACCCGATCTGCGGGATGACCGTCCTGGCGACGCCGGACACGCCCCATCTGCAGCACGACGGCGAGACGGTCTACTTCTGCTGCGACGGCTGCAGGACGAAGTACCAGCAGGAGCACATGGATGCCGTCGCCGCAGGCTGAGACGTTCATCACCGGGCTCGTGCTCGGGGCCGGCGGCTCGCGGCGCCTCGGGCAGCCCAAGCAGCTGCTGCCCTACGGCGAGCGCACGCTCCTGGGCCACACGCTGGGCACCGCGCGGCGCTGCGGCTTCGACCAGCTGGTCGTGCCGATCGGCGGCGCCGCCGACGAGGTTCGCGCGCGCGTCGACCTATCGGGCGCCGACGTCGTCGTCAACTACGACTACGGCGCCGGCTGCTCGTCGTCGATCGCGGCCGCGCTCGAGACGGTCGATCCGCGCTGCGATGTGCTCGTGCTGATGCTCGGCGATCAACCCGGCGTGACGCCGGCCGTCGTCCGGGCGCTGCTCGCAGGGCGGGGGGACGCGCCGCTTGCCGTGTGCCGGTATGACGACGGACGGGGGCATCCCTTGGCCTTCGATCGGCGTATCTTTCATCAGCTCGCCGATCTGCACGGCGACAAAGGTGTATGGCGCCTGCTGGATCAGCGCGCCGACGAGGTCGTCGAGGTACGGATCGCGGGCAACGTGCCGCTCGACGTGGACACGCCCGAGGACTATCAGGCCGCCCTCGCGGAGGCCGGCTTTACGGAGGTGACGGCATGAGCCGCCTGAAGCGCAGTGACGAGCTGGAAGAGGAGATGCGCCGGCTGATCCCGAGCGTCGACAAGCTCGGGCAGATGCTGGGAGACGTCGACTACCTGGCGGACGAGGGACTGGCGACGTCCGCCTACCTGGCGCTGCGCCTGCCGCAGCCGCTGCTGCTCGAGGGCGAGGCCGGCGTCGGCAAGACCGAGCTCGCCAAGGCGCTGGCGCAGGTCATGGACACGCCGCTGATCCGCCTGCAGTGCTACGAGGGCATCGACTCCTCCGAGGCGCTGTACGAGTGGAACTATCCGCGCCAGCTGCTGAGCATCCGGATCGCCGACTCCAAGGGCGAGGATCTCGAAGAGGAGGGGCTGTTCGGCCCCGACTACCTGATCCAACGTCCGCTGCTGGCCGCGCTCCAGCACAAGGGGCCGCGCCCGGCCGTCCTGCTGATCGACGAGCTCGATCGCGCCGACGACGACTTCGAGGCCTTCCTGCTCGAGCTGCTCGCCGAGGCGACGGTGACGATCCCCGAGATCGGCACGATCACCGCGACGCACCCGCCGATCGTGATCCTGACGTCCAACCGCACGCGCGATCTGCACGACGCCGTCAAGCGCCGCTGCCTGTACCAGTGGATCGACTACCCCGACGCCAAGCGCGAGGTCGACATCGTCCGCCGCCGCGTGAAGGGCGCGTCCGAGGTTCTCGCCGTGCAGGTCGCAGACGCCGTCTCGCGCATGCGCGAGTCCGACATCCAGAAGCCGCCGGGCATCGCCGAGGCGATCGACTGGGTCTCGGCGCTGGACCTGCTCGGTGTCGAGCATCTCGACGTTGCGACCGCCGACCGCACGCTGGGCTCGGTTCTGAAGTACAGCGAGGATCAGGAGGTCGTTCGCGCGGCCGGCCTGGAGCAACTGGTCGAGGAGCGATAGGAGCTCATGTCTGAAGAGGTCAACGGAGCGGCCCCCACCTTCGCGGTCGTCGACTTCGACGTCGACCTGCCGGGGCTCGCCAGCGCGTTCAGCCAGCGACTGCACGAGGCGGGCGTGCCGGTGACCCCTTCGCAGACCGAGCAGTACACGCGCGCGCTCAAGCTCACCAAGCCCGTCTCGCGGCGGCGGCTGTACTGCACGACGCGGGCGATCTTCGTCACCGGCTTTCAGCAGGTAGCGGCGTTCGACCGCGTCTTCGCGCAGGTCTTCGGCAGTCGCAAGAAGTCGATCAACCCCGACGACTACGACGTCGAGCTCGAGGACGAGCAGGTCGACCAAGTCGACAGCGAGACCCCCGAGGACATGGACGATCAGAACGTCATGGAGCGCGAGGGCGGCCAGGAAGCCATGAACATGAACGCCGGCGAGGGCGACGATGACGATGACGACGAGGACACCGAGGAGGAGCAGCTCGTCCCGATGCAGGAGGCCAGCGAGGAGGAGGCGCTCACCCACAAGAACTTCCAGTCGCTGAACGCCGATGAGCTCGCGCTCCTCTACAAGCTCATGGTCCGCCTGCAGCTCGCCACGCCCGAGCGCACCACGCGGCGCAAGAAGCGCGGGCGCCGCGGTGAGCACATGGACATGCGCCGCACGCTGCGCAGGAGCCTGCACACCGGCGGCGACCCGATCGTGCTCTCGCGCAAGCGCCGGCGGGTGCATCCGCGCCGGCTCGTCCTGCTGTGCGACATCTCGGGCTCGATGGAGCCCTACGCGCGCGCGTACCTGCAGTTCCTGCACGCCGCTCGCGCCACCGGCCCGTACGCGGAGGCGTTCGTCTTCGCGACGCGCCTGACCCGCCTGACCAAGCAGCTCGCCGGGCGCAACCCGCAGCGGGCGATCCGCCGCGCCACGGAGGCCGCTCCGGACTGGTCCAGCGGCACGCGCATCGGCGACGCGCTGAAGCAGTTCAACGACCGCTACGGGCGCCGCGGCATGGCGCGCGGCTCGGTCATCGTGATCCTGTCCGACGGCTGGGAGCGCGGCGACCCCGAGCTCGTCGGCCGCGAGATGCAGCGTCTGTCGCGGCTGGCCTACCGGATCGTCTGGGTCAACCCGCGCGTCGCGGCGCAGGGTTTCTCGCCCCAGGCGGGCGGCCTCGTCGCCGCGCTGCCCTACTGCGACGCGCTCGTCAGCGGGCACACGCTCAAGTCGCTCGAGGAGGTCGCCGACGCGATCGCCGCGCAGCGCGACTACGACCCGCTGCTGGCGAGCTGGCGCGTGCCGAACCTGGACGACGAGCCCGAGGAGGAGACGTGGGGGGTCGCGGGGACGACCGAGCGCCACGTCGCGATGCCGAGCGGCTACGGCCCGTACAAGGGCAACACCTCGCCCGGTTCCAACTCGGGGCTATGAGCTTTCTCAGCACATCCGGAGGCGCCATCGTGACGGGCGCGGTGCCATCGGAACTGTCATACTGGCGCCCGCTTGACCGGCGGCCACTCGTGGTCGCACGATCCCTGGGAGGGACCGTGATTCGCGGAAAGAGATCAATGAGGGGAGCTGTCCATGGCTAGCGTCTACCGTGCGGTGTATCTGCGCGTTCATCCGACAGGGAAGTGCACGCTCAGCCTGAGCTGTGACGGCGGCGGGCAGGATGCGCAGCTGGCCGAGGTCGTCGGCGACGAGCTCGGCATGCCCTCGGGCGACGTCAAGGTCGTTGCGCAGGACCTCGACCGCTTCGGCGGCGGACACGGGTACGTGACGCAGTCCAGCCCCGGCGTGCAGGAGGCGGTCCGCACGACGTGCGCGAAGATCAAGGACAAGTCGCGCTACCTCGCCGGCGGCATGCTCGGCACGTCACCGCAGCAGCTGTCGTGGAACGGCGACAACTTCGGCGGCAAGCGCATCGAGGAGATCGCGCTCTACGCCCACGGCGGCGCCATCGAGCTTCCGCTCGGGCCCGACGGTCGTCAGCTCGAGGGTTCGCTCGACGCCCAGACGACGTTCAACAACTGACCGACGCCAGTCGGACAGCGCGTCGAACGCACGCCGGCCTGCGCTGCAGGCCGGTGGTCGTTATGGGGCGTCGTCGCGCTTCCAGAAACGGCGGCGCGAGCGCAGGCTCGCCATGATCGCGACGTAGGTGGCGCCGAGCAGGGGAACCGCCATCAGGACGGCCTCCTCGATCGGGATTCCCGCGATGTGAGCGACGATCATGGCCACCCGGCCATCGTATACACCCGGGCCGTGGCCTCAGGCGAGCTTGCCCTCGAAGACGACCTTCACCTCGTCGTTGACCTTCAGGGCGCCGAACAGCGCCGAGTAGGGCTTGATGCCCCAGTCGCTCTGCTTGAAGCTCGCGCTGCCGGTGACGGTGTCCCCGCTCTCGGTCACGTCGAACGTGATCGGCTTGGTCTTGCCACCGAGCTCGAGGTCGCCGCTGACCGTCAGCCCGTCGCCCGCGGACTCGATGCTCGAGGACGTGAACGTGATGTCCTTCTGCTTGAGCACGTCCTTGTCGATCGTCTTGTGGATGTCCTCCTTGTCGTCGTCCTTCAGCGCCTGCATGCCGCCCGTGCCCTCGCGAACCTTCAGCGAGGTCGGGTCGGCGCTGAGCGCGAGGCTCGAGCTGTCGCCCACCTCGAGCGTCGCCTCCCAGGAGTTGACGTCGATGATCAGGTCGTGACCTGCCTTGGCCGCGGCGCCGTTGCGGCCCGTCTCCACATGAAGCGACGCTTTGTCCGGTCCGAGTTTGTATGTCCCTGCCTGGATAGCCATCGGCGGATTCTATGAAGACAGGCTCAACTTCGGCGGCTCCCCACCGGGCGGACGGATCCGCTGCGGAACTGAGATACTGGCCCGCTGCTCAGCGCACTGCTGCCCGGGGGCGGCGGCCGCATCGCGCGCGAAGGAACGGCAGGACGAAGCAGCCGTCATACCTGGATCAGAGGAGGAGCGCAGCATGCCGACGTTGAACGAGTCGTTCCCGGTGTCAGACCCGGACAAGGCCTGGGGCATCATCAGCGACCTGAACAAGCGTGTGCCGTGTGTTCCCGGCGCCAAGGTGCTGTCGGCTGACAGCCCGGAGTCCGTCAAGGCCGAGATCGAGGTCAAGATGGGCTCGATGGGCATGAAGTTCGTCGGCCCCGTCACGATCGAGTCCGCCGACGCCGGCAGCAAGACCGTCAAGATCAAGGCCAAGACGAAGGAAGCCGGCGGGCAGAGCGCCGCCAACGGCGACGTCACGATCGCCCTCAGTGGCAGCACCGGCACGGTCGACGCCGTCGCGAACGTCAACGGCAAGGCGGCCTCGATGGGCGAGGGCACCGTCGTGGCCGTCCTCACGCAGCTCGTCAAGCAGTTCGCCGCGGCCATCTAGCTAGGACGCTGCGCTGAGGCCAGCCCTGCCGGCCGGGTGCGCTTGCAGCGCTCCCGGCCGCCACGCGGTCGGCTGCTCCCAAACGCACCTGCGCCATGTTGTCGGCGCGGGCCCGAGTCCGGCGCGGGCGCGGCGGTAAGGTGTCCAGTGTGCTTTGCACACGTCCCGGCGTTCTTCTGACCGCCTGCGGACGCCGAGCGACCGTGGAAGGAGCGACGCGATGAAGGACGTGATCGAAGATGTCGATCGCTGGGTCGGGGAAGGGGCGCAGGTGGCGATCGCCACCATCACCGGCACCCGCCGTTCGGCCCCTCGCCCGCCGGGCGCGAAGATGGCGATCAACGACCGCGGCGAGGTCTCCGGGATGGTCTCGGGCGGCTGCGTCGAGGGCGCGGTCATCGAGGTCGCCGACAAGATCCTCAACGGCGACGGGGAGCCTGAGCTGCTGACCTTCGGCATCGCCGACGAGGAGGCCTGGGACGTGGGGCTGCCGTGCGGCGGCGAGATCGACGTCTGGGTGGAGCGCTTCCAGCCGTGAGCATCCACGAGGAGTTCGCGCAGGTCGCGCGGGAGGACGGACGCGCCGCGCTGGTCACGGTCGTGCAGGGCCCGCACAAGGGCGAGAAGCTGCTGGTGCGCACCGGCGGCAGCTCGGAGGGGACGCTGGGCGATCCCGAGCTCGACGCCCAGGGCAAGGCCGACGCCGAGGATCTCATGTGGGCGGAGCGCTCGGAGGTGCGGGGCGACCTGTTCATCGACGTCATCAATCCGGACCCGCGGATCGTGATCTTCGGCGCCGTCGAGTACGCGCAGCACCTGTCGGCGCTGGCCCGCGTCTGCGGCTGGCGTCCCTACGTCGTCGACCCGCGCGCGCGCTTCGCGACCCAGGAGCGCTTTCCCGACGCGCTCGGCGTCGTCGCAGCGTGGCCCGAGGAGGCCTTCGAGGAGCTGGGCGCGCCCGACAAGGGCACGTACATCGTGATCCTCACCCACGACCCCAAGCTCGACGACGCGACGCTGCTGATCGCCCTGCGGTCAGACGTCGCCTACATCGGCGCGATGGGCTCCAAGCGGGCGCAGGCCGATCGGCGCGAGCGGCTCGTCGCCGCCGGCGTGTCCGAGGAGGACCAGGCGCGCATCAGCGCTCCGGTCGGCCTCGATCTCGGCGCCACGAACGCGCGCGAGACGGCGCTGTCGATCATGGCCGAGCTGGCCGCCGTGCGCCACGGGCGCGAGGGCGGGCGGCTGTGTCACGGCAAGAAGGGCAGCGGGCGCATCCACGCCGCGGCCGAAGCCAAGTAGAACGACGGCCAAGCACCGCGTGCCCCGGGACCCCGGAGCACGCGGACCAGCCGGTCCCCGGGTCTACTTGAAGACCTTGTCGAGCAGGCCCGAGCTCGTGAGCAGGTTGCCGCCCTGCTCGAGCAGCCCGGTCGCCTGATCGAGCATGGCCTTGCGCCCCGCCTCGTCGGCGGTCACGTAGGCGACGCCCGCCGCAACGACCCCGAGCTTGGCGAGCGCCAGCATCGGGCGGCGATGCCCGACGAGGCCGAGCAGCTGCGCGTTTGTCGCGGCAAGCGAGTACATCGCCGGCGCAAGCTGCGCGTTTCGCTTTGAGTTTCGCATTCGCATCCCTTTCAACGCTGGTGTCCGACGTCCTAGGCCGACAGCCCGGAAGGGCATGCCGACGGCCGCGCCGACTCCTCCTGCACCCGCCACGAATCCGACCACCGCGGCCGCTGAGGCCAGCACGTCCTCCCGAACCGGGACGATACCCGGCTTGTCCTCGGCGGGGGCGACGGTTACGCCCGCGCCGATCCCGGGTACGACCGGCCGCGCGTCGATCGTGTCATTCGTGATGTTCTCGTCCGTCATCGCGCCTCCGTAGGCATGTTCCCGCGCGCGCGTGTACGAGAGCGCCGGCCGCTAACGGACAATCCATCTCACCACCCTGGCACCGACGAAGCCGGCGGCGATCGCCACCGGGACCTTCAGCGCGGGATCGAGCTCGTCGTACCTCGACTTCAGCTCGGCGAGCATGTCGCCGACGTCGATCTGGCTGGGATCGATCGAGGTGACCTGGTCGAGCATCTCGAAGAGGTCAAACGATCCGAGCTGGCCGACGAGCGCGCCGGCCTTCTCGCCGATGTCGTTCACGGGTACGCCGAGCGCCCCAAGCTTGTCCAGCGCCTGCTCAATGGGATCCTGCGTCACCGATCGCCCTCTTGACACGCGGTCTCATCCTCCCTTTCCCGCTCGATAGTCCCGACCGGCCGTTGGTACCACGGGCGCGAGCGCGGGCACAAGGTGATCCGAACATCTAGTGCCCTGCTTGCAGGAGTGGTACCACTCCCTTCTTGCTTGTGAGGAGCGATGTGGCAATGCAGTTCGAACGGGGGGCTTGACGACCGAAATGTGCTTGGCGATTCCCGGTCAGATCCTCGAGGTGGTTGACGAGACCAACCGCCTCGCAAAGGTCGACGTGGCGGGTGTGCACCGCAACGTGAACATCGGCCTTCTGGACGAAGACGGCGAGGGCGTCGGCCCCGGCGACTGGGTCCTCATCCACGTCGGCTTCGCGATGTCGAAGGTCGACGAGGCCGAGGCCCTCGAAACACGTCGCATGCTCGAGAGCATGGGCGAGGACTACGAGCAGGAGCTCGAGGAGCTGAAGGCGAGCATCATCGAATGACGCGCCTGATCGCCAACGCGGCTTCCGCACTGGCACCGACAACCTGCGACTACACGACTGGCTGCATCACCTGTGGCGACGTCGCCATCCCGCTGACGATCCTTCGCCTCGATGACGATAGGGGGACTGGCGCTGTGCGCTGATGACGACGGGAACTCGGAGACGGTTGAAACGGACCTAGTCGCCCCGGTGGCGCCGGGGGACCGACTCCTTGTTCACGCCGGCACGGCGATCGCGCGGCTGACTGAGGAGGCCCCTGGATGAAGTACGTAGACGAGTTCCGCGATCCCGCGCTCGGGGAAGTGCTCGCCGGAGAGATCCTCGGTCTCGTGGAGCCCGGCCGCCACTACAAGTTCATGGAGGTCTGCGGCGGCCACACGCACTCGATCTACAAGTACGGGATCGACGACCTGCTGCCCGCCAACGTCGAGCTCGTCCACGGGCCCGGCTGCCCAGTGTGCG
>Ga0136614_10000193_pt1 | contig 26554 bp, 23 predicted proteins | sample AntDrymUQ2792106_2_FD_106643 | JGI IMG/M metagenome (GOLD analysis project Ga0136614, IMG submission 106643) | Polar desert sand microbial communities from Dry Valleys, Antarctica - metaG UQ279 (21.06) | ecosystem: Environmental > Terrestrial > Soil > Desert | place: Antarctica: Dry Valley... | reverse complement strand
TGCTCGCGCATGAACGCGGTGATCGCCAGGCGGCCGTCGGTGTCGATGTTGACCTTGCGCACGCCGTGCTCGATGCCGCGCTGGATCGCCGAGATCGGCACGCCGAAGCCGGCGTCGACCTCGCCCCCGGCGGCCTTCAGGCGCTCGACCATGTCGGCGGGGACGCTCGAGGAGCCGTGCATGACGATGTGCGTGTCGGGCAGGCGGCGGTGGATGTCCTCGATGATCTCCATCGCGAGGATGTCGCCGTCGGGCGCGCGCGAGAACTTGTAGGCGCCGTGGCTCGTGCCGATCGCCACCGCGAGGGCGTCGACGCCGGTGCGCTCGACGAACTCCTCGGCCTGCGCCGGGTCGGTGAGGCAGATCTCGCCCGAGCCGACACCGTCCTCCATGCCGCCGAGCGTGCCGAGCTCGCCCTCCACCGTGACGCCGCGCTCATGGGCGTAGTCGACGACCTGCTTCGTCACGGCGATGTTGTCCTCGAAGCTCAACGGCGTCTTGGCGTCCTCGCCCAGCGAGCCATCCATCATCACGCTCGTGAAGCCGAGCTCGATCGCGCTGATGCAGGTCTCCGGAGAGTTGCCGTGGTCCTGGTGCAGGGCGACCGGGATGTCGGGGTAGGTCTCGGCCGCAGCGAGCATCATGTGGTGGAGGAACTGGTCGCCGGCGTACTTGCGCGCACCACGCGAGGCCTGCACGATCACGGGCGACTGCGTCTCCTGCGCGGCCTCCATGATCCCCTGGATCTGCTCGAGGTTGTTGACGTTGAACGCGGCGACGCCGTACCCGCCGGCGGCGGCCTCGTCGAGCAGCTGTCGCATGGTCACGAGCGGCATCTGGTCATCCTCCTACGGAATGGATTCTGGGGCGGGTGTGCTCTCCACGATCCGGCGGTAGGAGCCGGGCCGGACGATCAGCGACTGGGTGGAGACCCAGCCGGCGGTGTAGCGGGGCGCGCTGAGCATCGTGCCGCCGGTGATCCCGCAGGCCGCGAAGATCGCCGGCCCGCGGACAAGGTCATCGGCGCCGAGGATCTCGTCCAGCGAGATCCCGGCCGCGACGACCGCCTCGCGCTCGTCGTCGCGCTGCGGCGCAAGGCGGGTCTGCATGCCGCCGCCGAGGACCTTGACGGCACAGGCGGCCATGATCCCCTCGGGAGTTCCGCCCACGCCCATCAGCATGTCCACGCCGGTGCCGGGCAGCAGCGCGAACATCGCGCCGGCGACGTCGCCGGCGCTCGGCATGATCACGCCGACGCCGAGCTCGCGCAGGCGAGCGGCGAGCTCCACGTGGCGCGGCTTGTCGAGGATCAGGACGCGAATCTCGTTCACCGGCTTGCCGAGGGCAGCCGCGACGCTCTTGACGTTGTGCTCGGGCTCCTCGCGCAGGTCGATCGCATCGCGCGCGGCGCGACCGACGACGAGCTTGTCCTGGTAGAGCCCGGGTCCGGGCGACCACAGGCAGCCGTCGCCGGCGAACGCGATCGTCGTCAGCGAGCCGGGCAGGCCGGCCGCGCACAGGTCGGTGCACTCGACGGGATCGACGGCAAAGTCAAAGCGCGGGCCGTCGCCGTCGCCCAGCTCCTCGCCGTTGAAGAGCATCGGGGCGTTGTCCTTCTCGCCCTCGCCGATGATGACGGTGCCCAGGCCCTTCGTCTCGCCGAGGACGATGCGCATCGCCTCGGTCGCGGCGCCGTCGGCGGCCTTGCCGTCGCCGGAACCGGCGTGCTTGGCTGCCGCGAGCGCGGCGGCGCGTACAGCGGTGAGCGCGAGCGACTCCAGGCTCGCGGCCAGTGCATCCGGCGCGCTGCGGGCAGCGTCGACCGACTCCTCCACCAGGGACATGGCGACATCCTCGCGTTCTCTGACTTTGGGTTCAAGCGAAATGTCAGGCTCTTTCGTTAGAACTCTGTCTATAGATCCCCGGCGGATCTCGGGGATCTGGCTTTGTATCGTCCCAGCATGCTCTTTCGCCAGGTCACCCACGATGACCTCGGCTGCGCGTCCTACCTCATCGGCGACGACGACGCAGGAGTCGCCGCGGTCGTCGATCCGCGCTTCGAGATCGATGTCTACCTGGACCTAGCACGGTACATGGGTGTGCGAATCGAGCACATCCTCGAGACGCACAACCACGCCGATCACGTCTCGGGCCACGGCCGCCTCGCGGTCGCGACCGGCGCGACGATCCACATCCACCGGCTCGCGGCGCCCGACTACGAGCACGCGCCCTTCGACGACGGCTGGGAGCTCGAGCTCGGCGATGTCGTGGTGCGCGCGCTGCACACGCCGGGGCACCGGCCCGAGCACACCGCGTTCACGCTCGTCGACCGCGGGCGTGGCGACGAGCCGTGGGCGGTGCTGACCGGCGACACGCTGTTCGTGGGCGACATCGCCAGACCGGATCTCGCGATCGAGCGTGAGCAGGGTGCGCGCGAGATCTTCGCCAGCCTGCACGACCAGCTGCTCTGCCTCGCCGACACGTGCGAGGTCTGGCCTGGCCATCTCGGCGGCTCGATGTGCGGCGGCCCCGGACTGGACATGAAGGTCTCCTCCACGATCGGCTACGAGCGCCTGCACAACGCGCTGCTCGCCGAGCCCGACATCGAGCGCTTCGTCGAGCGATCGCTCGCGTCGCTGGGGCCGCAGCCGCCGAACTTCCGGGCGATCGTCGCGCTCAACCGCGGCGTGCTGCTGACCACCGGCGTCGAGGCGCAGCCGCTCGCGCCGCGCCAGGTCGACATGAAGCACGCGGACGGCGCGCTCCTGGTCGACGTGCGCAACCCCGAGCAGTTCGACGAGGCGCACATTCCCGGCGCCGTCTGCCTGACGGCGCTGAACGCCGGCTTCGGCACGCGCCTGGCGTGGATCACCGATCGCGCGCAGGAGATCGTGCTCGTCGGCCGCGACGACGCCGATGCGCTACACGCGGCGAAGCTCGCCACCGCCGTCGGGATCCGGCGGATCGCGGGGTTCCTGCACGGCGGGATGACGAGCTGGCGCGAGGAGCGACGGCCCGTCGCCCACATCGAGACCCTGACGATCGGCGGCCTGCACGCCCGCTGGCCGCAGCTGCAGATCCTCGACGTGCGTGAGCGCGCCGAGTGGGACGACGGGCACGTTCCCGGGTCGGTGCACATGCCCTACCACGACATCGACGACATCCCCGCCGGGATCGACCCCGCGCGGCCGGTGGCGGTCCTCTGCGCGTCCGGCCAGCGCGCCGCCGTGGCGGCGAGCCTGCTCGCGCACCACGGAGCGACGGACGTGGTGCACGTCACGCCCCGGCGGCGTCGGGACCTGGCAGCGGGCCGGGCACCCGATCGAGCGCTCGGACTAGCGTTGCTCGTCATCGCCGCCGCGCTCGGCCTGGCGATCGGGCTCGTCGTGGGCTCGGTCGGCGGGGGCGGCGCAATCCTCGCGCTTCCCGTCCTCGTCTACGTGCTCGGCGAGCCCGTCGGGCCGGCGGCTTCCGGCGCGCTCGTCGTCGTGGCCGTCGCCGCGGCGGTCGGCGCCGGGTCGCTGGCGCGCAGCGGGCAGGTCTGCTGGCGGATCGCGCTGACGTTCGCCGCGCCGGCCGCCGTCGGCGCCGTGGTCGGGACGCTGGCCGGCAGCGCCGTCGGCGCGGCGTTGCTCGTGCTGCTGTTCGTGCCCGTGATGCTCGTCGCGGCGCTGGCGACGTGGCAGCGCGCGCGCGGCGGCCTGGACGACGGCGACGGCGGATGTCCGCGGCCCGCGCGCGCGCCGGTGCTGGCGGCCGGCCTCGCCGTCGGGCTGCTGACGGGCTTCTTCGGCGTCGGCGGCGGGTTCGTGATCGTGCCGGTCCTGACCCTGTGGCTCGGCGTCGGCTTCCGCCGCGCGGTCGCGATGTCGCTTGTGATCATCACGCTGACGGGGATCGTCGCGCTGCTCAGCCACATCGCGGCCGGCAGCGACATCGACGTCGGCGTGACGACGGCGCTCGCGCTGCCGACGGCAGTGGGCGCGTTCATCGGCACGCAGGTGTCCGAGCGCTTGCCCGCCGCCGCGCTGGCGCGTGCGTTCGCGGTCATCGTATGCGTCGTGGCGCTGCTGCTGCTGGTGGATGTGCTGGCGCTGGGTGGCCCGCCGGGCGCGTAGGGCGCGCGGGCTTGGGCGCGGCGACCGCGCCGCGCGGCTACGACCGCCCCTACTCCCACCAGTTCCCGCGCCTGGCCCGGAAGCGCCGCAGGCGCATGAGCAACCACTCGAGCAGGTTCTCCAGGCGCTCGAAGCACCACCTCCTTGGCCAACGCGATCGCGTCGATCGGCTTGTGCTCGACCGGTGGCTTGCCGTCCGCCTGGTCGCCGGCGGTGGGCTCGCCCGTCATCTGCGCAGCTGCTCGAGCGCCTCGGGCGTGTTGACGTCGGCGGCGGAGCACAGCTGCGAGCACTCGATCGGGTGCGCGCCGATCGCCTTGAGCACCTCGCGCGCGCCGACGTCGCCCTGCAGCGCGGCGATCTGCGCGAAGTACTCGCGCCCGAGCACGACCGGATGACCCGGCATCCCGTCGTAGACGGCCCGCGCCCGCGCCTGCGACCCGTGCTGGACCGCGAGATCCGCAAAGCGGGCGATGACCTGCGGCGTGATCCGCGGCATGTCGCCGAGCGTCAGCACGGCGGCGGCGGCGTCGGCGACCGCCGCGATGCCGCAGCGCAGCGACGCCGCCTGCCCGTCGGCCCAGTCCGCGCAGACGACCGGCTCGGCCGCGCCGAAGTCGACGCCCGCGCGGATCTTCTCCGCGCGGGCGCCGAGCACGACGACGATGCGCTCGATCGCCGGCACCGCCTCGACGGCGCGCAGCGCGTGCTCCAGCAGCGGAATCCCGTCGAGCTCGGCCAGCTGCTTGGCGCTGGCGCCGAAGCGCGACCCGGACCCCGCGGCCAGAACGACGCCTGCGATCACGCGGCGCTCGCCGTGGTCAGCGCGCGCTTGGTCAACACCCGCGCCAGGTGGCGCTTGTAGTCCGGCGACGCGTTGAGGTCGCCCAGCGGGGAGGTTCCCTCCGCCGCGAGCTGCGCCGCCGCGGCGATGCTCTCCTCGCTGAGCGGCTGGCCGCGCAGGGCGTCCTCCGCCGCGCGGGCGCGCAGCGGCGTCGAGGCCATGTGCGTCAGCCCGATGCGGACGTCCTCGCAGACGCCGCCGTCGGACTTCACGAGCGCCGAGACGCCGACCATCGCCCAGTCCTCCGAGCGGCGGTTGAACTTCTCGTAGCCGTAGCCGTAGCCCGTCAGCGCCGGGATCCGCACCTCGGTGAGCACTTCGCCGGATGCGACCGCCGTCGACAGGTAGCCCTGGAACAGGTCCGCCGCGGCGATCTCGCGCTCGCCGTCGGCGGAGCGCACCACGACCGAGCCATCGAGCGCCAGCAGCACCGCCGGCAGGTCGGCCGCGGTATCGCCGTTGACGAGCGAGCCGCCGATCGTGCCGCGGTTGCGAACCTGCTGGTCGGCGATCTGCTTCGCCGCCGCCGCGATCAGGCCCATGTCGTCTCGCACCTGCAGGTCGGCATGGCGCGTGAGCGCCCCGATCCGGTAGGAGTCGCCACCGTTCTGAATTCCGCGCAGCTCGCTGATCCGGCCGATGTCGACGAGCAGCGACGGCGTCGCGAAGCGCAGCTTCATGAGCGGCAGCAGCGAGTGCCCGCCGGCCAGCAGCTTGGCGTCCGCGCCGCCCTCGCCGAGCAGCCCGATCGCCTCGTCGACGGAGCCCGCGACCACGTAGTCGAACTCGCCCGGGATCATGACGCACCGCCTTCCGGGATCGTCGGTCCGGAGCCCGCCGAGCCCTCGCCCTGCGGCGGCAGCGACACCCCCTGCTCGCTGTCGCGCGGGCCCTCGCCCCGGCCGCGGGCCTCCTCCAACGCCTGCCACACGCGCATCGGCGTGAGCGGCATGTCGATGTCGGAGATGCCCTTGTGGCGCAGCGCGTCGATGACGGCGTTGACGATCGCGGGCGTCGCCGCGATCGTGCCGGCCTCGCCGATGCCCTTGACGCCGAGCGAGTTCGACGGCGACTTCGTCTCCGTGCGGTCGGTCTCGAAGCTCGGGATCTCCTCCGCGGTCGGCAGCGCGTAGTCCAGGAACGTACCGGTGATGAGCTGGCCGCGCTCGTCGTAGACGACCTGCTCGTAGAGCGCCTGGCCGATGCCGTGCGTGACGCCGCCGTGCACCTGCCCATCGATCAGCATCGGGTTGACGGCCGGCCCGCAGTCGTCGACCGCGACCCAGCGCACCACGCTGACCTTCCCCGTCTCCGCGTCGACGTCGACGACGCAGACGTGCGTGCCAAACGGGAACACGAAGTTCGACGGGTCGTAGATCAGCGTCTGCTCGAGGCCGAGCTCCATGCCCTCGGGCATCTTCGTCGCGTCGATGTACGCGCAGCCGGCGACCTCGGCGAGCGTCATGCCCTGGTCGGGGTCGCCCTTCAGCGAGAACTTGCCGTTGCGCACCTCGATGTCGCCGGGATCGGCCTCGAGGTTGTGCGCGACGATCTCGCGGCACTTCGCCGCGATCCGCTCGGCCGCGTGCGCACACGCGACGCCGCCGATCGACAGCGACCGCGAGCCGTACGTGCCCAGCCCCATCGGGCCCGTCGCGGTGTCGCCGTGGACGACCTCGACGACGGCCGGATCGACCCCGAAGCGGTCGGCGACGATCTGGGCGAAGCCGGTCTCGTGACCCTGGCCGTGCGGCGACGCGCCGGTGTAGACCGTCACCGAGCCCGTCGGGTGCACGCGCACGAGCGCCGACTCGTAGAGGCCGATCCCGAGGCCGAAGCCGCTCGGGCCAACCGCGCGCGACGGCGCCAGGCCGCAGACCTCGGTGTACGTGGAGAACCCGATCCCCCGCAGGGGGCGGGTGGGATCTTCTCGCAGGGAGGCCTGCTCGGCGCGGAAGGCGTCCATGTCGACGATCTCCAGCGCCCGGTCCAGCGCCGCCTCGTAGTTGCCCGAGTCATACGTGATGCCGTAGGGCGTGTCGTACGGGAAGTCCGCCTCCGGGATGAAGTTCTTGCGCCGGATCTCGATCTGGTCCATGCCGAGCTCCTCGGCGAGCTGGTCGATCGTGACCTCGAGCATGTGCGTCATCTCGGGCCGTCCCGCGCCGCGGATCGCGTCGGTGATGTACTTGTTGGTCAGGACGCCCGTGATGTCCGTCTGGACGACCGGGATCTTGTAGCAGCCGGTCATCACGAAGGCCCCCAGCTCGGGGATCATGGGCCCCAACAGGCCGAAGTAGGCGCCGAGGTCCTGGATGATGTTCGCGTGGAACGCCGTGATCCGTCCGTCCCGCGTGGCTCCCATCCGCACGTAGTCGACCTGGTCGCGGCCGTGGTGGGAGACCGCCATGTTCTCCGAGCGCGTCTCGATCCACTTGACCGGCCGGTCGAGCTGCTTGGACGCCCAGGCGCACAGCGTCTCCTCGGCCATGATCTGCAGCTTGCCGCCGAAGCCGCCGCCGACCTCGGGCGCGATCACCCGCACCTTGTCCTCGCCGATGCCCATCTGGACCGCGAAGAAGAGCCGCACGAGGTGCGGCACCTGCGTCGAGGACCAGACGGTCAGCTGACCGGCGCGGTACTCGGCGATGCAGCCGCGGCACTCGATCGCCGCGCCGGCGGTGCGGTGGTTGACGATCCGCCGCTCGACGACGACGTCGGAGGCGGCCAGCGCCTGCTCGATGTCGCCGCCGCCGCCCATCGACCACTCGTGGGTCTTGTTCGTGCCGAGCGACGCGTGGACGAGGATCTCGTCCTTCAGCGCCTCCTCGACGTCGACGACGACCGGCAGCGGCTCGTACTCGACCTGAACCTGCTCCGCCGCGTCGACGACGGCGTACCGGTCCTCGCCGATCACCATCGCGACGGCGTCGCCGACGTGGGCGACGTGGCCGCGTGCGAGCGGCCAGCGCTCAGGCGTCTTGATCTCGACGCCGGGCGGCGCCCAGGCCATCGGCAGCGGCGCGAGCAGGTCGCTCATGTCCTCGCCGGTGTAGACGCCCTTGATGCCCGGACGCCCCAGCGGCGACGATCCGTCGATCGAGACGATGTTCGCGTGCGCCTCCGTCGAGCGGACGACGGCGGCGTACAACATGCCCGGCAGGACGATGTCGTCGACGTAGGTCGCGCGGCCCGTGATCAGGCGCGGGTCCTCCTTGCGACGCAGCGACTGGCCGACCGACCTGCCGGCGGGAGTTTGGACGACGCTCATCGCGAGAACCTGCCTTTCAACTCCACGCAGGCGAGGGTCGAGCAACGGTGCGCAGTCATGCCGCCACCCCCCGCTGTGCCTCGGCGGCGGCCTGGACGGCCTTGACGATGTTCTGGTAGCCGGTGCAGCGGCAGAGGTTGCCCTCCAGGCCCTTGCGGACCTCCTCCTCGGAGATCGGACCGTCGCCGGTGCGGCGCGCCAGCAGGTCGGCCGCGGCCATGATCATGCCCGGCGTGCAGTAGCCGCACTGCAGGCCGTGGTTGGCCCAGAAGCCCTCCTGCAGCGGATGCAGCGTGCCGTCGTCGCCGACCATTCCCTCGATCGTCGTGATCTGGGCGCCGTCGCACTGCACGGCGAGCAGGGTGCAGCTCTTGACGGACTCCCCGTCGACGAGGCACGTACAAGCCCCGCAGTTGGAGGTGTCGCAACCGACATGCGTGCCGGTGAGTTTGAGCTCGTCGCGGAGGTAGTGGACGAGCAGAAGCCGCGCAGGGACCTCTGACTCATATGACTCCCCGTTGACGGCCACCTGAAGAGGCACCGTCCGTCCCATGCTGATCCTCCTTCTATCGATCCGCCTCTATGAGCCCACGGCGCCGATCGCCATGTTGCGCCTGGGCATGCTTCAAGATCCGTCCGGGTATGGTCGCCCGGCGTGCTACATACCCGCCGCTGTTTCAGGCAACCACTTTTGCCGGAATCCGGCGCGTAGCGATCACGATGCCGGCGAGGATCGCGGCCACGCCAGCCAGCTGCAGTGCCGCGGGATCCTCGCCGAGCAACACGATCCCGAGCAGCACCGAGCCGACGGGCTGCACCGTCAGCACGACGGACGTCAGCGAGGCCGGCAGGCGCGGCAGCGCGACGGCGATCAGCAGCCAGCCGAGCACCTGCGACGTCAGCGCGAGCGTGACGAGCCAGCCGTGCCCGGGCCAGCTCGGCACGAAGTCGGCCTCTCCCAGCAGCGCGCCCGCGCCGGCGGCGACGACCGTCGCCGCCAGCGTGGCGGCGAACAGCGGGCCCGCCGGCCGGCGCAGGTCGCGGCCCATCTCGCGCAGGACGAGGATGAACCCGGTGTAGGCGACGGCGGTCAGCACGCCGTAGACCGCGCCGCGCGCCGGATCGTCGCCGTAGGCGCCCTCGCCGACCACGCCGGAGATCAGCACCGCACCGGCGAACACGAGCGGCACCGCGAGCACGACGCGCGGCGACGGCCGCTCGCCGAGCAGCGCCCACGCCGCGACGGCGACGAGCACGACCTGCAGGTTGCCGAGCGTCGTCGCCAGGCCCGCGCCGACGTCGTCGATCGCGTGATGCCAGAGGATCAGGTCGGCGGCGAAGAACGCGCCCGCGGCGGCCGCGTAGCGCCAGTGGCCGGCCGATGGGGCCCCGAAGCGGCGGCGCTCGCGCCGCGCGAGCAGCGCCAGCACCGGCAGCGCGTAGCCGCAGCGAAAGACGGCCGCGGTCGAGGGGCTGACGTCTGCGAGCTCGACGAGGATCGCCGAGAACGCGATCGCCAGCGCGCCCGCCAGCGCCGCCAGCGCCGGGCGCCGCGTCAGGACGCTACGAATGGCGTGCTGCGTCGAGCGCCTGGTTGACGAGCGCGTCGGCCGCGGCGTTCTGCGCCCGCGGGACCGAGCGGATGCTCCAGCGTTCGAAGTCGCGCAGCGCCTGCAGCGCCGCAGCGTGCAGCGGCTTCATGTCCGGGTGCTTGACCTTGTAGGTCCCGTTGACCTGCTTGGCGACGAGCTCGGAGTCGTTGACGACCTCGATCTCGCTGGCGCCCAGCTCGCGCGCCTTGCGCAGGCCCAGCAGCAGCCCGCGGTACTCGGCGACGTGTTCGTCGCGACCCCGATCGGCTCGGCGGCGTCGGCGATGACCTCGCCGTCGGGGGTCGAGACGACCGCGCCGGCGGCGGCGGGGCCGGGGTTCCCGCGCGCGCCGCCGTCGACGTGGACGACGACCTTCACCGCGGTTCGATGCGCGGAAACTCCCCGGCCACCCGCGGGCGGCGGCGGTCGCGCTTCTCACGCTGCTCGGCCGCGGCCGCGTCGTCGGTCGGCCCGCGCCGCTCGGACTTGCGACGGTCGACGATGACGGTGACGTTCTTGTCATCGGCGTAGTAGACCGTGAGCTTGTCGAACAGCTCGGTCTCCAGGGCCTCGGGCACGACGCAGTAGATCATTGCCTCACCCTAGACAAGCCCGAGCTCACGCGGCAAGGACAAGGCGTCCGCGCTCGTCGGCGGCCGCGTTGGCCACTTGTTCGACTTCGGTCAGCTCGGACAGCTCGGCGCCTTGGGACGTGACGCGCACGCCGGCTGCTTCGTCGGCGAGATCGACCTTGTAGCGATACCAGCACAGCTCCCAGCCGACGACGATCGTCACGATCGCGCCCTCGACGTCGGAGGGCAGCACGGCGACCATCGGCGTGCCGAGCGAGCGTGCCACGCCGGCGATGCGGCGCGGGTGCGCGCTGTTGTTGAAGACGTCGAGCGCGCGCGCCATCTTCAGGTCGGCGTTCGTCGGGACGGCGTGCACGTGGCGCGGCTCACGCGAGGGCGTGTGCGGCGCGCCCGCCGGGGGCGGCGGCGCGGCCGCGGCCGCGGCGCCGGCGCCGTCGGCGCGCACAGGCGCGAGCCGCTCCTGCGGCGCGGGCTGAGCGTCGGCCCCGCTGTCGGTCTCGATGCGGTCGACGTTGGAGGAGATGCGGCGGTAGGGCAGCTCGACGGCCGGCGGCTCGCGGCGGTGGGGCTTCAGCCGGCTCAGCAGCGAACGCGGCCCGCCCCGCGGCCCGTTGCGCTCGCGAACGCCGAGCGCGTTGTCGGCGCCCTCGCGGATCCAGCCCTCGTTGGCGGCGCGCGCCGTGCACAGCTCGCAGACCATGCGCCGCGAGCCGTTGGCGATGAACGCGTCGGCGTGCTCGCCGCGCAGCAGCGTGCGGCCGCACACGTGACATGCGATCGCGGCACGGCTCGTCGTGATCGACTTTCGCTCCATGCTGGCGCTCAGGGTACCGGCCGCGGGCGGACCGCCGCCCGCCCGTCAACCGCCGTTCGGCGGCCCGACGTGGCTGGCCAGCCACGCGACGAACGGGCGCGCGGCCTCCAGCTGCGCGCGCACCTGCTCGCGGCAGCGCTGCTCGTGCAGCCAGGACTCGAGCGGATGGCGGGCATACAGCGTCAGGTTCTTCAGGCGCAGCCGCTGCACGCGCGGGTGGTCGACCGGATAGCCGCGCGGCGCGCGCTTGAGGACCGGCTCGACGAGCGTCATGCCAGCCTCGGCGGCCTGCGCGACGGCGCGCTCGAACGCGGCGGCGCGGCGCCCGTCGTCGATCGCCGCGCGAAAACGCTCGAGCTGGTCGGAGGCCGGGTGGTGCAGCCCGGCGCCGATCAGCAGCCCGTCGAGCGACAGCTCGACGTAGTAGCCGCCCGCGCCGCCGTAGCCGATCGCGATCCCCAGCTGCTCCTTGATCGGCGGGCGGTGGTGAAAGCGCGCGTCGTTGTAGGGCCGAAAGAACCGGGGTGGGCCGAGGTGCGCGACGCTCTCCGCGAGCGCGCGGCCGGGCGCCACGAGATGCTCGTCGTAGCGGGCGCGGTTGGCCTTGAACCAGTCGCGGTCGTTGTTGGCCTCGAGCTCGCGCAGGAACTCGAGCGCGGCGGGCGGCCACATGGCGCTACTCCCCGCAGAGCGCGTCGAGCTTCAGCAGCTCCTCGGCCGTCATGCGCTCCACCACCGGCATCGCCGTCATCGTACCCGCCCTCCTTCGGGTCGCTCACACCTCGTCACAGGCACGAGCGACCCGAAGTTCGCCCCCTGGATTACGCGCTGACGGCCTCCTCCGCGGTCGCCGCGACGATCTTCTGCTGCAGGTGCGCCGGAACCTCCTCGTAGCGCTCGAACTCCATCGTGTAGTCGCCCTGGCCGCCGGTCAGCGACCGCAGGTCGGGCGCGTAGGTGAGCATCTCGGACATCGGGACCTCGGCCTTGACCTCCGTCAGGCCGCCGCCGACGGAGCCCATCCCCTGCGGTCGTCCGCGACGCGAGTTCAGGTCGCCGATGACGTCGCCGACCGACTCCTCCGGGATCGACAGCGTGACGAGCGTGATCGGCTCCAGCAGCGCCGGCGACGCGTTGCTCATCGCCTCCTTCATCGCGATCGAGCCGGCGAGCTTGAAGGCCATCTCCGACGAGTCGACGCTGTGGAAGCTGCCGTCGAAGACCGTCACCGCAACGTCCTTGACCGGGCAGCCGGCGATCGGCCCGGCCTGCATCGCCTCGATCACGCCCTTCTCGACGGCCGGGATGAACGACGTCGGGATCACGCCGCCCTTGATGTGGTTGATGAACTCAAAGCCGGCGCCCGGCTCGCGCGGCTCGATCGAGATGTGGCAGTCGCCGAACTGGCCGCGCCCGCCGGACTGCTTCTTGTGGCGCCCGTGGGCCTTCGCGGGCTTGCGGATCGTCTCCATGTAGGGCACGCGCGGCGGCTTGAGCGTGACCTCGGCGCCGAAGCGCTCCTTCAACCGGTCGACGATCACCTCGACGTGCATCTGCGACAGGCCCGCGATGATCTGGTCGCCCGTCTCGAGGTCGCGGTGCAGGTCGATCGTGGGGTCCTCCTCCTGCAGGCGGCGCAGCGACGTGAAGACCTTGTCCTCGTCGCCCTGGGCCTCCATCGCGAAGGCCATGACCGGGGCCGGCAGCTGGATCTGCGGCATCGAGATCGGCTCGTCGCGCTCGGCGAGCCAATCGCCCGCGCGCGTCTCCTTGAGCTTGGCGACGGCGCCGATGTCGCCGGGGCCGAACTCGTCGGCGTGGCCGGACTCCTTGCCGCTGAACACGAGCAGCTGGCCGACGCGCTCCTTGTTGTGGCTCGTCGTGTTCATCACGTGGCTGTCGTGGCGCATGACGCCCTGGTAGACGCGAAACAGGTTGATGCGACCGGCGAAGGGGTCTGCGCGGGTCTTGAAGACATACGCGTACAGCGGCTTGTCGTCGTCGGCTTCGAGCGTGATCTCGGGCAGCCGCAGGGAGCCGTGCTTGACGGGCGACGGGAGGTCCTCGACGATCGCGTCGAGCAGGCGGTTCGTGCCGAGGTTGCGCGTTGCGACGCCGCACGTGACGGGAAACAGCGAGCCGTGGTTCGTGCCGTCCTTCAGGACGCCGACGATCTCGTCGTGGGCGATCACCTCACCCTCGAGGTAGCGCTCCATGAGCGAGTCCGAGACCTCGCAGATCTCGTCCATCATCAGCTCGCGGTACTCCTCGGCGATCTCGCGCATGTCGTCGGGGATCTCGATCTCGGTGGCGTTGTCGCGCGTGTCGCCGTCGTAGCGGTAGGCCTTCATGTCGACGAGATCGACGATGCCGCAGATGTCCTGCTCGGAGCCGATCGGGATCTCCGTCGCGACGACATGGGCGCCGAAGGCGTCCTTCAGCGAGTCCAGCGCGCGAAAGAAGTCCGCGCGCTCGCGGTCGAGCATGTTCACGAAGATCGCCCGCGCGAGGTCGAGCTCCTCCGCGCGCGCCCACAGGCGCCGCGTGCTCACCTCGGCGCCCATCACGCCGTTGACGACGAAGACCGCCGACTCGCACACGCGCATCGCGCCGAGCGCGTCGGCGATGAAGCTCGGCTCGCCGGGGGTGTCGACGAGGTTGATCTTGCGCCCGTCCCACTCGAAGGAGCTGAACGCCAGCGAGATCGACATCTTGCGCGCCTGCTCGTCGGGCTCGGAGTCCGAGACGGTCGTGCCTTCCAGTACGGACCCGAGCCGGTTCGTCGCGCCTGCCTCGAAGAGCAGCGCCTCGTGCAGCGAGGTCTTCCCGCTGCCGCGATGACCGATCAGGGCTACGTTGCGAATACGGTCAGCAGGCTTGTGCATGCCGCGGCTCCTCTCCTCGGGGATCGCGCGATGCTAGTCGTTCGGCGCGGCTCTGGCGACCCCAGAAGGACGTTGTCGGGGCGGCGCCGGCACTGCCGCGTCGGCGCTGTCTGCTGCGGGGCGGCAGGTGGCCCGCCGCGCGGCTTCAGTCGTCGCCGATGTTCTCTTCTGACATGCGGCCGCGCAGGCGCAGGACGGCCTTCGTGTGCAGCTGCGAGACGCGCGACTCCGTCACCCCGAGAACCTCGCCGATCTCGCGCAGGGTCAGGTTCTCGTAGTAGTACAGCGCCACGACGAGCTTCTCGCGCTCGGGCAGCCGCGCGATCGCGTCGGCGATCCGGTCCTTGAGGTCGGTCGCGTCGATCACCTGGGCCGGATCGGGCGCGCCGGGATCCTGCAGCGTGTCGAGCAGCGAGACCTGGTCGCCCGAGGCATCGGACACCGTCCACAGCTCGTCGAGCGCGGCGACGGTCGAGTTGGAGATCTGCAGGAGCGCGTCCTGGAAGTCCGACACGGACATCTCGAGCTCGCGGGCCATCTCCTCGTCGGTCGGCGCGCGCTGGAGCTTGTGCTCGAGCTTGGAGTTGGCCCGCTCGATCGCCCGGGCGCGGGCGCGCACGGAGCGCGGCACCCAGTCCAGCGAGCGCAGCTCGTCGATGATCGCACCCTTGATGCGCGTGATCGCGTAGGTCTCGAACTTGATCTCGCGCTCGAGCTCGAAGCGCTCGATTGCCGAGATCAGGCCGCCGAGGCCATAGGAGATGAGGTCGGCCTCCTCCACGTGCGCGGGCAGGCCGGAGGCCATCCGGCCCGCGACGTACTTGACGAGCGGGGAGTAGGCGACGACCAGCCGTTCGCGCGCACGATCCTCTCCGTCGCGCTTGTAACGGCGCCACAGGTCCCTGAGCTCGATTGACTTGACGTTGGTTTCCATCCACTAGCTAGTGGGTCTTCTCGGAACGTTGCGCCGGAAATTCCGGGATGCCGGCGCCGTCTGGCCAGGACGCAGGATCGAAGGTGTGGCTCTGCCACATCGAGATCCGAGGACGCCGCTAGGCGGTGATCGGCGCCCGGCATTTCAGGTGGAACGTCTTGAGAAGGCCCACTAGCCGATTGCGACCGTGCGTGCCTCGGCGATCGCCTCGGAGCCCTTCTCGCCCACGAGCAGCTCGGCGCGGAGCGTCGCGCTGGCGCTGAGGTCGAGCGCGGGGATGCGCCCGGTCGCGGTCAGCGTGGCGTCGAGCGCGATGACGGTCGTCTCGCCGCCGACGGGCTCGCTCGCCGTCGCGATGATCGTCAACGACCCGCCGTCGACGATGTTGCGCGCAGCCGCCAGCGTGCGGCGGGCCAGCGGTGCGGGCAGGTGCTCGAGCGTGTCGATCAGGACGACGGCATGCCCGCCGCGCGCGGCGACCCGCCGCCCCGTCTCGATCGCGCGCTCGATCGCCTGGCCGTGTGCGTCCGGCGCGGCGCCCAGGTTGAGCTCGACGACGGGCTGCAGCGGGCCGGCCCTCCAGTCGCCGATCTCTTCCGGGCGCACGCCCGCCAGCACGACGCTGCACTCGATGTCCTCCTGGCGCGACAGTGCGCCGGCGAGGCGGCGCAGCGCCTCGGTCTTGCCGGCGCGGGCGCCGCCGACGATGACGACGCGCGAGCCGCGGCCGAACGGCGTCAGCCACTCGATCGCCTTCAGCGTCGCGTCCTCGTCGTCAAGCGCGATGCGCTCCGTCGCCCAGGTGCAGGTCAGGTCGTCGTACTTCGTGCCCTCGGCGACCTCGTCGGCCGCGCGGCCGTTGATCGTGTCCACGCGGATCAGCGACGGGTAGCGCTCGGAGCGGCGCGGCGGGCGGACGGGTCCGGCGACCTCGTCGCCGGAGACGAGCTCGCAGCGGCGCACCTGTGCCGCGGAGATGTAGACGTCGTCGTCGGACGGCTCGGGCGCTGCGACGCGCACGAAGCCCGAGCCGTTGGGCAGCAGCTCGACGGTGCCGGTGACGACGCGATCCTCCGACGGCGCGCTGTCGCGGTCGCGGTCGCGGTCGCTGTCGCGGTCACGGTCACGGCCACGGCCTCCGCGGTCACGCTCGCGGCCTCCGCGCGGCGCAGCGGGCGCGGCGGGCGCCGCCTCGGTCTCGCCCTCGTCCTCGCCGACCTCGATATCGCCCGGATCGCGGTCGCGGGCGCGGCTGCGACCGCGACCACCGCGGCGGGAGCGGCGCGCGGGCTTCTCGTCGACCTCGGCCTCGGCGCCGGCCTCCGCGGGCGCCGGCGCGTCGGCGTCCGCATCGACCTCGAGCTCGACGCCGGCCTCGGCGTCGACGTCCTGCGGCGCGTCGCCGTTGGCGCCTTGGCGCTGGATGATCGCTGCGATCAGATCGGCCTTGCGCAGGCGGCGGTAGCCGTCCATCGCGAGCTCCGAGGCGATCTCGTGCAGGTCGGCGAGCGGGCTGGACTCCAGAGCCGAGCGTGAGATGACTGACATGTGGTTCTCCTGTGGATCGTCGGTAGGCGTCCGGCCGCGTTGGACAGCGGCCGGCGACTCGTGTGGCGCGAACGTTAGCGCGCGTGGCGGATCGTGTCGTCGAGCGCCAGCTGCGCGTCGACCGGCGCGTGGCCGCGCAGCGCCGCGCGCACCGCGAGGAAATCCGCCGTCGCGGCGACGTCGTGGACGCGCAGGATGTGGGCGCCCGCGTCGAGCCCGTGGCCGATCGCCGCGAGCGTTCCGGCGAGCCGGTCAGCGGGCGCGCGGCCCGTCAGCGCGCCGACGAAGTCCTTGCGCGAGACCGCGAGCAGCAGGGGGCGGCCGAGCTCGTGCAGCACGTCGAGGCGCCCCAGCACCGCGACTGTCTGGGCGGGCGTCTTGGCGAAGTCGGGGCCCGGGTCGAGGATCAGCTGCTCGTCGGCGACGCCATGATCGCGGGCAGCCTGCATCCGCTCGGCGAGGAACCCGACGACGTCGGCGACGACGTCCTCGTAGAGGCCGGGATCCTGCAGGCGCTGCTTCGGCGCGGCGCGGGTGTGCATGAGCACGAGCGCCGCGCCGGTGCGCGCACAGACCCGCGCGAGCTCGGGGTCGCGCAGTCCGCTGACGTCGTTGACGATCGCGGCGCCCGCGGCGATCGCGGCCTCGGCGACCGCCGGCTTGTAGGTGTCGACCGAGACGGTCGCGCCCAGTTCGCCGGCGAGCCGCCGCACGAGCGGCACGACGCGCTCGATCTCCTCGGCCACGGCCACGGGCGCGCGCAGGGTGATGCCCGACTCGCCGCCGACGTCGATGATGTCCGCGCCCGCCTCGAGCAGCTCGTCGGCGCGCGCGACGCGCGCGGCAAGGTCGGGATAGGCGCCCGCATCGGAGAAGGAGTCCGGCGAGGCGTTGACGATTCCCATCAACCACGGCCGCTCGCCGAGCGCGAGCGTTGCGCCCGCGGCGGCGACCGTGTGGCGCAGCATCAGCCGATCCGCACCGTGCGGCGCACGACGCGCTCGTTGCCCGCCCGGTCGCGCCCGGTGATCGTCAGCGGGAAGGTCCCCCGGCCGCGGTAGCGATGACGGGTGCGCAGCCGGGTCGTTGTGCCGCGCACGCGCTTGGAGCGGTCGCCCCAGGACACGACGACCGAGCGCAGGCCCGACCTGTGGTGCCCGCGGGGATCGGGGTCGCGGGCGCGGACGGAGATCGTCACCACGCGGCGCGCGCGCTTGTAGCCGACGCTGACCACCGGCACCACGTCGTCGATGCGCAGCCCGCGCGTGCGCGTGCGCTTGACCTGACCGCGCACGTCGACGGCGTGCACCTGCCACTTGTGCGTCGGCCCGGTGATCGGCTTCGCCAGCGTGAAGGACGTGTTCGTCGTCTCCCCCACGGGCTTGCCGTCGACCGTGACGACGTAGCGCACGTCGCCCCAGAGGCTGAACGACGGCTGCCAGCTCAGGCGCGGCAGCGGGTTCTGGCAGCAGCGCTGCGACGTGTAGCCGGCGAAGTTCCCCGGCGGGCGGTCGAGGTAGCCGGCCACGATCTTGCGATCCTCCGGACCGCCCTGGACCCAGGCGACGACGACGCCGCTGGCGCGGTCAGAGGCGACGTCGAAGCCGAGCTCGGGCGCGACCGCGCCGAGCTCGGGCCGCGAGAGCACCCGCTCGACGCCCGCCTTGTCCTCCTCGAGCGTGCGCACCCGCACGAACGGGGGTTCGCCGGCTCCGCCGAGAACCGCCGCCAGCACCCCGGCGTTGTTCTCGCCCATCGCCGGCATGACCGCCGGCGCCGCGACGCTCGGCGTCAGGACGCGGACGCCGACGCCGAACTGATCGCGCGCGAGCAGCGACCACATCGGCTGGCCGCTGACGGCGCCCGTCGTCATCGCCGCGCCGACGCCGCGGCCGTTGATGTCGATCCGCGGCGGACCGACGGCCTCGCCGGCGTTCTCGTCGATCACGACCGGCGGGTCGAAGCTCGTCCCGCGCTGGCGGCGGGCGAGGATCCGCGTGCTGCCGTCGGTGAAGCTCTGGCGAAACACCACCCAGGCGTAGCTTGAGTCGTCCTCGGCGTCGATGTCGGGCAGGTCGGAGAGGAGGCTGGCGCGGCCGGCGAACTCCGGCGGCGTGAGGTCCTGCGGGCTGTTCGACAGCGCGGTGCCGAACATCTTGCGCGCGTAGACGTGGCCGGCCTCGCCCCATGTCACGACGCCGATCCCGTCGGCCGAGATCGCCACCTGCGAGCGCCCGCCGCCGACCCCCGCCGCGCGGGCGGGATCGGCGTCCGCCGGCTGCTGGAGGAGCGACCACGCGTTCGTCCTGCGGTCAAGGCGCGCCACGCGCACGTCGTCGCCGGCGGTGAAGGTCGCGTACGCCGTGCCGTTGATCGACAGGTCGACCGCGGGTGCGCTGCCGGCGCCCAGCGGCACGGGCGCCGACCAGGGCGCGCCGGCCACCCGCACGACACCGTGCACGATGCCGCCGCTGACGAAGACGACGACGAGCCGGCCGGCGTCCGCGGCGCCGACGACCGGCTCGGCGCTGTTGGTCGCAAGTGCCGCGTCGATCCGCTCGGGCGGCTTGAAGACGCCGCCCTCGAAGCGCGACACGAGGATGTGGTCGACGCCCTCGGCGCGCTTGACGTAGGCCAGCGCGCCGGTGCCGTCGCGCCCGAGGTCGAGGTCGCCGAGCGCGCGGATGTCCGCGCTGGGGCCGTCGATGGCGTCACCGGGAAAGAAGCCGGCGTGGGCCGGGGCGGCCGCGAGCATGGCGTGGGCGGCGAGCAGGGATGTGAGGACGAGTAGACGGCGCATCGGGGCCTTTCAACCGGCGGGAGGCCGCAAAGTTACGCGCTGCCGACGACGCCTTCGGCGCGAGCCTCCGCGCGCCAGCCGTCGAGCTGCACTCGCAGCTGCGCATCGTCGCATCCCAGCTCGACGGCCAGCGCGGCCGCGACGCGCGCCACGACGGGCCCGTCGGAGGTCAGATCGCGGCCCGCCAGCAGCCCGAGGCGGGTGCGCCGCAGCAGGACGTCGCCGATCGTCGCGGCCTGCTCGCGGCGGACCGCGAACGCGACCTCGGCGAGCAGGTCGGGCAGCCCGCCGACGATCGGCTGCGCGAGCTCCTCGCGCTCGCGGGCGACCGCCAGCACGTCGTGGGCGGCGTGGCCGTAGCGGCCGGCCAGCGCCGCCAGCGCCGTCTCCGGCACGGCGTCGACGCGCGGCAGCTCGGCCACCGCGACCGGTGCCCCGAGCGGGATCTCGTGCGTGCGGCAGGGCGCGTCGCGCGCCTCGCGCTCGACGAGACGGTCGACGGCCATCTTCGCCATCCGCCGCCACGTGGTGAGCTTGCCGCCCGTGATCGTGACCATGCCGCTGGAGGTCTCGTAGAGCTCGGCCTTGCGCGAGATGTCGACGGACTTCTTCGGGTCCCCCGTCGTGATCAGCGGGCGCACGCCGGCGTAGGCGCCGGTCATGTCCGCCGCCTGCAGCGACGTGCCGAAGTACTCGTTCGCGGCGTCGAGCAGGTAGGCGATGTCCTCCTCGGAGGGCGCGACGTGGTGATCTTCGAGCTCGCCCGGATAATCATTGTCGGTTGTGCCCAGCAGCGTGCGCCCGAGCCACGGCAGCGCGAAGATCGAGCGCCCGCCGCCGGCGGGAACGATCGCGCCGCCACCGACGAGCGGCAGGTCCTCGTGGCGCAGGGTGATGTGCGTCCCGCGGCTGGGCGCGATCCGCGGCACCTCGGCCTCGTCGTGCAGCTCCTCCGGGCGCAGGCGGTCCGCCCAGACGCCGGTCGCGTTGACGACGTTGGAGGCCCGCACGACGAACTCGGCGCCGCTGGCGCCGTCGCACACCTTCACGCCGGCGGCGCGGCCCGCCTCGTCGCGCACGAGCTCCGAGACGTTGAGCCGGTTGGCGAAGACCGCGCCGAAGCGCTCGGCCTCGCCCAGCACGGTCAGGACGAGGCGCGCGTCGTCGGTCTGGCAGTCATAGAACAGGTAGCCGGAGGTGGGAGCGCGCGCGGCCAAGGCCGGGATCAGCTCGAGCACCTCCTCGCCGGAGATCACGCGGTGGCGCTCGGGGCTCCACTCGGAGAAGTCGCTGCCGAGGTCGTTCGCCGAGCGCCCGCGGCGGGCGCGCGGTTGGCGCGAACGCCCGCGCAGGCGCTCGACCGACATGACGTCGTAGAGGTTCAGCCCGACGCCGATCATCCGGTCGGGCCGGGCTCCCTCGAAGGCGGCCACGACGAGGGGCAGCGGATGGACGAGGTGCGGCGCCAGCGCGACCATGAGCTGGCGCTCGAGCAGCGCCTCGCGGACGAGCCCGAGATCGAAGTTCTGCAGGTAGCGCAGACCGCCGTGCACGAGCTTCGACGAGCGGCTGGACGTGCCCGCGGCGTAGTCGGCGCGCTCGACGAGCGCGACGCTGTAGCCACGCGTCGCCGCATCCAGGGCCACGCCGGCGCCGGTGATCCCGCCGCCGATCACGACGAGGTCGAACTGCTCCTCGGCGAGCGCTGTCAGGGCGTCGGCGCGGTCGATCATGGCGGCGAGTCTCGCAGGCTTCACCCGTGCGGCGACGCGCCTGGCGTTCGTCAGCGCGCGGCGCCAGCGCAGCTCAGCGCATACGTGAGCGTGTGCGTCTGCTTCTCGGGGGCGTCGATCACGAGCTTGAAGGCCCCCTTCGGCTTGCCGCCGGGCACGGGTCGCGTCGCCTCGGCGACAAGCGCCGCCTCGCGTGCGCCCTTGGGCGCGGGTCGCAGCCGGCCGCGCTGGGGCGTGACCTGCGCGCGCGGCTCCCAGTGATAGGCGACGGTCGTGCCGTCCGGCACGCTGACCGTCGCCGCGAGCCTGAAGCGCTGCGGTGCGGCGCAGTCGACGCGGCCCTTGGCCGGAGCGACGGACGCCTCGCGCACCTCGACGGCATCGCTCGCTCCCGGCCGCAGCAGCCAGACGGCGCACAGTACGAGCGCGAGCGTCACGAGCGCCACGCGGCCGGTGCGCAGCGGCGCCCTGGCGAGAGCGAACCGTCGGGAGGAAGGCTTGGCGACCGAGCGCGATGAAGCCGATGCATCCGCTGGGCGCTCGTCGTGCCGCACTGGCGGTGGCGCCGACGCTGGCCGACGCGGTGGCGCGGGCGGCGAGGGTGGCGCGGGCGGCGAGGGTGGCGCCGGCCGACCCGGTGGAGCGGACGGCGAGGGCGCGGCGGGCGCCGTCCACAACGGGAACGCGGCCGAGGCGTCCACGTCGAAGTCCTCCTCCCCCGCGAGGAAGCGCCGGTAGCTCGCGAGCGCCGCGGTGCGCGCCCGCGCCAGATCGCGCTCGTCGGCGGGTCCGCTCAGCGGCCGGCGCGCGACGACGCCGTAGAGCAGCTCCAGCGGTCGCCCGTGCTCGTCGGTCACCGGCGCTCCACCGTCCCCGTTGAGGTCGGCGGGCGCGACGCGATCGATGACGTAGACCAGCGTCAGCGGGCCGACGGCGCAGTCGATCTGCACCTGGTGCACGCGCGCTGCGCCGCCCGCGCCGGTCGCGTCCGACAGCTGTCCGTGCAGCCGGCGCTCGACCATGAAGTCCGGGGCGAGCACGGTCCGGTATCCGCGCTGCCTGCCGCGCGCCACCAGAAACGGCCAGCCGCTTGCCGGGATGGCGCTCATCCCAGCCACCGGCGGCTGAGCTCGCTCTGCGGGAGCACGGCCTCGAGCCTGAGCACCGTGCGCTTGAAGTCGTCCATGACGATCGCGTGCATGCGCTGACGCGTCGCGATCTCGCGCTCGGCCTCGTCGCGCGCCGCGCCCGACTTGCGCCCGTTCTGCGACGTCGTCGGGGCGAGCCATTCGACGAACAGCGCGGCCGCGTCGGCACCGTAGGCGGGCAGCAGGACGCGTCCCGCCGCGGCGGCGGGGCGCCGCAGCAGCTGCGCCACGATCGGCCCCATCTCGCTGCGCAGGTGGCGCTTCATCGCGGCGTGCAGCTCACGCCGGCTGGCCTCGTCGAGCGAGCGCTCGGCCTGCGTGAACAGGTCGGGAAGGACCGCGGACAGCGGCACCTCGACGTTGCTGGGGCGCATCGTTCCGTCGGGCAGCTTGCTGACGCGACCGTCCGCGTCGAGCGCGACGAAGCTCGGCCCGACCGCGCTGACCGGGATCAGGCGCACGAGCTGCCGACGGCTGTGCACGTAGACGAGCGCCTTGATGTGCTCGAAGCGCATCAGTGCCTCGACGACCCTGTCGAGCCGAAGCTGATCGTCGGCGTCCGGCGGCTCGCCGAAGTCCCGGACCAGGTCCCATTTCGTGACGACGAGGTGGATCGGGCACGTCGCCGCCTGCATGAACCCGAACATCGGGCGCAGCCGGCGCTCGAAGTAATCGCGCCCCGCCGCCTCCCTGCGCAGCAGCTGCAGGACGCGATAGCCGTCGAGCATGCAGAGCAGCCCGTGCGCGCCCTTGATGCGCACGGCGAGGTCGGCCAGCGCCGTGCTGCCCTCCTCCTGCTCGACCTCGATCAGCTCACCGGCGAAGTCGGTCCACTCGATTGACAACACGTGGTGCCTGGCGTCCTGCTCGTCGGCGGCGATGCAGTCAAACCGAAACTCGCGCGTGTCGCTGACGCGGGTGCCTGCCGGCCACTGCCTCGATGTGTCGCTGATCTGGCTGTAGATGCTGCCCAGGGCAACGCGCTGCCTGGCATCCGTGTCGAGGTAGTACGAGCGACCCGGGCGCGGGTAGTTGAGCTCGTGAAACAGGCTGGCCAGGAAGACGGTCTTGCCGCAGCCCGAGACGCCGAGGGCGAGGACGCGGAACGTCGGCGGCTCGTTGGGCTGGCTCGACGACGCGGCCGGCGGCGCGGGAGCGTCCGCCGGGGACCGCCGCCGGGCGACGCGCACGACCACGAGCGCCACCGCCAGGACCAGCAGGATCGGGATGATCTCCATGTGGTTGAGGACGAACGCAATCGCGGTTGGATACACCCGAACGCGCCGTGCGGACGATCAGACGCCGGCGAGGTGGTGGCTGCGCAGCTCGGCGTGGTTCTCCGGCCGCGCGAGGCCGCACCCCGCAGCGGGCCGATGCTCCCCCAGCGCATCCGCAGCCTCACGCTGACGCGGCGGTAGAGCGACGGTGGCGATCCGGAGCTTCCCAACCACCGTCGCCTAGATCAGGCTGAGCCACGGCCGTGGGCCATACGCGCCGACGTGGCGCGGCGCTCACTCACGCGAGTCGCCATGCCGCCGTCGTCACGCCGAGCGCCGGCCTCAGCGGGCCTGCCCTCCAGCGGCCTCGAACAGCTCGATCGGGTTGCCGCTGGGGTCCTCGAGCAGGATCTGTCGGCCCCCTCGGCCGGTGATGATCTCGTTGCGGAAGCGGGCGCCCGCCGCGCGCAGCGCCTGGACATCCTCGGCGAGGTCGTCCACCTCGAGCTGGATGCGGTTCCATCCACCCGGCTGCGGTCGGCTGCCGTCGGGCATCGGCTGAGCCGCTCCACCGGGGCCCGAGGACGCGCTCAGCAGCAGGCGAAGGTCGCCGCGCGAGAGAATCGCGAAGCCGGACCCCTGGTGCATCTCGGCGTGGAAGCCGAGGCGCTCGACGTAGAACGGAAGCGCGGCATCGACGTCATCGACGATGTAGCGCACGCTGACTGTGCCCATCTGCTCCTCCTCCGCACTATGCTCAGTGGTACTGACGATCAGTCTAGCGGATAGAGTGGATCGAGATGGCATCTGCCGCCGGACACCGATGACCGATCGCGAGGCTCGCGCCGCCGGCCCGCCCGCGCTGGCCGCGCGTCTGGGATATCTGCTCGGTCAGGCGCACCTCGAACACCGCTCGATCGCGCGGGCCGCGCTTGCCTCCCTCGGGTTGGATGTGAAGGAGTTCGGCGCCCTGTCGGTGCTGGTCGACGAGGGAGCGCTGTCCCAGCAGCGCCTCGGCGAGCGGCTGCGGATCGACCGCACGACGATGGTCGCCATCGTCGACCAGCTGGAGCGCAAGGGGTTCGTCGAGCGACGGCGCGACCCCCAGGATCGCCGCGCCTACGCGCTGCAGGCGACCGCAGCGGGCCGCCGTGTGCTCGTGCGTGCCGACGCAGCCGCCGAGCGGGCGGAAGCCGAGTTCCTCGGGACGCTGTCCGTCGCCGATCGGCGCAAGCTCAAAGAGCTTCTCCGGACGCTGATCTCGCGCTAGGCGCTACAGCCCGCCGAGCTCCGACGTGATCTCCGCGACGCTGGACTTCGCGTCGCCGAAGAGCATCTGCGTCTTCTCGTTGAAGAAGAGCGGGTTCTCGATCCCGGCGAAGCCGGAGGCCATCGAGCGCTTGAGGACGATGACCTGCTTGGACTCGTCGACGTTGAGGATCGGCATGCCGTAGATCGGCGAATCGGCCTTCAGGCGCGCGTCGGGGTTCGTGACGTCGTTGGCGCCGATCACGAGCGAGACGTCGGTGCGGCCGAACTCGGGGTTGATGTCGTCCATCTCCTTGAGCTGGTCGTAGGGCACGTCGGCCTCGGCCAGCAGGACGTTCATGTGGCCCGGCATCCGCCCCGCGACCGGGTGGATCGCGTACTTGACCTCGATCCCCTTCTTCTCGAGCGCCTTGGCCATCTCACGCACCGCGTGCTGAGCCTGCGCGACCGCCATCCCGTAGCCGGGCACGACGACGACCTGGCGCGCGTAGGCGAGCAGGATCGCGACGTCGGCCGCGCTCGTCGAGCGCACGGTGCCGCCGGTCTCGCCTGCGCCACCCTCCACCGCCGGGGCCTCGCCGCCGAAGCCGCCGAGCAGCACCGAGCCGATCGAGCGGTTCATCGCCTTCGCCATCTGGTCGGTGAGGATCGTGCCCGAGGCGCCGACGATCATGCCCGCGACGATCAGCGCGTAGTTGTTCAGCGCGATGCCCGCGGCCGCGGCGCTGAGGCCCGTGAAGGCGTTCAGCGTCGAGATCACGACCGGCATGTCGGCGCCGCCGATCGGCAGCACGGAGAGGTTGCCCAGGATGGCGGCCGCGACGAGGATGAGGATGAACAGCCCCTCGCTCTCGGAGCCGAGCAGGATCGCGACGCCGGCGCCGATCGCGGCGGCGAGCAGGGCGATGTTCACGAACAGGCCGGCGGGGATCTTCACGGGGCTGCCGGAGATCAGGCCCTGCAGCTTGCCGAAGGCGATGTTCGAACCCCAGAAGGAGATCGAGCCGATGATCGCGGCGAAGACGAGCGGGATGCCGACGGCGAGATCGGCGCTGAGGTCGCCGCCCAGCTCGCGAAACTCGGCCCACGCGATCAGCGCGACGGCGCCGCCGCCGACGCCGTTGAAGAGCGCCACCATCTGCGGCATCGCGGTCATCTTCACGTTGCGCGCCGCGGGAACGCCGACGATCGTGCCGATGATCAGGCCGCCGGCGATGAGCGCGAAGTCCGCGCCGTCGAGGGCGGGATCCAGCAGCGTCGCGAGGACGGCGATGAGCATGCCGACGGCGGCGATCTTGTTGCCCTGGACGGCTGTCGTCGGGCTCGTGAGCTTCGCCAGCCCCGTGATGAACATCGAGAACGCGACGACGTAGGCTGCGGTGATGAAGTCGGCGTCCTGAAAGAACGCGGTCGCCGCCGTCACGGCTCGTCCTCGCCGTCGGCGACCGGCTCGGGCTTCTTCTTGAACATGCTCAGCATGCGGTCGGTGACGAGAAACCCGCCGACGACGTTGATCGTGCCGAACGCGATCGCGATCACCAGCAGCAGGCGGCTGAGGAAGCCCTCGGCGTGGCCGATCGCGACGAGCCCGCCGAGCAGGACGATGCCGTGGATCGCGTTCGTTCCCGACATGAGCGGAGTGTGCAGCGTGTTCGGGACCTTCGAGATGACCTGAAAGCCGACGAAGGCGGCCAGGACGAGGATCGCCAGGTTCGTGAGGATCGTGCTGGTCATGGGTTCCCCGGCTCCTCGTCGACGGGCTCGGCGGGGACGGGCTCGGCGGGGGCG
>Ga0136614_10000192_pt1 | contig 26574 bp, 24 predicted proteins | sample AntDrymUQ2792106_2_FD_106643 | JGI IMG/M metagenome (GOLD analysis project Ga0136614, IMG submission 106643) | Polar desert sand microbial communities from Dry Valleys, Antarctica - metaG UQ279 (21.06) | ecosystem: Environmental > Terrestrial > Soil > Desert | place: Antarctica: Dry Valley... | reverse complement strand
GCGGGCGAGGCCAACGTTCCGTTCTTCTCGATTTCAGGTTCGGATTTCGTGGAGATGTTCGTCGGCGTCGGCGCGTCGCGCGTGCGCGATCTGTTCGAGCAGGGGAAGAAAAACGCGCCGTGCATTGTCTTTATTGACGAGATCGACGCGGTTGGCCGTCATCGCGGCGCAGGCTTGGGCGGCGGCCACGACGAGCGCGAGCAGACTTTGAATCAGTTGCTCGTTGAGATGGACGGGTTTGAATCGAACGACGGCGTGATCCTGATGGCTTCGACCAACCGGCCAGATGTGCTTGATCCCGCTTTGCTCAGGCCGGGCCGTTTTGATCGCCGCGTCGTCGTCTCGCGGCCAGACGTGCGCGGGCGCGAGGGCATCCTGAAAGTCCACACGCGCAAGATTCCTCTGAGCGAGGATGTGGACATCTCCGTGATCGCGCGCGGCACGCCGGGCTTCACGGGCGCGGATTTGGCGAACCTCGTCAACGAAGCGGCCTTGAACGCAGCGCGCTACAACAAGAAGATCGTCATGCAGACCGACTTCGAGTTGGCGAAGGACAAAGTGCTGATGGGTGCGGAGCGCAAGAGCATGGTTCTGACCAACGAGGAAAAGCGCGTCACCGCGTACCACGAAGCCGGCCACACGCTCGTCGGCCTCAAAGTCCCGAACGCCGATCCCGTGCATAAAGTGACGATTATTCCGCGCGGCATGGCGCTCGGCCTGACACAGCAGTTGCCCGAAGGCGACCGCCACAACTACAGCCAAGAATACCTCGTCGGCCAGATCGCCATCCTGATGGGCGGGCGCGTCGCCGAAGAGATCTTCCTCGGCAGCATCACGACGGGCGCGTCGAACGATATTGAGCGCGCCACCGAACTCGCCCGCGCGATGGTCTGCGAATACGGCATGTCGGATTTAGGGCCGCTCACCTTCGGCAAAAAGGAAGAGCAGATTTTCTTAGGCCGCGAGATCGCGCAGCACCGAGATTTCTCGGAAGACACTGCGATCAAGATCGATCAGGAAGTCAGGAAGATTATCTCCGATCAGTACGGGCGCGCGAAGCAGATCATCACCGACAACCGCGACACCCTGATCCGCTTGTCGGAGACGCTCCTTGAGCGCGAGACTTTGGATGGCGTGCAGATTCGCCGCATCGTCGCCGGCCTCCCGCTCGACGACGACACGCCTGCGCCAAAGGACGATCAGGATCGCCCGCAGCTCAAAGAGCCGACCGCCACCAACACGCTCAAGCCGATCCTGCCACCGATCACCGGCAGCAATCCGGCAACGGCGTGAAGTGAAGGGAAAAGGGTAATGGTGAAAGGGGAAGGGGATTTGATCCTCTTCCCCTTTTTCCTTTCCGTCGAGAGCATCAAGCGGCGCGCCGGCTGGGAGCGCGGGCATCCTTGCCCGCCGCGTGCGTCAGCACGCGAAAGCCTCTCGACAGATTCAACATGCGAATCAAGCGTAGAGATTTTCCATTAGCCCAGCCGTGTAGAAAGCCCGTTGAAACGGGCTGCGGAATTTTCATGGCACTTATCCCCAGCCATGAACGGCTGGGCTAATGGAAAAACAGAAAGATGCGCGGTCACTTCTAATCCTTGATTCGCATTCAACCTTGAAAGGAATCGTCACTTCGTTTTCGCGCCTCTCGGCGCTCAGCGGGCAAGGATGCCCGCGCTCAGCCGTCATGTTCGGCGTTTACAGGCAGCCGCAAAGAATCGTAAGCTATCGCCGCACACGCGGCATTGGCTCACACCGGCCCGGCATCCGTCATCTGCGAACGCTCGCAGTTTTCCGTCAGAGGTCCAGATATGAGAATAAAATCCTTGCTCCCTTTGCTTGTCGTTTCACTCCTGCTTGTTTCCACTTTGCTTTCGCCGCCGGCGCGCACGCAGCAGCGCGGGCTTGGCACAGGCGCGGCGCAGCCTGCCGGTGCGGGAAGTTATTACGCGCTGGTGATCGGCAATAACGCTTACACGGCTTTGCCGCGCCTGAAGACCGCCGAGGCGGACGCGCGCGAGGTGGCGGCGCTGTTGAAAGAGTTCTACGGCTTCGAGACGAAACTGCTCTTGAATGCCACGCGGGGGCAGATCATTGGAGCGCTCAACGCCTACCGCCGCGAGTTGGGACCGGAGGCGAATCTGCTGATCTACTACGCTGGTCACGGCTTCAACGACAAGGAAGAAGACAAAGCCTACTGGCTGCCGGTGGACGCCGTGCGCGACGACACGTCGAACTGGATCATCGCCGACGAGATCACGACGCGGATCAAGGTCGTCCCGGCCAAGCATGTTCTCGTCGTGGCGGATAGTTGTTATTCGGGGACGCTGACGCGGGGCTTGGGCGAGGCGTTGCCGCCGCCGAACGCGCGCGAGCAGTTTTTGGGGCGGATGGCAGCGGGGCGTTCGCGGACGCTGATGGCATCGGGCGGGGATGAGCCGGTGGCGGACGGGGGCGGCGGCAATCACTCGGTCTTCGCCAACGCTTTGCTGCGCGGACTCAGAGAGATCGACAAGGACAAGTTCACGGCGGCGGAGTTGTTCCGTTACCACGTCGAAGAGCCGGTGGCGGGGCGCGCGAATCAGACGCCGGAATACAATCCTTTGCGGAACTCCGGGCATGAGAGCGGCGACTTTATCTTCATCCGCATCAAGACAGACGGAAAGAAAGTGGAGGTGACGGTGAAGACGCCCGCCGGGCCGAGCGTGCCGGCGTTTGATCCAGCGGCGATAGAGTTGAGTTTTTGGGAGAGCATCAAGAACAGCACGGACGCGGAGGACTTCAAGGAGTATTTGGCGCAGTACCCACAAGGGCGCTTTGCGGGGTTGGCGCGCAATAACATCCGGCGGCTGGAAGCGGCGAAGTCTGCTGCGCCGCCCGCGACGGACAGCGCGCCGGCATCGAACAAAGGGGCGAACCCGTCCACGCCGAACACGACGGGCGCGGGGCGGCCTGCCACCGTGACGGCGCGGGTCGGTTCGCCGGTGCCGGCGAGTATGCTGCGGAGTTTCGATTACTTGACGCTGACGTTGGACAACGCCGGCACGCTCAAGGCGCGGAACACGAAGAGCGCGACGTATTACGCGGAAGACCTCGGCGGCGGCATCGGGTTGGAGATGGTGGAGATACCGGGCGGGACGTTCATGATGGGATCGCCAGAGAGTGAAGCAGGTAGAAGTAAGGACGAAGGGCCGCAGCATCAAGTGAGCGTGCCGGGCTTTTACATGGGCAAGTACGAAGTGACGCAGGCGCAGTATCAGGCGGTCATGGGAGCGAATCCGTCACACTTCAAAGGGGGCAACTTGCCGGTGGAGCAAGTTTCATGGAATGACGCGGTGGAATTCTGTAAGCGTCTCTCACAAAAGACGGGGCGCGAGTATCGTTTGCCGAGCGAAGCAGAGTGGGAGTATGCGGCACGCGCGAATACCACCACGCCGTTCGCGTTCGGCGAGACGGTAACGCCGGAGTTGGTGAACTACAACGGCGAGCATCCGTATGGCAACGCGGCGATGGGAACTAATCGGAGGAAGACAATGGATGCTGGTTCATCGGGAGCGGCTAATGGGTTCGGGCTGTTTGACATGCATGGTAACGTGTGGGAGTGGTGTTTGGATCACTGGCATGAAAACTATGGCGGGCTGGTGAGCAATGCGCCAACGGACGGCTCAGCATGGTTGAGTGGAGGGGACTCAAATCTCTGGGTTTTGCGCGGCGGTTCGTGGCTCAACGTTGCCAACGGCTGCCGCTCTGCCTACCGCAACGGGAACGAGCCGGGCGAACGCAACAACTACTACGGTTTTCGCGTGGTGGCGTCCGCGCGGGCTTTGTAGCCTTTTCGGTTTTGACCTCGCGCGCGTATGCGCGCGATCAAATTATCTGAATGGGTTCGACGCATGAACGATTTGCCGATCATTCAGAAGACTTACGACCTGATCAAGTGGTACGTGCCGCTACTCAATCGCTTGCCCCGCGATCACAAATTCGCTCTCGGAGATCGCATCGTCGCCGGCTTGTACGAACTACTCGAAGGCTTGATCCTCGCCCGCTACTCCAAAGAGCGCGTCAAGCGTCTGATCGTACTCAACGGACGCCTCGACGTGCTTCGTCATCAGTCACGGCTGTTACTCGACTTCGCTCTGATTTCACCCGAACGCTACCATCACGCCGCCAAGCTCATCAACGAAATCGGCATTGAGCTTGGCGGCTGGCTCAAGCAACAAAAGCAACTCGCCTGATGTTATGATGGCGGCGGAGGGCCAAGGCAAATGAGCGAAGCAGAGATGCAGCGGAAGATGGAATTTATCATCGACCAGCAGGCGCAGTTCGTGACGGACATCCAACAGTTGCAGGGAGCGCAGGGCAAGTTGACGGACGCTGTGATCGGCGTCGTCGGCATGATCGGCAAGTTGACGGAAGCGCAAGCGCAGACTAACGCGTTGGTAGCCGCGTTAGCGCAACAGACGAGCGAAATAGCTGAAGCCCAGAAGCGCACGGACGCGAGATTGGCTGAGACTGACGAGCGGCTCAACATCTTCATCAACGTCGTCGAACGCTACATCAGCGAACGCCGAAACGGAAAAGAGCAAAGCTGAAAGAGTCGTCATTATGTCTCGGTGAGGGTCAATGAAACGTCACGGCAACCTTTGGCCGCAGGTCACTGACTTCGCCAACATCCTCAATGCCGCCCGCCAAGCCCAACGCGGCAAGCGATTCCGCGACAATGTCCTTGCCTTCAACTTCAACCTCGAAGCTGAACTGCTCAACATTCAAGAGGAACTGCAACACAAAACTTACCAGCCGGGCGCATACCGCACTTTTGAAATTGTCGAACCCAAGCGGCGCATGATCTCCGCCGCGCCCTATCGTGATCGCGTCGTCCATCATGCCCTCTGCAACGTCATCGCCCCGATCTTTGAACGGACATTCATCGCCGATTCTTACGCCAACCGCACAGGCTTCGGCACGCATCGCGCGTTCCGGCGTTTCGTCAGCTTCGCCCGTTCCAGCCGTTACGTGTTGCAATGCGACATCCGCAAATACTTTCCGAGCATCGATCACGCCGTTCTCAAACAGACACTCCGCCGAAAAATCAAATGCCCGGACACACTCCGGCTCATCGACATCATCATCGACGCGAGCAACGAGCAAGAATCGTCGATAGCTTACTTTCCCGGTGATGACATCTTCACGCCGTTCGAGCGGCGGCGCGGCCTGCCCATCGGCAACCTGACCAGTCAGTTCTTCGCCAACGTCTATCTCAACGGCTTCGATCATTTCGTCAAAGAACAACTCAAGGCGGAAAAGTATGTCCGCTACGTTGATGACTTCGCCCTGTTCAGCGACGACGAACAGTTTCTCGCCGACGCGCGGCTGGCGATTGAAAACTATCTCGCCGGGCTGCGGCTCCTGATTCATCCGATCAAAAGCCAACTGAGCAAGACGCAACACGGCGGAAACTTCATGGGTTTTCGCGTACTGCCCGGCTGCATTCGTGTCCGTGCCGAAAACTTGCGCCGCGCCCGGCGTCGTCTGCGGCGGATGCAGGCAGCTTACCGTGCGGGCGCGCTGGCTCTCGAGCAAGTCACACAATCTCTACGTAGCTGGATCGCGCATCTTGAACATGGCGACACGTGGCAGCTACGCGAACGAGTATTCGCTGATCTCGTCTTGACGAGGCAGTGAAGATGGGGCGCGCCACTCCGGGTTATGCGCGGCGGTTCGTGGAACAACAATGCCAACAACTGCCGCTCTGCCAACCGCAACAGGAACGAGCCGGGCGAACGCAACAACAACAACGGTTTTCGCGTGGTGGCGTCCGCGCGTACTCTCTGTCGTCAGGGCCGACGGAAGGGGATTTCGCCGGGAGTACAGGAGAGAGTCCAGAGCGCGCTCCGGCGATGCGGGCGACCGCTTCCGAAAATCAAGCGAGGCCGGGCTGCTTGGTAGCCTGAGAAGGCGAACAGTCGTTTGGCCTCAATTACCGTCGCGGGCGGCAGCGCGCGTGATAAAATGCCGGCGGGAGAAAAAGCGGATGAGCGAAGAAGAGATGCAACGCCAGATGGAGTTCATCGTCGAGCAGCAGGCGCAGTTCGTCGTGGACATTCAGCGGTCACGCGAAACGCAGGAGGCGGAAGCCAAACTGTGGCGCGAGAAATACAACGGCCTGACGGACGCGCTGACCACCGTCGTCGGCATCGTCGGCAAACTGGCCGAACGAGTGGAAGAAATAGCCGAAGCGCAGAAGCGCACCGACGCGCAACTCGCCGAGACGAATGCCCAACTTGCTGAAACTAACGAACGGCTCAACGTCTTCATCAACGTCGTCGAACGCTACATCAGCGAACGCCGGAACGGACAAAGCGGGCGTGTGTCAGGCAATGAGGCAGACGAATCTGCATCGTCAAGTTGAGCGAACATGAAGACCTAGCGTTTGCTGTTTTGACGTGCGCGAACGCAAAAAGAGCTATCAGCTTCCAGTTTTTTGTCTATCCCTCAATCTGTCCTAAATCTCGCATCGGCATCACACAGACCGGGATGACCGTTGACGAGTTCCGAAAACTGCTCTGAACTTTTGCCAGAGAACGCATGAAGCAGCTTCGTGAATGGAAACTCGTTCGCCGTACGCTGACCCTCGGCGGGCGCACGCTCGTCATGGGTATTCTCAACGTGACGCCGGACAGCTTCAGTGATGGCGGACAGTTCTACGATCTTGAGCGTGCGTTGGCACACGCTGAAGAAATGCTCGCGGAGGGCGCGGACATCATCGACATCGGCGGCGAATCGACAAGGCCGGGCGGTGCGCCGGTTTCGGCGGAAGAAGAGTCGCGGCGCGTCGTGCAGATCATCGAAGAACTAAAGAAGAGAATCCCAAACGTTGTCATCTCCGTTGACACGACTAAATCCGAAGTCGCGCGTGCGGCGCTGGCAGCCGGAGCCGAGATCGTCAACGATATTTCCGCCCTCCGTTTCGACTTTCATCTCGCCGACGAAGCAGCGCGCGCGGGCGCAGGATTAGTGCTGATGCACTCGCGCGGCACACCCGCTACGATGCATCGCCTCCCGCCCGTCGCCGACATTTTCGGTGAAGTGACAAGCAGCTTGCGCCGTAGCATTACGATGGCCGAGCGGCGCGGTGTTGCCCGCGAGTCAATCGCGCTTGATCCCGGCATCGGCTTCGGCAAGAGTTTTGAACAGAACATCGAACTGCTCGCCAAACTCGATCAACTCGTCGAAGCGTTTCCCGATTTCCCCGTACTCGTCGGCACATCGCGCAAATCTTTCATCGGACGATTGCTCAACGATGCGCCCGTTGAAGAACGCTTGCATGGCACGATGGCGACCATCACCGCCTCGATCCTGCGTGGAGCCGACATCGTGCGCGTCCATGACGTGCGCGCGGCAGTAGAGACGGCGCGTGTTACCGATGCCATCAAAGCTGTGGCGAGTGACAGGGAATAGGTGACAGGCTAGAATCTCGCAGTCGTGATCATCGGCAAGATCAACGGGAGTGGAAAAGCCAATGAAGTCAGTGAGAAAGATCGGCTGCGTACTGGCCTTCGCTGTCGCGTTAGCCTGCGTCTCAGGTTTCACCGAATGCTACAAGCCAGTGACTAAGAGTGGGCTGCCGGCGCGGATTAAGACGGTGGCCGTGCCGGCGTTTGAGGTGCAGAATACGGCGTTGCGTTACCGGATCGGGGAGCGGTTCACCGAAGCCGTGAGCGAAGAGATCATCCGGCGCGGGCGGGGCTTGCTGGTGCAGAGCGAGCGCGAGGGCGCGGACGCCGTGGTGGACGGCGTGATCCGGAGTTTTACTTTTTCCGGCGTGCTGCTCGACGAGCGGGGGCGGGCGCGCGTGTTTGAAGTGACGATTGTTGGAGCAGTGACGGTGCGCGATCAGACGCAGAATCGTGTGCTGTACGACAACCAAAATTATGTCTTTCGCGGCGAGTTCGAGTTCGCCAACGATCCGCGCGCGTTCTTCAACGAGGAAGACCCGGCGGTCGAGCGGATCGCGCGCAGCTTCGCCGCGAGCCTTGTCTCCACACTTGTCAATGGCTTCGGCGTCAACGAAGGAAAATGAGCCAACTCTCGCGCGAAGAATTATGGCGCGCGCTCAAAGGTGGGCGCATTGAACCGCTGTATCTACTGCACGGCGCGGAAGATTATTTGCGCGATGCTGCCGCGCAGCGCATCGCGGATGAAGTTCTGAGCGGCGCGATATTGAGGGAGTTCAACGAGTCGAGCTTTAGTCTGGCGAGCGTCGATGTGCAGCAGGCTTTGGCCGCCGCCGAGCAGCTTCCCATGATGGCCGCGCGGCGTGTGGTGCGGATCGCGGATTTCGGCAAACTGCGCGAGACGGACGAGGGCGCGTTGATGCGCTACCTCGCGCGCCCGGTCGAAAGTTCGGTTGTTATCTTCATCGCTGACGATCTCGACAAGCGGCGAAAACTCAGCAGGACGCTGCTCGATGCCTGCGTGAGCGTTGAGTTCGCGCCGCTCAGTGATAAAGAACTGATCACGTGGGCACGCGACCGTTTGAAGAAATTGCAAGCCGAAGCGGACGAGCGCACGCTGGGCCAGATCGTCGCGCTCGTCGGTGCGAACGTGCGGCGGTTGGCAAATGAATTGGAAAAGTTAGCGACCGCCGCGCTGCCCGCCGGACGGATCACGTTGGACTTGGTCGATGCGCTCGTCGGACGCTCGCGCGAGTTGTCGAATTTTGCCTTGACCGATCACTTGATCGCGCATGATCGAAAGCGCGCGCTTCAGACTTTGCACCGTTTGCTCGACGGCGGCACAGAGCCGTTGATGCTGCTCGGCTTGATTGCCAGTAATTACCACCGGCTCGCGCTCGCCAAAGAGTTGATGGCGAGCGGCAGGCCGAAAGAAGAAGTCTTCCGTCTCGTGCCGATGCCCTTCAGCAAGCGCGAAGAGTTTCTCGCCACCGCGCGCCGCGCCGACGCCGCCGAACTCGCCCGCCGCCTCCAACGCATCGCCGCCGCCGACCTCGCGATTAAAACCTCGCAAGCTACGCCGCGCCTCCAACTCGAAATGCTCGTCTGCGAATTAGCCGGCTAAATTCTTTTGCGATCAGGCTCAACCCACATCACTCGCGCCGTTTCACTGTGAATCACATCATGGCTATAAAACTGTAAGAGCAACTTTGAGTCATCGAACTTTTGGAGCAATTCATTCGCGGCGTCGATGAGCGTTTGATCAGCCGCAGTCTCATCAAGAAAGCGCCGGACGAGTTTGAGCCAGAATACCGTGATCGTCTCGTGATAGCCGGCAGCATTGTGCTGCTTGATGAAGCGTCGCAGCCCGTCGCGCATCAATTCGGCGGCTTCGTCGAAAGGGAAGTGCGAGAGATACCAGAGCGCGACGGTCAGGTGCGCTTGATGACTAAACTCGGACGGCGCAATGATGCACGTCTCGAACTTCCGCACGATCTCTTTGATCTCTCCGACGGTGCGATAGGTTTTTGTGCTATGCAGTTTATCAGCCAAGCTGCGCCTCCTTACTTTCAGCCAGCCAAACAAAAAGCAGCGAGGCGGATCGCATTGACGATCCGCCTCGCTGCCTGATCTAAGTTCTCTGAGATTCCTACTTCGCCAGTTGATTGACGCGAGCTGTCAGCCGCGACTTGTAGCGCGCAGCGGCGTTGCGGTGCAGCACGCCTTTCTGCACGGACTTATCGATCACCGAAACCGTCTCGGCCAGCGCCGATTTCAGCGCGCTCGTGTCGCCCGCTGAGAGCGCGGCGCGCAGTTTCTTTATTTGTGTCCGCATCCGCGTGCGGTTGCCGCGGTTGACTAGACGGCGGCGCTCGTTCTGCCGCATCCGCTTTTCTGCTGATTGATGATTGGGCATTTCCTTCGGTCTCCGTCGATTACCAAACTAATTTAAGTTGTTTATTTTATCTGCGCCGGATCGCTCAGTGGGAAGTCTGCGCCGTTACGCAAAGGGCAGAGTATAGGTAGCGAACAGAGGGGTGTCAAGGCGCGACGCCGGAAGGCGTGCCTTGGTGTAGCAACCTCGTTGACACGGCAAAAGCCTTGTAGTAGCGTTTTACGCTGAACGATGCGAACACACGAAACCTTCCCACAACCAACATCCCCGACGGCTGTTTATCTTCACGCGCGGTAAGGAGATTGCGCTACTCTATTGAAAAAGATCGAGCTTCCGCCAAGAGGAATTGAGACGCTATTCGGCGTCCACGACCAGAACATCAAATATCTGGAATCACTGCTGGATGTCCACATCAACGCGCGCGGCCAAGACCTGACGGTTGACGGCGATCCCAAAGATGTCGAGACCGTCGAGCGTATCCTCGAAGATTTCGCGCACCTCTTCGGCGAAGGCAAAACCTTCACCGACCGCGAACTGCGTGAAGCCTTCGCCCAGATCGCCGAAGACCGTGCCTATTCTTTGCGCGACTACTTCACCAAAGCCCGCTTCAACCCGACAGGCAAAAAACAAGTCGCCCCGAAATCCGCCAACCAACGCCGCTACATCGAAGCCATCCAGAATAGCGACGTAGTCTTCGGTATCGGAGTCGCCGGCACGGGCAAGACCTATTTGGGAGTTGCAATGGCGGTGCAAGCCTTGATGCAGAAGCAGGTGAGCCGGATCGTGCTGGCCCGCCCGGCGGTCGAGGCGGGTGAGAAGTTGGGGTTTCTGCCGGGTGATTTGCAAGATAAGGTCGATCCGTATTTGCGCCCGCTCTATGACGCGCTCTTCGATCTGATCGACGCCGAGCGCGTGACAAAGTTGTTGGAGAAGCGCGTCATCGAAGTCGCGCCGCTGGCCTTCATGCGCGGAAGGGCGCAGCCTTTGCACAGTCACGTTCTGACTCCGACAGGCTGGCGCACGATAGGCAGCCTCAAGCCCGGTGATTTCGCCATCGGTTCTGACGGAAATCCGACCGAAGTGATCGGCGTTTTTCCGCAAGGTAAAAAATTAATATGCCGGGTGACAATGACCGATGGAGCAAGCACGTTGGCTTGCTCCGAACATCTCTGGGCAGTTCGCACGGCTTCGGACAAACGCCGAAACAGACCTTTGCGGGTGTTGCAAACGCAAGAGATGATGAGCAATCTGCGTTGTTTTCACCAATATCGTTATGAACTGCCTGTGCTGTCCGCGCCGGTCGCATGGGAATTTCAACCAACTCCGCTCGAACCGTATTCGCTCGGTTTGCTGCTCGGCGACGGCTGCATGACCGGCAAAACTTCGCCGACTTTCTGCACGGCTGATGCCGAGTTGGTTTCATCTTTGGAACTTGCGCTGGCGGACATGAATCTTTCGTTTCGGCGTAAATCACTTATCGATTATGTCATCACAAATCCGTTGGCTGGTAAAGGCGGACACTTTTCGCAAATGCCGCGCAATCCGCTGACACAAACATTACGGAAGTTAAATTTAAGCGGAACTTACTCGTCAACCAAGTTCATTCCTGAAGTTTATCTTTATAACAGCGCAGAAGTCCGCCTCTCCGTTTTGCAAGGATTATTAGACACGGACGGCGGGCCGGTTGTTCAGCAAGGACGGACTTGTCGCATTCAATATACAACGACATCAGCGCGGCTCAGAGACGATGTGCTGTTTCTGGTGCGTTCGCTTGGCGGCGTGGCTTACTGGCGCAGGCGCAAAGCCGAGGGGCGCAAACCGGGCTTTGCTAACGGCAGGGAAGTTGGCTATCGCAACGACTCTTTTGTCATGGACATTCGCTTGCCGAAAGGTCTTGAGCCTTTCCGACTCAAACGCAAAGCCACAATTTATCAAGAGTACGGCGGCGGTCGTCCAATGCGTTTTATCAAAAACATCGAACCTGTCGGCGAAATGAAAACGCAATGCATCAGCGTCGCTGCGCTTGATTCGCTTTACGTCAGCGATGATTTTATTCTGACCCACAACACGCTTGCGGATGCCTTCATCATTCTGGATGAGGCGCAGAACACGACGAGCGAGCAGATGAAGATGTTTCTGACGCGCATCGGCTTCGGCTCGAAGGCGGTGATCACGGGCGACGTAACGCAGATCGATTTGCCGACAGGTAAGCGCAGCGGCCTCATCGAAGCCGAGCGTGTGCTGTCCGGCATTGAGGGCATCGAGTTCGTCTATTTCACCGATAAGGATGTCGTCCGCCATCGCCTCGTGCAGATGATCATCAAGGCGTATGAGCAGCATTCGAGCAAGAGCAATCTGTAAGGCAGTGACGAGTGACAAGTGACGAGTGAAAACGGATTTGCTCGTCACTTGTCACTCGTCACTCGTCACTGCTTTTATGGTTGAGATTGTGAATAGGCAGCGGCGGCGCGCGATGGATTGTGAGCGGTGGAGCGCGTTTGCCGGGAGGGCGTTGAAAAGCATCGGGGTCAAGGATAGAGGGGCAACGATTGCGTTCGTGTCGGATCGCGCGATGCGTGATTTGAATCGCCGCTTTCGCGGGCGCGCAGGGACGACGGATGTGCTGTCGTTTCCGGCGGGGCCAGATAAGTTCGGGCCGTTTGCGGGCGCGAGCCTCGGCGATGTGGTGATCTCGGTCGAGCGCGCGGCGCGGCAAGCCTTTAAGAATGAGTTAGACTTTGAACGAGAGATTGCACAATTGATTTTACATGGGCTGCTTCACCTCTGCGGTTATGATCACGAGACGGACGAAGGCCAAATGAACGCCCGCGAACTCCGCTTGCGCCGCCGGCTTGGAATATAATGAAGAGTAGTTAGTAGCCAGTAGCCTGTAGAAAGGCGGGGTCTTTCCTACTGGCTACTGGCTACTGGCTACTGGCTGTTATGGAAATTGAGATAGGTATCACAGGTCTGCTGTTGTTGGCGTTGATGTTTCTTTCGCTAATTGACTTGGCGTTTGGGGAGTTGAGCGATGTCGGTTTGCGGCGGATGATCACGGATGCGGAGGAAGCGCGCCCGACGGCGGCGACACGTTTTCTCGCCGTGATTTTAGAGAACCGTTCGCGCTTTAGATTCACGCTGACTGCCGCGATTCAAATCCTGCTCGTCACGGTGGCGGTCCTCGTCACCTCAATTGTTTTTCAATGGTTGACCGCGTCTGAATTATTCACCCACACGCGATTCATTACGCTCGCAGTCATGGCCGGTTTAGCGTTGGCGGGAGTGTTCCGGCAGTTGATCCCGCGTCTCGTCGTCTCGCGCAATCCAGAGGCGGTGTTGCTCAAACTACTGCCGTTGCTGCGCCCGGTCTATCGCCCGCTCGCGCTCGTCGCCTTCTCTTGGCACAGTTCTTTCGACAAGCCGCGCCGCACCGTAAGCGAGCATGTGACCGAAATACCGTCCGCGCAAGAGGACGACGATAACGGCGATGACCTGCAAGCGTTGATCGATGTCGGTGAGGAAGAAGGCATTCTCGAAGAAGAAGAAGGCGAGCTGATTCACTCGATCATCGAGTTCGGCGATACGCGCGTCAACGAGGTGATGACGCCGCGCACAGAGATCGTCGCCCTGCCGCTCACGGCGACGGTGCGCGAGGCGCGCGACGTGATTCTCGATTCCAAGTATTCGCGCCTGCCGGTCTATCGCGAACAGATCGACAATATCGAGGGACTGATCTACGTCCGCGATCTTTTGCAGTATTGGGTGGACGGGCGCGAGAGCGAGTCCATCGAGACACTGCTTCGTCCCGTCTATTTAGTGCCGTCAACGAAGCCCGTCGCCGAGCTTTTGGAAGAGATGCAAAAGACGCACGCGCAATTGGCGATGGTCATTGACGAATACGGCGGCCTCGCCGGCCTCGTCACCGTCGAAGACATTCTCGAAGAGATCGTCGGCGAGATCGAGGATGAGGACACCGGCAGCGAAGAAGTGATCGAGATCGTCGAAGCCAACGACGGCTATTACGAAGTCCTCGGCTCAACCGAAGTCGGCAAGATCGAGCGGCTGTTCGATTTTGAGATCGAAGATGACGATTTCACAACCATTGCGGGACTTGTCATCAACGAACTGGGCCGCGTGCCGAACGCCGGCACGACCTTCTGCTTTCGCGGCCTCGATGTCGAAGTTGTAGACGCCGACGAGCGTCGCATCAATCGGCTTCGCCTGCGCCGTGCGGCGGAGAATGGGGCAGAGGCAGAGTAGCTGGGGCGGTGTGTTGGTGCTTTCGCCGTGCTGTCGGTATATTGCTGGGCGAGCGTTGAGTTGGGGGCATGAGAGATGAAATATCGTGTTTTGATCGAGCCGGACGAGGACGGCGTGTATGTGGCGGAAGTGCCGGCTCTGCCCGGTTGCATCTCGCAAGGTCAAACTAGGCAAGAAGCTGTTGAAAATATCAAAGAGGCTATTGCAGCGTACCTTGAGAGCTTGGCCGCGCATGGCGAGCCTGTGCCGCCGCCGATTACCGAAGAGTTGGTCGAGGTTCAGGTGTGAGCGTGCTGCCCCGAATTTCAGGACGCGAAGTGGCGAAAGCCTTACGTCAGATCGGTTACGAGCAAGATCGTCAACGAGGCAGCCACATCGTTCTCCGGTAGACAGTCGCGCCGCATCGACGGATTACCGTCCCCGATCACACGGAAGTAGCAAAAGGCACATTGAGGGCGATCATTCGGCAGGCCGGTCTGAGCGTTGAGGAATTCAAGGCTCTGCTCTGAAAGAGCGCAAGTTCACTCAAGCCGCGCCTCATCATTGAAGCTCATGGCGAAAAAGAAGAGCAAGTACTTGAGCGGGCGGCGCATCGATCCGCAGCCGATTGCGGCGGATGTGGCGTTGGCCGACTTGATCGACGAAACGTTTCTCGCTTACAACGCGGCGCGGTTGCGTGAGGCGTGCCAGCTTTTCACGCGCAAGATGTTGGAGCCGGAGGTGACGGTCGGACTGTCGATCACGGGCGCGTTGACGCCGGCAGGCTTGGGGATTTCCGCGTTGATTCCACTGATGCGCGCCGGCTTCATTGATTGGATTATCACGACCGGCGCGAATCTGTATCACGACACGCATTTCGGCATCGGCCTCTCGTTGCATCAAGGCAACGCGGGCGTCTCTGACATCGTGCTGCGCGAAGAAGAAGTGGTCAGGATTTACGACATCTTCTTCGACTATTCCGTGTTGCTCGACACGGACGCTTTCTTCCGCCGGATCATCGAGGGCGCAGAGTTTCAGCGGGCCATGTCAACGGCGGAGTTTCATCATCTCTGCGGCAAGTACGTGCGCGAGCGCGAGCGCACGTTGGGACTCGAATACAAATCATTGCTCGCTGCCGCATATGAATTTGGCGTGCCGCTCTACACCTCTTCGCCGGGCGATTCGTCCATCGGCATGAACGTCGCGGCGAAGGCTTTGCAGGGCAATCAGCTCGCTTTCGATCCATCGCTCGACGTGAACGAGACGGCGGCCATCGTCCTCGCCGCCAAGCGTGGCGCGATTCACGGCATAGGTGATCGCGGACGCAAGCACGGCGGCAAGTCCGCCGTCTTCATCCTCGGCGGCGGCTCGCCGAAAAACTTCATACTCCAAACCGAGCCGCAGATTCAAGAAGTCCTCGGCATCGACGAGCGCGGGCATGATTATTTTTTGCAGGTGACAGACGCCCGTCCCGACAGCGGCGGGTTAAGTGGCGCGACCCCGGGCGAGGCAGTCTCGTGGGGCAAGGTCGATCCGGATCGCTTGCCCGATGCGGTGGTCTGTTACGTCGATGCGACAATCGCGCTGCCGTTGATGACGGCCTATGCGCTTGCGCGTCACGCGCCGCGAGAACTCAAGCGCTTGTACGAACGCCGCGCAGAGTTGATGAACTTGTTATTAACTGAATACGAAAAGTCTGAAAGACGATAATAAAGTTCCGCGTTTCGAGTTAAGTACAAAGCTGCTCTTTAACTCGAAACCCGAAACCCGAAACGCGAAACTGAGTCTGGGGGAACCATGACGAACAAGCAAACGAACGGGACGGCGCGCGTGTTTTACGATTGCACGAAATGTCCGGCTTATTGTTGCTCGATTTATGATCGAGTGCAGGTGACGAAGCGTGATTTGAATCGCCTCGCCAAATACTTCAGCGTGTCGGTCGAGACGGCGACGAAGCGTTATACGAAGATGTGGGGCAAGGAGCGCGTGCTGCGGCGCAAATCCGATCCGGTGTTAGGCGAATCGTGCCAGTTTCTCGACCACGAGACGCGCGGCTGCACCATCTATCATGGACGCCCCAACGTCTGCCGCGAGTATCCGGCGCGTTCACGCTGCTCCTACTACGATGTACTGCAATTCGAGCGCACGCAGCAGGACGACACGGACGTGCTGCCGCTCTTTCAACTCACTTTCCGCAAAACGGAGAATGGTAAATCGTGAATCGTCAATCGTGAATCGACAGAATCCGCTTTCTCTATTCACGATTGACGATTCACTATCTTGATGAGGTCTCTATGCAAGATTTCTTATCGCGAATGATTGGCCGGAAGATCGATCTTTTTTGTGGAGGCGCGTCGAGCCTGCGCGGGGAAGTCATCAAAGTGGAAGGCGGCGTGCTGCATCTCAAGGACGACGACGAAATGATGTGCTACGTGGCGGTGGAAAAGATCATCGCCGTGTGGGAGGCGCGCGAAGATCAAGAGCATCGCGCGGGCTTCGTCTCCAGCCTCAAATAATCGAGACAGCCGCCCGTCAGCAAAAATGCGAGAGGCCGATGCTCTAAACAAATTGAGCGTCGGCCTCTCGCGCACTTGGCGAAGGAGCTTGAATTTATTCGGCGGACAAGGTTGTGGGCAGCGGCACACGGCGGAAGCCGGTGATGCGTTTGGCCCAGTATTCGTTGAAGGGCGAATACTTGACGCCTTCGCTGGTCGAGGCGTGATAAAAGCCATTCTCGTCAGCGACGATCCCGACGTGCTTCAGGTGATTGAAGAAGACCAGCGTCCCGAAACGATATTTCTCATCCTCCAGCACCGGCGAAAAGCTGACCCAGAAGGAGCGCGCGCTGGTGCGCTCGAAGGGAATGCCGGCGGCGTTGAAGACGCTCCACACGAAGCCTGAGCAATCGAAGACGCGCGGCCCGGTCGCGCCGTAAACGTAGGGCGCACCAATTCGCTGATCAATGGCCGTCATCATTATCTGATTGAAAGGCAAGTGCGAGGGCGCGAGCAACGCGGGTTTCGTCAGTTGCGTCGTCATCGGCTCGGCCTCCGAGACGAGAAAGACATCGTTCTCTAACTGCGCGTCGCCGTCAGAGGTGGTTGATTGTGTCGTTGGCCGGGGATGAATGGATTGGGTTTGGGCTGCAACGTTAAGCGTTAAAATAGCAAGCACGAAGCACGCGGCCAGTGCGCGGGGAATGAATTGACTCACAAACATAGATTAGGGGCGTCTGCCCCTTTATAAAAATCAGTACTGCTTCATGGGTATTACAGAAGTGAGGCAGGTGCTGTCTCTCAACAGCAAAGCTATCTTATCCAACACTTATAGGCATGACAAGAACCAATGTGACTGTTTCGTGACAGGCCATTAGCAGAAGCTGAAACATGAACTAAAAGAAAGCGCTCAGGCCAAGTAAATCGGTTCAGGTTGAACTGTCTGTGGCATGTTGGTACGGTCGGCAGGCTGGAAATCATTTCTTTCAGGCTAGCGCCTGACATCGGAAGCTGGAACCACGAAGAACACGAAGCGCACAAAGCCCACGAAGGACAACACTAAATGATGCACGAAGGATAAGCTGCTGTTCATTGATTGTTGTGCGTCCGCTCTTGCATGATTCCGCTTCGTGTTCTTCGTGGTTCAGTCTCTCTTCCCCACTTGAGCCATGACCTTCAAAGAAAGAGAAACAGAACTGCACGAGGGCATGATAGATTGGATCGCGTTTAGGCAGAGGCTTCCCCGTTCTTATGTTAAAGATCGAGAGCAGAGCGCTTGAGTATTTTGTCGATGCTGCGGTGCGGGTCTCGCTGTTGGAGAAATTACGGGAAATTGGATGGGTTTCGCTGATCCATTCGGCACGCCAGCATCTTTTTGCCCTCGCGCTGCCCGGCTCCGAAAACATTAGAGAGTTGGAACAAACGCTCCTCCATAATTCTGGCGCAGAGATGCCTTACGTGCGCGGTGATCTCTTCTGCTCTGAGAACTTCGCATACTTTCTGTTGTTTGGTGAGGCCGGGTTGCGCGCGGGCGTCGTCTATTGTGGAGGGGAGGGGGACGGCCAGCGCTGGCTTGATAATTTTTGCCGGAACGTCGTCGAGGCGCTCAACGCCGCGCTTGCCGGCGATGGCCGTGACGTGTTGGCGGCGGGCGTGCCGTCAGCCATGGCTTGGCGTGAGTGCGCGCCGCGTGTCTCTGAAAGTTTCCAGCGCTTCGTTGCGCGAGAGGGCGGCACGACATCGGCGAACCGCGCGCGCGGCGAGATGGAGGCGGTCAGGCTGCGCGCCGTTGGATTGATGGAGAATGTGGAAGTGCGGCGCGCGCTGCGGCGTCTGTTTGAGGCGCAACGTGAAGGCGGCGCGGCTTTGCCTGTCGCCGGTGACGAGCGCGAAGGCTTACTCGAAGGCTTATCGAGCAAACTGGCTGAGGCCGGGTTAATCCGGCGAGAGATTTTGGTGAGTTGTCGTCAAGACGGGCGCGCGCTGTTTCGTCTGCCGTCAGCGGAAGCCTTCTCATTGCTGGCGGCGAGTAATGCCGTCTGTAGCGAGTGTGGCTCGACCCTCACTGACGAAAAGGCCGAAGAGATCGCCGTCCCGACTTCTCTGACTGAGACGTTGCTGCAAGGCGGCGCGTGGCTTACTGCACATCTGCGCTCGATCCTGCTGAACGCGGGCGTGCCGGAACAACAGATCGCGACACGCCCGATGTCAGAGGATGGTGAACAGCAGTTGATGGCTGAGATGGCCGGAGAGACTTTCCTGTTCTTGTTGCGGGATGGAGATTGGACGGCAGCGCATGTGCGCCGTCTGTTCGGCGACTATGCACACGCCGATGCCGCGCATCTCGTGATCATCGCGGCAGGGAAAATTCACGACGAAGCGCGGGGGCGTTGGCGCGACTATGCGCGCCGGGTCGCACACGCCGGGAACGAGCAGGAAATTATTTTCGTGGAAGGTCTGGAAACTGCGACGGCTGAACTGCGTGCGGCTTTCGCGCGCGTCACGGAACGGGTGCTCGCCGAAGAATTGTGGGAACTCGATCAGAGCTTGGGCTTCAGCGCCGGGCGAATGTTAGCCGCGCGTTTCCACTTGCTGCGGCCAGCAAAACTTCCTCAGTCTGCCGAATCTCTCAGTACCGGAGTTGGCGAACTCCGCGCCTATAGCATTCAAGAAAAAGAATTGAGCCACGAAGGAACACGAATGCACACGAATGAGATGGAAATGGGATGAGGCAGCGACGTGCCAACAACGAATGAGGCGGGTGCTGATCTTTTCCTTCGTGCCAATTCGTGTCCCTTCGTGGCTCATTGTTTCTTGATGTTATAAATTCCCGCGAGAACGAAGAGACCCAAATAAGAGTTGACAACCGAAGTCCGTTAGGGTGAATCTTAGGATCGCTTGCTCCCCCGCTTGCGATCACATTCGTCCGGTTGCCGACATGAAAAAAATAAGAACAGTCTTTCTGTGTATCTTCTGCGTCTTGCCCGTCTCGGCGGCGCACGCGCAAACTGAAAACGTTTCACCGTCAACTGTCACGCGCCCGCGCGTCGTCTCGACGCCCGCGCCGGGAACGCCGCCACCAAAAGAGCGCGCCGCGCCTTCGCCAACGCCAGCGGGTACACCGTCAACCACAACTTCGCCTGCTGCTGTCCCGACCGTGGTGATGCCTCCCGCTTCTGCTACTCTATCGCCGCCCGCTGCACCGACACTTGCTCCAAGCGTGCCGCCTGTCAATTTGCCCATCGTGCTGCAACCTGCCAGCCCTCTAGCTGTGAACAAGGTGCGCGCGAAGATCACTGAAGCGCAGCGTGAGTTCAAGACGCGGGCCGTGCCGACCGCCTTCAATCCTTCGTTCCAGTTGGTGACGCTTGCCGTGTTGGAGCCTGACTCTTCGGACATTCACACGCTAACGTTGCCGAAGGAGACGTTTTTGCAGAAGGGCATGGAAGTGACGCTCTCTTCCTCGCGCGGCAAACTGCTGCGGCTGCGCGTCGTGCGCCCGAACTACGTCAATACCGCCGTCATCGTCTCCGATCTGACGGGGCAGCAATTCTACCCGCTTGTATTGGAGTATCCGATTGAAAAGCGCGGCTTGTTCAAAGAGATGGCTTATTACACTTCGGCGCATCCAGCGCTGCTCTCGCCGGAGTTGGTTCGCAACGGGCAGGCTTATGTCCGCACGATGATCGATCTCGCGGCCAAGCGTTTGAAAGATAAGGGACACACCATCTCGCCGCAGCTACTCGACATGGCCGAGCGCCTCTGTCTCGTTGAGCATGTCGATCACGACCGCTTCCGCAAAGAAAACCGTCGCGCGGTTTACGAAGAAGTCTTCGCGCTCTTTGCGCTGAACGAACTCGACACTTACAAATACTCCGTCAGCTCGGCGGGCGCAGGCGGCATGGTGCAGATGATCCCGGCGACATACGCGATGATGCGCCGGCATTATCCGGCCATCGGCTTGAACCCCGACTTTGTTTTAGGAATGCGAAATCACGGCAACGCGCTCGAAGCCATGCTGCTCTACATGCACATGACTTGGCGCGATCTCTCGCTCAACGAGGATGTGATCTACGCCATGAGTTCCGGCTGGGCCACACAGCCGGAACTGCTCGCCGCCGGCTACAACTCGAACCCCGCGCGCCTCCCGCTCTACATCCGTCGCGGCGGCGTGGCATGGAAGACACTGATCCCACGCGAGACGCAGATGTACTTGCAGATCCTCAATTCCATCGAGAGCCTGATTCCGATGAAGCCGCGCGAATAGGCACGGGCTTGAGGTTAAGCAAAATAAAAAGCGGTAGGCGCATGAACACACGCCTACCGCTTCTGGTTTTGCGGCAACGACTTCTGCCTCTCGTTTCAATCCATGCCCGGCGGGAAAGCCGGGCGATGCAGCTTTGAATCAGCAGCAAGGCTTCGTCGGCAAGGCTGCCGTCACTCTGTTTCGGGCCGGCTCTTTCTCCGGCGCACGCCCGCCGCCAAACCTGAAATTCCCGTCGCCAGCAGCAGCAGCGTCGCCGGCTCCGGTATGGCAGTAAGGTCGGTAACCCTTCCCGTGAGGGCTGCCGTGCAGGGGAATGAAGGGCAGTTGACCGCTCTCACCAGCGAGGGGGTCACGGCATCTTGGAACCCCAATGCGGAAGGAACAGGCCCGAAGACAAACAGGAGACTATCCACACTGACCGAGAAGACACCGATTCCGTTCTCGTTGGTGAACAGATAGGACTGCGAGTTATTGCCGAAGTCGATCAGCAAGTTCCCGTCTTGATCGAGAGACAGGCTGGCATCAAAGACGCGGGTGTTGCTACCGATAATTCCGCCCGGCACGTCGAACTGTACGAACAAGTTGAACCCACCTGAAAAATTGATTGGCCTCTGCAGCAGGGTGAACGAGCCGAGATTGTTGACGTTCGACGGCGGAGTCGCGGGGGCAGTGAGGTCAAGCGTGCCGCCGGTTGTGGTGCCGCGGATGCTTGCCAAACTGTACGTTAGGAGATTCGGCGGGGCATTGAGTAGTCCAGCCGTGCCGCCGATGAGCGTCAATTCGTTGGCGCGGGCAATGCCGGGACCAGCGGCTAAAAACGCGATGGTCGCAATGGCGAGGGCAAGAGATTTGACGTTGGCTTGAAAGAGCCGTTTCATAGTGTTCCTCCTTGAGAGCATGTTGAGAGTTTCCGAGTTCTTGTGGCAACGGTTGTGAAGCTGTCGGAAAAACTGACGGCGAATCGCTGCCTCACGCAGGGGCAAACAGTGCTGATAACCACAAACAGTGGTGCTTCTTAGAAACGCCTAATCTGCACAGGCTTCCAAAAGATTTTTTCGCGCCGGCAACATCTCTTGCCTCGTCAAGCGGCAGCACACCGCCGCGAAGGCAAAAGGGCCGCGCTTAGAACGAGTATTTCAAGCCGAATTGCAAGCGGCGTCCGGGCGTGATGGTGTCGGCCGCGCGCCCGAAAGCCGGCGCTTCAAGAAATCTCACCGGGACGCCGAAGTTGGCGCGATTGATAAAGTTAAAGGCGTCGAGACGAAAGATCAACCGCTGCTCATCCGTCAGTTGAAAAGCCTTAGTCAACGCCAGATCAAGTTCGATCACGTTGCCGGCGCGGAACGTGTTACGTCCCACCTGCCCGTCCTGCCCGACCGGGGCCAGCAGCGAGAGGAGATCGGTGGTGTTTAAGCGTAAAGGCTGGCGGCGGTCGCCGGTCCGCTCAAGGCCGTTAGTGTTGTTCAGCCGGTCAGTCAGGTTGCCGTCGAGATTCACGTCGAAGATGCTGTTGACGGTGAAGGGCTGACCCGTCTGGAGCCGTCCGGTCCCGGCCAGTTGCAGCCCGCCGAAGAGTAGTTGCATGGCCTTGCCGCGCGCGTTCAGCCGCGGAAAGTCGTAGATGAAGTTATAGGCGAAGCGGTGGCGCACGTCAAAGTTGGCGGGGCCGCGCTCGGCGTCCAAGTTAAAACTATTCTGCGGCAACGCCGACGCGCCCGCGAGGTCGAACACATCAGACACGTCGTCGAGAGCTTTCGAGTAGGTGTAGCCGGCTTGAAACTGCAACGATTGGCGCAGGCGACCACGCACTTGTAGTTGCAAAGCGTTGTAGTTGGAAGAGGCGCTGGCCTCGAACAGATTGATGACGCCGACGCCGCTGACGGGCCGGCCAGACGTGCATTGCCCGGACGGTGTACAGCGTGTGCCGGGGGGCAAGGCCGCGCCTAAAAAGGCCGGTTCGTTATTATTATTGCCCCGTAGGTTTAGGGCTTGGATAGCTATAAAACTGTTTGGCCCGAGGTTGGGCGTGGTGAAGCGCAAAAGATGCCGCCCCAGCGTACCGGCGTAAGCGGCGGAGACGACCAGATTGGTCCCCAGTTGTTGTTCGATGCTGGCGGTGTACTGGTGGGCCGTGGGCGTTTCGAGCCGGCGCGCGGGCAACGTGGCCCCGACCCCGCTGGCATTCGGGAGCAGCGCGACGGGCCTGCCGCCGCTTGCTGGGCAGCCGCCGCCTGCCACTATGCAGTTAACAACGCTAACTACATCTGCCAACGACAAAGACGGATTGAAAAAGTTGATCGTGCCAGCTTGGACGAAACCACCTGAGGAACCGCCCGAAAATGAGGTGGTTGGGTTGAAAATCTCCAGTAATCCGTTCTGCTGACCGAAGTTAAGATTACCCCGACCGCCAGCGAGGTTGATGGTGAGGAACGAAGGGAACACGTTGCGGGACTGGCTAACCACCGCGCCGAGTATCTGATCGTAGAACAGGCCATAACCGGCCCGGACGACCGTAGCGCGAGAGCCGCGATTGAGCAAGTAAGCGACGCCCACTCGTGGCGCGAAGTTGTTGCGGTCGGGATCGAAAATTTCGGTGCGCCCGTCGATGAAAGTCCGCAGGCCGGGGACGATGCTGAGTTGAGAGCTGTTAAAGGTCTGCTCGATCAGTTGGCCCGTCTCGCGCGGCGGCGTGTTGTACTCATAGCGTAACCCGTAGGAGAGCGACAGTCGAGGACGGACGCGCCATTCATCCTGTGCGTAAAAGTTGTACTGGTAGAAACGCAAATGGATGTTAGATCGGCCCGGCGCGCCCAAGGTTAAGTACGCGCTGCTGGCCGCGCCGACAGCCACGAGGTCTTCGGGACGGATCACGCCGCTCGGCAATCTGAACAAGGTTAGGGACGTTTGCTGCGTCGAAAGTGGCAGGCTGAAGGGCAGGGGCAGGACTCCGTTGAACTGTAGTATTTGACGCGCGTTGCGCGGCAGATCGCTATTGAGTTCGGTGCGGCGCATGTCCAAGCCGAGCGTATAGTGATGATCGCCCGCGCGCAGCGTGAGGTTATCGGCTAGTTGATAAGTGTTGTTGACGCGCCGTTGCGGGAAGTTGAACACGTCGATTCCGAGCGGGCTAAAACCCGCGACGTTGATCTGCCCAACCGGCCCGATCTGGTCTTCAGTTGTGCAAATGCGCGGGATGGTCACTAGTCCACAGCGGGCCAATCTTGAAGTCGCCGCCAGATAAAAAACGTCGCTCGTGTTGGGGAGCAATGGCGCTGTCACGCCTGTTCCCACTGCTCCCGGCGAAGTGAGGTTCTCCAACAGCGGCGCGTTCAGTAAGCCGAACTGGCCGAATGTCGGATCGGAAAAACCGCTGTCGATCAGAAACTCTCGATCACGCACCTCCTCGAAATTCAGGCGGGTGCGTCCGTAGGAGAGGCGCACTTGATTGAAGACGGGCCGCGCCGCATTCGGGGCCGTTACTTCACTGTTCAAGAAGAGAGATAAATTCTGCGTGCGAACGCGGGGGCGCAACGTGGAAAAGATGGCCTGTCCCGTGACGGGTATCTCGCGCCAGTCTTCCGTGAAGTTGTAGCGCGCGGTAAAGCTCTGCTGCCGCTCGCCCGCTTTGAAGTTGCCGTCAAATTTTCCCGACAAGATTTTGCCGCGCGCGCTGGCTGGAAGCTGCTGCGTAAAAGTGTTCGCGCCAAAGAGGCCGCCAGGGTTGTTAGGAAACGGGAAGAGGCTGAAGATCGCGCTGCCGCCCGCCCGGCTGACGGGAAACGTGAATCTGTTGGAAGCAGTGCCGGAAACGTTCGTGAGCGAGATATTGCTGGTTGCGCCTGTGCCGAAGAGTCCTCGTTGGGCGACCGTCGGGACGGCGAAGCTGGCTTCCCGCATGGCGTTTTGAATAACGCCCTCGGCGGAGATGAAGTAGAACATCCTACCGGGCCGATCTGGTCCCCTTGCGGGTTCGAGCGGTCCGCCCAAGACGAAGCCGCCCTGTCCAAGCGTGAAGGAATCCTCGCCGCCGCTCTGATTGCGGACGGTCAGGGGGACGGGATCGACTGGAAAAAATCTAATGCGACCACTGCCTAATGAAGAGTCTGTTCTCCGATCAGTTGCGACGACGACATTCTGATTGCCTGAGCGGAGCGGGCTGACGGCGTTGCCGAAGGTGGTGTCGAAGAAATTTCTGGCGTTGAGTTGTGATGAGTTGAAGAAGCCGTAGAACGTGCCGTGCGTCTCTTGCCCACCCGACTTCGAGACGGCATTCACCTGCGCCCCCATGTTCCGCCCGAACTGCGCCGGGGCCAACAAAGTGATGGCTTGGTACTCCTTGACCGACTCAATCGGCTGCGAGTTCAAAGCGACAAAGCCCTGTCGCCGCACGCCGATGTCCTCATCGTTGTTGTCTGAGCCATCGACCGTAAAGTTATTGCCGCGCGAGCGCAAGCCGTTGACCGCAAACTGCCCCGCCGAGCCGACGCCCGCGCCGACGCCCGGCCCGGCCACGCTGCCCAATGTCTGTGGCGGGGGCGCGACACCCGGCAAGAGCAGCGCCAACTCGTCGAACGTGCGCGTTAAAGTGGAAGAGCCGAGCGGCAAGGTCGAGACTTCCTCTTCGGTGAATGATCCGCCTTGTCTAGCGTCAGAAGCGTTAATGCGGGCGCGGATGTCTGTGTCCGCTTCCGTCAGTGGTGTCGGCGTGGGTGTGGCTGCCGCCGTCGCCGCCGGCACAGGGTCGAGCGAGACCGGCACGGGGACGACTTCGCCGGTGCGCGTGATGAAGAGGCGTTGCACGACTTCTCTCGTCTGAAAGCCTTGCGCGGAGACGCGGATAGTGTAAAGGCCGGGCGCAAGCAAGCCTTGATAAAAACGCCCACGCGTATCGCTCGTCTTCTGGATCACTTGGCCGGTCTGCTGATTGATGATCAGCGCCGATGCGCTCGCCACCGGCTCGCCCGTGTCGGTGTTCGTCACCGCCCCCTCGAACGCGCCCGTCACCGTGTCTTGGGCCATGCCGGTCGCCGCCGGCATTCCACACCAGACGGCTAACAACAAGGCGAGCAGCGGCAACTTCAACGACGGAGATTGGAGTCTGAAGCGCATAAATTTTCCTGAACAATATGAGCTAAACGTGTCGAGCTAAACTATCCGGCATTACAGCTTGAGAGTTGGTTGACGGGACACAGCAAATTGCAGGAGCGTTCTTGGCATAACTACCCTATGATTGCCCACAGATGAAGGAGGTATGCGGCCTGCTAATCTATTGGCGAGGCAACCGAATCAATACGCTTGAACAGCAACGGCAACTTAGCACTAAACAACGGGCATGACAAGGTCTATTCCATCGCGCCGGAAATATACGCTGAGGCTATTTGCGGAGCAACGAGAAACGCCCAACTCCTAGCCTACACCAGCGTTCGGCGCAAGACTCTTGACAGCCTCGATCTTGCAGGCCTAAGTAACCAGTGAAAAGTTCAGGGCGCATTTCTTTGCGGTTTGGCTTTGCGCCTTTGCGTGAAATCCCCTTCAATAAAAGCGCCCCGAACTTTCCCACACTTACTTAGAGTCGCGACGGATTGCTGGCTATCTCTGTGAATCGCTACACTTTGTGCAATCTCAAGCTGAGGAGAAATTTTTATGGAAGCGGTCAAGGTCAAAGACGAAGCGCGCCGCTTAATTGAGCGGCTGCCGGACGATGTGACATGGGATGATGTGATG
>Ga0136614_10000191_pt1 | contig 26642 bp, 22 predicted proteins | sample AntDrymUQ2792106_2_FD_106643 | JGI IMG/M metagenome (GOLD analysis project Ga0136614, IMG submission 106643) | Polar desert sand microbial communities from Dry Valleys, Antarctica - metaG UQ279 (21.06) | ecosystem: Environmental > Terrestrial > Soil > Desert | place: Antarctica: Dry Valley... | reverse complement strand
TAGTGATTCATGTAGGGGATCACGATCGGCCCGATCCCCTCGAGCTCCGCCCATCCGTTGACGGGACCATCCCGCACCTCGAACGAGCGATCCCGCGCGTCCCGGGCTCCCTGAAGAACCCCTCGGTCCTCGTCGAACCGCGGGGCGTTGGGGTCGTCCTTCCCCGCGGCGACGGCGAGCATCACGACGCCGGGCTGGACGAGCTGCGCCAGCCCGTCGATGTGGCCGTCGGTGTCGCGGTCCTCCACGAGGCCGTGCGGGAGCCAGATCACCGCGTCGACGCCGAGGTAGGACCGGAGACCGTCCTCGATCTCCTCGCGGCTCATCGACGCGTTCCGGTTCTGATGCAAGAGGCACTGTTCCGTCGTGAGCACCGTTCCCTCTCCGTCGACGAAGAACGATCCGCCCTCGAGGACGAACGGCGCTTCGTAGCGCCGGACGCCGAAGTGCGAAGCGACCAGCTCCGGGAGCCGTGCGTCCTTGTCGTAGGGCAGGTACTTCTCGCCCCAGGAGTTGAATCCGAAGTGGACGAGCGCGATCTCGCCCTGCGCGCTCGTCACGAAGATCGGGCCGTTGTCGCGGAGCCAGGAATCGTCGATCGGCATCTCGAGCGCCTCGACGCCCTCCCCGCAGCGACGCCGTACGTCGACCGCCTCGCCCGGGATGCAGACCATCACGACTGGCTCGAACGACGCGATGGCTCGAGCCGTCGCCGCCCAATCGTCACGAGCGGCATCCAGGTGACCGGCCCACAGCGAGCGCTCCGTCGGCCATGACATCCAGGTCGCCTGATGCGGCGCGAACTCCGCCGGCATCGCGAACCCCTCGTCGCGCGGCGTCGGCGAGCCATCCATCGCGCGGAGCCTAGCCTGCGGGTATGCTCGCCGCCCACGAAGGGCGACCGATGCTCAAGCTCGTCATCCCGAAGGGCTCCCTCGAGGAGCAGACGCTCCGGCTGTTCGAAGCAGCCGACCTCCGCGTGCGCCGCGGCTCCGGCCGCGACTACCACGGCACGGTGGACGACGATCGCATCGAGCGAGTCTCGATCCTGCGTCCCCAGGAGATCCCGCTCTACGTGCAGGACGGTCTGTTCGACATGGGCATCACAGGCCAGGACTGGATCGCCGAGACCGACGCCGGCGTCGAGGTCCTGACGACGCTCTCCTACGCCCGCTCGGGAACCGGACACGGCACCCAGGTGGTGCTCGCCGTCCCGAACGAGCACTCCGCGAACAACGCGAAGGAGATCCCGCCCGGCACGCGGATCTCGACCGAGTTCCTGAAGCTGACCGAGCGGTACTTCGACGACCTCGGCATCCCCGTGAAGGTCGTGTGGTCCTACGGGGCCACGGAAGCGAAGGTCCCCGAAATCGTGGACGCCATCGTGGACATCACCGAGACGGGCAACACGCTGCGGGCCCATGGGATGAAGATCCTCGAGACGCTCCTCACCTCGGAGCCGGTGCTGATCGCGAACCGCGACGCGCTGAAGGACCCGGCGAAGCGCGCGGCGATGGACGATCTCCAGACGTTGCTGCTGGGTGCTCTTCGCGCCGAGGGTCGTGTCCTGATCAAGCTCAACGTGAGTGAGGACCGGCTCTCGCAGGTCCTCGCGGTCGTTCCGTCGATGAAAGCCCCGACCGTTTCGCCCTTGTCCGAGGGTGGCTTCGCGATCGAGACCGTCGTCGACAAGCGGGGCGTGAACAAGCTCATCCCGGAGCTGAAGGCCGCGGGCGCCACCGACATCCTGGAGATGCCCATCTCGAAGATCGTTCCCTGAGTCGATCGGCGAGGACCCGCTCTGCATCGGTCGACCGGATGACCGGATGCGCAACATCCTCCGACCTGCGGCTGGGAGGCGGCTGGTAGGGTCCGGCCTTCGTGCGTCGTCGAATCCCCCCGATCGTGGCGCTCTTGCTCATCGCGCTCGCGCGCCCGGCCGCCGCGGCACCGGGAGCGCTCGATGCGTCCTTCTCCGGCAACGGCATCCAGCCGATGTTCACCGGCGGAGCCACCGCGCAAGCGGTCGCCATCGATCCGCAGGACAGGATCGTCGTCGCCGGATACACGATCGGGAGGCGGACCGACGTCGCGGTCGCTCGCGTGCGGCCGAACGGCGGGGCAGACGGCAGCTTCGGCGGCGACGGGCGCGTCAGGATCGACCTCGGCGCGAGAGATCAGGCGCTCGATGTGGCGATCGACTCGGACGGGAAGCTCGTCGTGGTCGGCAAACGAACCACTCGGCTGGGCGCGAGGTGGTTCGTCCTCCGCCTCCTCCCGGGAGGCGCCCGTGATCGCTCGTTCGGCGGCGACGGCGTCGTGGTCACCGACTTCGGCAGGCGGTACGAGCACGCGAACGCGGTCGCGATCGGATCCGGCGACCGGATCCTCGTCGGCGGCTCCGCCTCCGGCGGGCTGCACGAGAAGTGGGCGTTCGCGCGCTATCTGAACGGAGGCGCGCTGGACTCCTCCTTCGGTGGGGACGGCCGCGTCACGATGTCGCTCTCGCTCTCCGGCGAGGAAGTCCAGGACCTCGTCATCGACTCGGGCGAGATCTTCGCGGCGGGCTATGCCGAATCCGGCTTCCTTCCGAGGTTCGCGATCGCCAAGCTTCGGTCCGACGGTTCGAGGGTGGCCTCGTTCGGCAACAACGGCGTGAGGATCGTGAACGTGGGCGTCGGCGCGGACGCGGCCTTCGGACTCGCCGTCCAGGCAGACGGCAAGCCGATCCTCGCGGGCTACGCCAGCAGCGACGGGCGCGCGGACTGGGGTCTGGTTCGGCTGGCCGCCGGAGGAGGGCTCGACAGGGGCTTCGGGGGCGACGGCATCGTGACGACCGCGTTCACGCCGGCGTATGAGCTCGCGGCCTCGGTGGCGATACAGCCCGACGGCCGGATCCTCGTGGTCGGTCGTGCACGGGGGCCGAGCGGCACGGACGATCTCGCGGTCGTGCGGTACGGGACCGCCGGCGGCCTCGACGGGTCGTTCTCGGGGAACGGGAAGGCGCTCTTCAACCCCTACCGAGAGGATGACGCCGCCAGAGATGTGGTGGTCCACGACGGCAAGATCCTCGTGGTGGGTGACTCGATCCAGAACCTCGTCCCACGGATGGTCGTGCTCCGGATCCGTATGAACTGACCGCTCGAAGACCCTGCGGCGCATGGGTCGGCTTGACTCTCCGCTCGGACTGAGGAAGCATCCGGGGGTCATGACTGAACGGCCGTTCAACTCTCAGTCCCGAGTATCCACCTCCTAACGGCGCCCTCCGAACGATCACGGCGGGCGCCGATCGACCCCTCGCCGAGGGGTCGTTTCCTTTCCAGGCCCATCACGTGGGGAGCGAAGAGATGGACGTTCGGATACGGATCACCGAGGAAGCGACGGAACTGGAGCGGCGGTGGGCGCACGATCCCCGCTGGGTGGGGGTCGCACGCTCGTATGCCGCAGAGGACGTGATCCGTCTCCGCGGCTCCCTGTCTCAAGACCACACGCTGGCCCGACACGGGGCGGAGCGGCTCTGGGATCTGCTGCACACCGAGGAGTACGTGACCGCCCTTGGATGTCTCACAGGCGGGCAGCGGTGGAGTGCGTGAAGGCGGGCTTGCAGGCGATCTACCTCTCCGGCTGGCAGGTCGCGGCGGACGCGAACCTCGCGGGCCAGACGTACCCAGACCAGTCGCTCTACCCGGCCAACTCGGTGCCCGCCGTCGTTCGCAGGATCAACAACGCGCTGTGGCGAGCTGACCAGATCGCGTGGTCAGCCGGCACGACGGACCGAGAGTGGCTCGCGCCGATCGTGGCCGACGCCGAGGCGGGATTCGGGGGAACCCTGAACGCGTTCGAGCTGATGGAGGCGATGATCGAGGCGGGCGCGGCGGGCGTGCACTTCGAGGACCAGCTCGCGTCGGAGAAGAAGTGCGGCCATCTGGGTGGGAAGGTGCTCGTGCCGACCGAGCAGTTCGAGCGGACGCTCACGGCGGCACGCCTCGCCGCCGACGTGGCAGGCGTGCCGACGATCCTGGTCGCGCGCACCGACGCGGTCTCGGCCACCCTCGTCACGTCCGACGTCGGCGAGCGAGACCGTCGCTTCCTCACGGGTGAGCGCACGCCGGAAGGATTCTTCCGTGCCCGCGACGGCATCGAGGCGGCGACGGCGCGAGGACTCGCGTACGCGCCGTATGCCGACATGCTTTGGTGCGAGACCTCCACGCCCGATCTCGAGGAGGCTCGCGTCTTCGCCGAAGCCGTCCTCGGCGTGTTCCCCGACAAGGTGCTCGCGTACAACTGCTCCCCTTCGTTCAACTGGAAACAACACCTCGACGACGAGGCGATCGCGTGGTTCCGCAAGGAGCTGGCGGCGATGGGCTACCGGTTCCAATTCGTCACACTCGCGGGCTTCCACGCGCTGAACGCGTCGATGTTCGAGCTCGCGCATGGCTACGCCGAGGAGGGGATGACGGCCTACGTCCGACTCCAGCAGCGGGAGATGGCACTCGAAGCGGACGGCTACACGGCGACCAAACACCAGCAAGAGGTCGGGACCGGGTACTTCGACCTCGCCTCGCACGTGATCTCGGGCGGCACGTCCTCGACGACGGCATTGGACGGCTCCACCGAGCGCGCGCAGTTCTGAGCGCGCCACCCGCCTATCATCCGGACGTGAGGCACGGATGAATCCGGCGCGCGATGCGATCCTCCTCGCCGCGCGCAACCGGTGGCTCGCCGAGCACCTCCCGCGCTTCCGGTTCGTCCGCGCGATGGTCGCGCGATTCATGCCGGGCGAGCGGATGGAGGACGCGATCGAGGCCGCGGAGCGGCTCGCGGCCGACCATATCCCCACGACGTTCACGTACCTAGGAGAGAACGTCGAGGATGCCGCCGACGCCGACGCCGTCGCCGACCACTACCTCGCGCTGTTGGACATGATCGAGGAACGAGGCATCGACGCCGAGGTCTCCGTCAAGCCGACGCACCTCGGCTTGGACCTCGACGCGGAGGGAACCTTCCAGCGACTCCGCCGTCTCGCGGAGCGCTCCGCGGCGATGGGCAAGCACCTGTTCCTCGACATGGAGTCCGCTTCCTACGTCGAGCCGACGATCGCCATCTACCGCCGACTCCGAGAGGAGTTCGAGAACGCTGGGGTCTGCATCCAGGCCTATCTCCACCGGACGCCGCAGGACGTCGCGGATCTGCTCGCGGCGGGCGCGTCGATCCGCCTGGTCAAGGGCGCCTATCGCGAACCCGGTGACGTGGCGATCCACGATGACGGCCGGATCCGAGCGACCTTCGAGAAACTCGCGCTCGAGTTCCTCCGGTGGTCCCGCGGCGGCCGCCTGGCCCTCGGCTCGCACGACGTGCCGCTGCTCACGGACATCGAGCAGCGTGCGGCCGCCGCGGGCTTCGATCGGAACGACTACGAGATCCAGATGCTCTACGGGATCCGCATCCCGGACCAGAAGCGTCTCGCCGCCGAGGGCTACCGCATACGCGTGCTGATCAGCTATGGGAGCCACTGGTACCCCTGGTTCATGCGGCGCCTCGCGGAACACCCGGTCAAGAACCTGTGGCTCGCGATCCGCAACCTGTTCGCTCGTGGCTGAATCCGCGAACCTAGACTGCCTCGATGCCCAAGCGCCTCCATGGAGCGATCGCGGCGGCGGTCACGCCGCTCAAGGACGGGGGTCGCTCGATCGACCCGGGCGGCATCGCACCGCTCGTCGGGTTCCTCGCGGATGGGGGCGTCGACGGGCTCCTTGCCTGCGGGACGACAGGCGAAGGGGTCCTCCTCTCGGTCGATGAACGCCGTCACGTCGCCGAGGCCTTTCTCGCCGCCAGGCCCGAGGGGTTCCAGGTCGCGATCCACGCGGGAGCGCAGACGACACGGGACACGATCGCGCTCGCCGCCCACGCGTTGGAGATCGGCGTGGACGCCGTGGCCGTGATCGCGCCGCCGTACTTCCCGCTGGGATCGCGGGAGCTCTTCGATCACCTGAGTTCAGCAGCCGAGACGTGCGAACCGTTGCCGTTCTACGTGTACGAATTCGCGACGCGGAGTGGGTACGCGATCCCGGTTGATGTGATCGAGCAGCTCCGGCGCGAGCGGAAGAACGTCGTGGGCCTGAAGGTGAGCGACACGCCGTTCGACGCCGTTGAGCCGTATCTCATCGACGGCATGGACGTGTTCATCGGGTCGGAGCCACTGGTGCGCGCCGGGATGGAACGAGGCGCCGTCGGGGCGGTCTCGGGACTCGCCTCGGCGTGGCCAGAGGTCGTCGCCGCGCTCGTGCACGAACACAGCCCCGAAGCCCACCACAGGGTCACCGAGCTGCGCGAGGGACTCGAGGGGATCCCGTTCCACGCGGCGTTGAAGCAGGTACTCGTGGATCGCGGCGTGCCCCTCCACGCAGACGTCCGGCTGCCGCTCCGCGGCCTCACCCTGGAGGAACGAACCGCCGTGGCAGCCCTTTCGGCGTAGTGGGCGCCCGGTTCCAACCGAGCGCTAGTCGGTGTCTTCCTCCGCGTTCCGCGCCGTATCGGCGGCCCTGACCTTGGCAAGAACGGCTCGCCATTCATCCATCTGATCCGAGGGCACCATCGCCACCAGATCGCCGAAGGTGAGATAGCCGGTCCTACCGTTGTTCTGTCGTTCGCGGAGGAGCCCGATCAGCTCGTCTTCGTTCATGCGACCTCCGATCTCCGGCGGGAGAGTAGTCACACAGCCGTTCGTGCTTCGTGCATCCAAGCTGTTCTCCATCTGTTGTTGCAAGTGATTGGCCCGTGATCCGCTTCTGGAACCTGATGCTCGCTGTCCTTCAGGCGGCCAGTTTGAGGGACCAGCTGTGAAGGCTGTCGGTGGGATCGTGCTCGTCCTATTCGGCTCTACACCGCCCTCTTTCCACAGGCCAGTGCTGAAGCAACTGCCCAGACTCAGCGAGGCTGGATCCGTATCCTGCCGTGGTTGAAGCGGCGTGACTCAGACAGCGACTGGATGACTGACGTTGGTACCTGGCGAGTCCTCCACCGAGTGATTGGCCTAATCGTGATCCTCGTGGGCGTGAGACTGGTGCTTCGCAGCTAGCCATTCGAATCAGGACACCACCAAACTCGGCCACGGCTTGACGCTGGGGGCCGGGCGCCGATACCTTGTTGCACCTGCAACTCCGACCTTTCCAGATGGGATTCACTCTGATGATCCGGACGCGAACGGCAGGGCAAGTGGCGGCGATGATCCCCGATCGTCTCTGCTGCTGTCCCGAGGTGACCACCGAGGCCGAGCACGGCCTCGAACTTCTCGCGCAGCCGTAGCGCTCCCGACATCGGAAGCACCCACCGGCCGCCGCGAGGCGGCCGTTCCCGCCTCCGGAAGGCACTCCGATGGCACTCACCGAACGCAAGGTTCCCCGCCCTCGTGGACAGGGGCAGTGGTGGCTCGGCTACCACGAGCCGCTGAACGGCGCCGAGCAGATCAAGAAGGAGGCCGAGCCGCTCGAGGTTCGGGAGCGGATCGAGCGCATCTTCGCGCCCGGCGGGTTCCGCTCGATCGGCAAGCAGGACCTGCGAAACCGGATGCGCTGGTGGGGTCTGTACACCCAGCGCAAGCAGGGCGTGCCGGGCGAACGGACGGGGAGCGCCGAGCCGGAGGAGCTCGAGGACGAGTTCTTCATGATGCGGATCCGCATCGAAGGCGGGTTGCTCACTTCCGATCAGCTTCGCGCGGTCGCCTGGGCGAGCGAGACCTTCGGCCGCGACCTCGCCGACGTCACGGATCGTCAGAACGTCCAGCTGCATTGGATCCGGATCGAAGACGTCCCGGCGATCTGGGAGCGGCTCGAATCCACGGGACTCACGACCGCCGAGGCGTGCGGGGACACGCCGCGGGTGATCCTGGGGTGCCCGCTCGCCGGCGTCGCGGCCGACGAGATCCTCGACGCGACACCCGTGATCGCCGAGATCCACGAGCGCTTCATCGGGTCGACGGAGTTCTCGAACCTCCCGCGCAAGTACAAGACCTCGATCAGCGGCTGCGCCTCGCGCTGCACCGACCCCGAGATCAACGACATCTCACTCGTCGGCGTCATCCATCCGGAGCTCGGTCCCGGCTTCGACCTGTGGGTCGGCGGTGGACTCTCGACGAACCCGATGTTCGCCCAACGCCTGGAAGCATTCGTCCCGCACGAACGGGCAGCCGAGACCTGGGCGGCCGTGACGAGCCTCTTCCGCGAGTACGGCTATCGTCGCTCGCGCAACCAGTCTCGTCTCAAGTTCCTCGTCAAGGACTGGGGCGCAGCTGAGTTCCGACGCGTCCTCGAGAAGGAGTTCCTCGACACACCGCTCCCCGACGGGCCCGCTCCGGCGCCCGCGTCGCTGCACCTGCGCGACCACGTCGGCGTCCACGCCCAGCTGGACGGCCGCACGTACGTGGGCTTCGCGCCGAGGGCCGGCCGATCGAGTGGCCATCAGCTCCGGCTGGTCGCCGACCTCGCCGACCGGTTCGGCAGCGGCAGCATCCGTACGACTTCGCGCCAGAAGTTCGTGCTCATCGATGTCGAGGAGGCGGAGACCACCGAGCTCGCCGCGCGCTTGGACGAGCTGGACCTCCCCGTGGCGCCCCGCCCGTTCCGCAAGGGTGTGATGGCCTGCACCGGTATCGAGTTCTGCAAGCTCGCGATCGGAGAGACGAAGGGCCGAGCTCGCTGGCTCGCCGAGGAGCTAGACCGGCGCTTGCCCGGACTCGACGAGGAGATCCGGATCCACGTGAACGGCTGCCCCAACTCCTGCGCCCGCTTCCAGGTGGCCGACATCGGTCTCATGTCCGCGCTCGCGCGGCGCCCGGACGGCACCAAGTCGGATGCGTTCCTCGTTCATCTGGGTGGCACCGTGGGCGACGCCGGCGACGGCGGTGGTGCGGCTTCCTTCGGGCGGAAGGTCAAAGGGGTTCGGGTCTTCGCCGAGGACACCGCCGACTACGTCGAGACCCTCGTCAGGCGGTACCGGGCCACACGAGGAGACGCGGGGCCGAGCTTCACGGAGTTCGTCCGAGGGATGGACGACGACGAGCTCACCGTGTTCGCCACGCCCGAGGGAGATCGATGAGCTCCGTGACGCCACGCGCCGTGCCGTTCTACTGCCCGTTCTGCGGCGAGCAGGAACTGCGCCCCGCCGATCCGTCGGGGTGGCGTTGCGAGGTGTGCGAGCGCACCTTCGAGCTCTCGCTGGTCGCGGTGGGAGGTGATGCGTGATGGCCGATCGCGATCCGGTCCAGCCGATCCACCAGCCCGTGCTCCCCGTCTTCGAGGAGGAGGAGGTCTGGGTGGAGCGGGCCGCGGAACGCTTCGAGGACGCCGCCGCCGAGGAGCTGCTGGCATGGGCTCTCGAACGCTTCCACCCCCGCCTCGCGATCAGCGCGGCGGGCGGTGTCGACGGGATGGTGCTCGTCGACATGGCGTGGCGGATCAACCCCGACGTGCGCGTGTTCACGCTGGATACCGGCCGACTCCCTCCCGAGACGTACGAGCTCTTCGAGAAGGTGCGCGATCGCTACGGCATCGCCGTGGAGTTCGAGTACCCGGAAACCGACACCGTTTCGGCGATGGTCACCGAGCACGGCCCGAACCTGATGTACGGGAGCGTCGACCTTCGCCTCCGGTGCTGCGAGGTTCGCAAGGTCGAGCCGCTGAAGTGGAAGCTCGCGACGCTGGACGCGTGGATCGCCGGTCTCCGCCGGGAACAGTGGCGGAGCCGCAAGAACATCGCGAAGGTGGAGCTGGACCGCGACCACGGCGGCATCGTGAAGCTCAACCCTGTGGCGGACTGGACGCTGGATCGCGTCTGGGAGTACGTGCACGAGCACGAGGTCCCGTATCATCCGCTCTTCGACCAGGGCTACACGTCGATCGGATGCGCGCCGTGCACGCGACCCGTCGCGCGGGGAGAGTCCGAGCGCGCCGGCCGCTGGTGGTGGGAGCAGGAGACCGACAAGGAGTGCGGGATCCACTGCTCGGTGGGGCTGCTGGGATCGCCGTCGGACACCGAGCGCGCAGCAGCGAGCGAGCGAGCGGACCGCGAGCCGGAGGGGGCGGTCGGATGAGCTTCGGCTACCCGGTGATGCTCGAGCTCGCGGGCCGACGCTGCGTCGTGATCGGCGCACAGGCGATCCGCGAGGGCAAGGTCGAGGGATTGCTGGCCGCCGGTGCCGACGACGTGGTCGTCGTGGAGCCGAGCGTCGGCGACCGCTTCGATGGCGTGGGTGGTGTGCGGGTCGAGCGGCGCGCGTGGCGGCCCGATGACCTCGACGGAGCGTTCCTCGCCGTGGCCTCGTCGGACGATGCCGTCACGCGCGCCGCGATCGCGCGGGAGGCACGGACGCGCGGCGTACTCGTCAATGTGATTGACGATATCCCTCAATGCGATTGGGCGGCGCCTGCCATCGTCCGGCGCGGCGACCTCGTGCTCGCGATCGGAACCGGAGGCGTGTCTCCCGCCGTGGCGAGGCTCATCAGGGAACGCCTCCAGGAGGAGTTCGGCGCCGAGTGGGGGGAGCTCTTGCGCGTCGTGGGCGAGGTCCGCCGGGAGACGCTACCCGCTCTTCCGGACTTCGCCGTGCGTGCGCGGCGTTGGCATGACGCGCTCGATCTCGAGGAGGCCGCCGAGTTGGTTCATCAAGGTCGCGGGGAGGAGCTCCACACGCGACTCCGCGCGCGTTTGCTCGAAGAGGTGGAAGCCTCGTGACGGGTCGCGTCGTCCTCGTCGGCGCCGGACCCGGCGACCCGGAGCTGATCACGGTCCGTGGCGCGCGGGCGCTCGCGGACGCCGACGTCGTCGTCTACGATCGCCTGGTCGCGCCGGCGCTGCTCGAGCTGTCGCCGGCCGAGACCGAGCGCATCTACGTGGGCAAGGAGCCGGGCCGCGCGGCCGTGCCGCAGCGAGAGATCGAACGACTACTAGTCGATCGAGCGCGCGACGGCGCGACCGTCGTGCGCCTGAAGGGCGGCGACCCGTTCGTCTTCGGTCGGGGCGGCGAGGAAGTGGCCGCGTGCGCCGCCGCGAGAGTTCCTTGCGACGTCGTCCCGGGGGTGTCGGCCGCCGTGGCCGCTCCGGCCGCCGCCGGCATCCCGGTCACGCACCGGGGCATCGCCCGCTCGTTCGCGGTCGTCACCGGATCCACCGCGCACGACGACGAGGTGGACCTGTCGCGAGTCGCCAGCGCCGACACGCTGGTGGTGCTGATGGCCGCGGGGAGACTCGCGCGAACGTGCGCCGACCTGATCGCAGCCGGCCGTCCTGCGGACGAACCGGCCGCGATCGTCCAGTGGGCGTGGACGCCGGAACAGCGCTCGGTCGTGGGTACTCTCACCCACCTGCCGATCCTCGCCGAAGCGGCGAGCATCGGCCCCCCCGCCACACTCGTGGTCGGTGTCGTGGCCGATCTGGGGATCTCGGCGGGCCAGGCGGCGCTGTCGACGGACGAAGCCGTCAGTCGCGGCCGGCCTCCTGCCACGCGCCGTAGCCACCCTTGAGGTTCACGACCGGGCCGACGCCGGCTCGTTCCAGCAGCGAGGCAGCCGTGGTCGAGCGCATCCCCGACGCGCAGTACACGAGAAGTGGGCGCCCCGCCGGGAGCCCCTCAGCCCGTCCCGGGAGATCTCCTAGCGGCACGGACACGGCGCTCGCGACCCCGCCGAGCTCCAGCTCATCCGGTTCGCGCACGTCGATGGGCTGCGCACCCTTCTCCATCCAAGAGGTCACGTCGTCGGGACCGATCGCGGGCAAGGAGCGGACGGGAAGACCGGCCTCGCGCCACGCGTCCATCCCGCCGTCGAGGTAGCCCTCGAAGCGCTCCAACCCGACCAGAAGGCTCGCGTCGACCACATCCTCGAGCGCCGTATCACCCAACACGAACAGCAGACGGGCGTCGACGGGCACGAGCCACCCCAACCAGGTGGGGAAGGCGTCGCGGAACGGGATCGCGAGCGCCCCCTGTCCGTGCGCCTCCGCGTAGGACGCGGCGTCCCGCACATCGACGACGAGCGCGCCCTCCTTGGATGCTGCGGCCGCGAACGCCTCCGGCGTGAGCGGCCGCGGCATCTCGATGTCCGTCCGGAGCCGAGGCCCCGCCCAGTTGATCTCTCGCATCCGCGCGAAGTACGCCGGTGTGCGTGGGAAGGATGCGGGCCACGCCTTCAGGAACTCCGTCTCGCCCATCGCGAGCAGCCGGTTCGTCTGCCGCTCCTCGCCGAGCGTCGAGGTGTGCTTCCTGCCGCTGCCCGACGAGCAGAAGGACCCACCGCCGTGCGTCGGCTTCAGCAGTGTCTCGTCGGGCAGGTCCGAGAAGGCGCGCTGCAAGGTCTCGAACTCCTGGTGCGTGAGGCGGTCGGTGAGCTCTGGTCCCACGAGATCGCTCCGGGCCGCGCCGCCCACGATCAACGACCCACCGGAGAACAGCACGGGTACCGCGTCGCCCTGGCCCCGGAACACGTACGAGATGTGCTCGGGCGAGTGTCCCGGTGTGAACAGCACCTCGACCTCGATGTCGCCGAGCTCGAGTCGCTCGCCGGGTTTCACCGGCGTGTGGGGGAACGACACGCCCGCTTCCGCAGGCTCGTACAGCTCGGCGCCGGTCTCGACCCGCAGATCCTGGGCACCCGAGACGAAGTCCGCGTGCAGGTGGGTGTCGAGAACCCCGACGATCTCCAGTCCTCGATCCTTCGCCGAGTCGAGGTACCGGCGGATGCGCCGGTCCGGATCGACCAGCACCGCGCGCCCCGAGCCCACCTCGACCAGGTAGGACCCGTTCCCGAGTCCGGCGTCGCGGAAGAGCTGAACCTCCATGCGATGAGGCTAGCGGCCAGCGCCCCACACGACCTAGGAGGTGGCCGCGGCCTTCTTGCGTTCCTCTTCCTGGAGCACCCGGCGCAGGACCTTGCCTATCAGCGTCTCCGGCAGCTCGGAGCGGAACTCCCACTCCTTCGGCACGCGGTAGCCGGTGAGACCTTGGGCCGGATCGCGAGCCCAGGCCTCGAGCTCCTCGCCCGTGAGGGTTTCGCCTTCCTTCGGCACGACGTAGGCCTTGACTCGCTCTCCCGTGGTGTCGTCGGGCAGACCGACCACGCAGGCCTTCAGCACCTTCGGATGCCGGTAGATCACGGCCTCGACCTCGGTCGGGTACACGTTGAAGCCGGAGACGATGATCATGTCCTTGATCCGGTCGACGATCTGGAAGAACCCCTCGTCGTCCATGATCGCGATGTCGCCGGTGTGCAGCCACTCGCCCCTGATCATCTCGGCGGTCGCCTCGGGCTTGTTCCAGTACCCGAGCATCACCTGTGGTCCCTTGATGCAGAGCTCTCCTCGCTCACCCTGCGGCAGCTCGCTGTCCGGATCCTCGAGGGAGACGATGCGGCAATCGGTGTCGGGGATCGGCAGACCGATCGTCCCGTGCTTCGGCTTGTCGAACGGGTTCACGTGCGTCACGGGAGAGGTCTCTGTGAGCCCGTAGCCCTCGACGAGGTTGGCACCGCCCGTCACCTCGTGGAACTTCTCCGCGACCGCACGTGGGAGCGGCGCCGCTCCCGAGATACAAGCTTTCACGGACTTCAGGTCGTATTTCGCGGTCTCCGGCGCCTCGTTCAGGGCGACGAACAGACGAGGCACGCCGGGGAAGAACGACGGCTTCTCCTTGTCGAGCTCCTTCAGGGCCATGTGCACCTCGAAACGAGGAAGCAGGACCAGCTTGCCAGCCTGGGCGATCCCGAAGTTCATCGCCACCAGCCCGAAGGAGTGGAAGAACGGGAGGATGCACATCACGCCGTCCTTACCGCGCTCGAAGAACGTGATGCACGGCACGACCTGCCGGATGTTCGAGGCGATGTTGAAGTGCGAGAGCATCGCGCCCTTGGACAACCCGGTCGTCCCGCCCGTGTAGACGAGCGTCGCCACGTCGTGCTCGGCGTCGACCTCGGCCACCGGCGGCGGTGCCCCGGCCGATCCCATCGCCTGCTGCCACCAGCGGACGCGCGCATCCGACGGGACCGGCGGCCAGGGCTTCCCCTCGTGCTTCGCGTCCTTCCTGAACTTGATCGGCGCGAGCAGGTTCAACGGGAACCGCATGTAGTCGGTGAGCTTGGTGACGATCACCTCCCGGACCGGCACCTCCTTCTCGACGGCCGCCCAGGCCGGATAGAGCTGGTCGAGGACGACCATCACGCTGGGCGAGTGGTCCTTGATCTGGTGCGCCAGCTCGCGCTGCGTGTAGAGCGGGTTGTTGCCCACCGCGACGGCGCCGAGCCGCTGGCACGCGTACCACGAGATCACGTACTGGGGTGAATTCGGGAGCAGGAGCCCGACGCGGTCGCCTCGCTCGACCCCGAGGCCGGCGAGGACGGCGCTGAAGCGCTCCACCTCCCGGAGGAGCTCCCGGTAGCTCAGGTGCTTGCCGAGGAACGCGATCGCCGTGGACTCCGGGAACCCGGCGGCGGAGTCGACGAGGAGGTTGAAGACGCTCTGGCGCGGGAACGGCGCGACCGTCTTCGGGACGCCGGTCCGCCAGATCCGGAACCACGGACGGTGGTCGGTCATGGTGCGCATCATAGGGTGATGGCCGTGAGCGCGCAGACTTCGACGCAGGAGATGGTGGCGCCCGAAGGGCTCTTCGGGCGCGGCCTCCGCCTGATCGTGTCCTACGTCAGGATGCATCCCGGACCGTTCTTCGTCTCCGTAACTGGCGCGATCGTGTTCGCGTTCGCGTCGATCGCGCTCACCACCGCCCTGGGGCGCGCGACGGACGAGGTGCTTCGCCCCCCGTTCGAAGGGGGCGTCTCCTCCCGGGAGATCTGGCTCTCGGTGGGCGCGCTGATGGCGTTCGGGTGCCTCCGGGCGCTCGGCATCATGACGCGCCGCTTCTACAGCGGCGTGGCAGGCGAGCGGGTCATGGCCACGCTCCGCACGAGTATCGCGGACCGCTACCGCCAGCTCTCCCTGGCCTACCACCGGGAGACGCCGACCGGCGAGCTCCTCGCGCACATGGAGGCGGACGTGAAGGCGGCGGTGGACGTCTTCTGGCCCGTCCCGTTCGCGACCGGCGTGATCGTGCTGGTCGCACTCGCCCTGATCCAGCTGATCGAGGCGGACATCTACCTGGCGATGGTCGCGATCGTCCTGTTCCCGGCACTCGCGCTGATGAACAAGAGCTTCGCGAAAAGGATGGAGGTACCCGCCCGCCGCGCGCAGGAGCGGATCGGCGAGGTGTCGGCCGTCGCGCACGAGTCGATCGACGGCGCGATCGTCGTGAAGACCCTCGGACGCGAGGAGGCCGAGATCGAGCGGCTCTCCGTGAAGGCCAGGGCCCTCCGCGACGACCGGGTCGAGGCCGGGTTCATCAGAGCCACGTTCGAGGCGGCTCTCGACGCGCTGCCGGCCCTCGCCGCCGCGCTCCTGCTGGTGGTCGGCTCGTGGCGGGTCTCGGTGGGCGCGATCACGCTCGGCGAGCTGACCGGGTTCGTCGCCCTGTTCAACCTCCTCGCGTGGCCGATGCGGTTCATCGGCTGGATCCTCGCGGAGCTGCCGCGCGCGGTGGTGGGGTACGACCGGCTCGAGACGGTGTTCGGCGAGCCGGTGACCGTGCTCCCCGCCGAGGACCCGCAACCGCTGCCCGCCGGCCCGCTCGGCATGGAAGCCGCCGACGTCAGGCACGTGTTCGACGGATCCCGTGTGCTCGACGGGGTCTCGCTCGAGATCAGGCCGCAGGAGTCAGTGGCGATCGTCGGGCAGACCGGAGGCGGGAAGTCCACGCTCGCCCAGCTCCTCGTCCGTCTCGCCGATCCCGAGAGCGGCACGGTTCGCATCGGCGGGGTCGATCTCCGTCATGCCGACCCGGACTCACTCCGGCAAGCGGTCTCGATCGTATTCCAGGAGAGCTTCCTGTTCTCGACCACCATCGGGGAGAACATCGCTCTCGATTCGGAGGCGGACGACGACGCGGTCGAACGTGCCGCCAGGATCGCGGCCGTCGACCGGTTCGTGGGAGCGCTCCCCGCCGGCTTCGACACGGTGGTCGGCGAGCGGGGCTACACGCTTTCCGGTGGCGAGCGCCAGCGCGTCGCGCTGGCGCGGGCCATCGTGCGCGAGCCACGGGTGCTGATCCTGGACGACGCGACGTCGTCGGTCGACGCGTCGATCGAGGCGCAGATCCTCGCGGCCCTCCGCGAGGAGCTGCACACGACCCTCGTGGTGATCGCCTATCGACTGTCGACGATCCGTCTGGCCGACCGCGTCCTCTTCCTCGAAGGAGGCCGAGTCTCGGCGACGGGCACCCACGACGGATTGATGGCCGCGGCTCCCGGCTACGCGGCCATCATCCGCGCCTACGAACGGGGCGAACGATGACCACACCAGGGGGCGTCATCAGCGAGGACGACGACTTCGAGGTTCCCGAGGAGCTGCGCAGCTCCTTCGCGGTGCTGCGCCGCGGGATCCGCGAGAGCCCCGAGCTCCGCGCGGGCCTCCTGTTCACGGTGATCATCTCGCTCGGCGTCGTCGTCGCGCACCTCACCACGCCCGTGTTGATCCAGCTCGTGTTCGATCACGGCTTCGACGGCGGATTCCGTCCGGTGTACGTGGGGATCGCGTGCGCCGCCGCTTTCGCCTTGGTGGTGCTGACGTTCGTGACGTCCCGCGTCGCGGGTCGCCGCCTGGTCCAGGCGGCCGAGGGCGCGATGATGGGACTGCGGATCCGTACCTTCGCCCACATCCATCGGCTGTCTATCGCCGAGCAATCGGACGAGAAGCGCGGCGTGTTCGTGGCTCGGGTGACCGCGGACGTCGACGCGATGCAGCAGTTCATGGAGTGGGGTGGCATCGCGTGGATCTGGGCCGGGGTCCAGGTCGTCGCGTCGCTGGCCCTGATGCTCGTGTTCTCGTGGCAACTGACGCTCGCGATCGTGGCCCTGGTCGTGCCATTGATCCTCATCGTCTGGTCGCTCCAGAATCGGCTCTCCGCCGCGTACGACGCAGCCCGGACCCGCGTCGGGGAGATGCTCTCGGAGGTGTCGGAGTCCGTGATGGGAGCGGCCGTCGTACGCGCCTACGGCCTGGACGAGCGCACGTTCGGCCGTGTGCGGGGCGCGATCGACAGGCGATATCGGGCGGAGGTCCTCGCGCACTTCCGGTCGGCCACGCTGTTCCCGCTCTCGACGGTGTTCTACGCGCTCGCCGTCTCCACGGTGGTCGTCCTGGGCGCGAGCTTCGGGCCCGACTGGGGCCTGACGTTCGGGCGCGTGACCGCCTTCCTGTTCCTCACCGACACGTTCCTGCACGTGTTCACCGATCTGCCGGAGATCTACAGCGAGACACAGACCGCGATCGCGGGATGGCGGAAGGTCCTCGCGGTCCTCGACCTGCCGGTGGAGATCGTGGAGCCGGTGCCGGGCGTGGAGCTCCCGACGGGGGCGCTCTCCGTCGCGGCGACGCGCGTCGAGTACTCATACCGCGAGGGCGGCCCGGTCCTGCACGGGATCACGCTGGACGTCACGGCGGGCGAGCACGTCGCGATCGTCGGTGAGACCGGCTGCGGGAAGACCACGTTCGTGAAGCTGGTCTCGCGGCTCGCGGACCCGGCGGCCGGCCGGATCGAGGTCGGCGGGATCGACCTGCGCGAGATCTCGGCGCCGTCTCGCCAGCGTTCGCTGCGGATGGTGCCGCAGGACGGGTTCCTGTTCGGCACGACGGTGCGCGAGAACGTCCGGGCCGGCCGGAGCGGTGCGACCGACCGCGACGTGGAGACCGCGTTCGAGGAGCTGGGGCTGGGCGACTGGGTCGCGGCGCTCCCGAAGGGGCTGGAGACGCCGGTGGGCGAGCGGGGAGAGGCGCTGTCCGTCGGAGAGCGCCAGCTCGTGGCGCTGGCCCGCGCGCATATCGCCGACCCGGGCCTGCTGATCCTGGACGAGGCGACGTCGGCCGTCGATCCGGCGACCGAGCGGCGGACGTCCGAGGCGCTCCGCCGGGTGTCCGAAGGCCGGACGACGATCACCGTGGCGCATCGGCTGTCGACCGCGGAGGGCGCGGACCGGGTCTTCGTGTTCGACGCCGGCCGTCTCGTGGAGACGGGAACGCACGAGGAGCTCGTGGCGGCGGGAGGCGTGTACGGCCGCCTGTACGAGAGCTGGCTCGGCAACGTCCGGGTGAGCTGAATTGGCCGACTTCCTCGATCAGCTCCGCGCGAGCGCACAGATCGCCTTGTTCCCTCTCGGCGGTGAGCTCGCCGCGCCGGGTCTCCGCGATCCCGTCGAGGTGCTCCGCGATCGTTACGGCGTCGCCTATGTTTCCGCCAACTCCCTCGACGACCTGTGGTTCGCCCAGGGGCTCGTGACGGCGGGCGAACGCCTCTTCCAGATCGATCTCGCGTTGAAGCAGGCGAACGGACGGCTCTCCGAGCTCTTCGGCGACCTCACCCTGGACGAAGACCGGTTCACCCGCACGATCGGAATCAACCGCGCCGGCGCGGCGATCGCCGCCGGATGGGACGACACCTCACGGGCGATGATCGCCCGCTTCCGCGAAGGGATCCACGCGTGGATCGACGCGATGCCCGCCCCGCCCGTCGAATACGTGCTGCTCGACGCGGCGCCCGAACTCCCCGACGACGACGCCTCGTGGGCCGCGTGCTGGGCGATGTTCTCGTGGGGTCTCTCCGGGAACTGGGACCTCGAGCTCCTCCGCGTGCACCTCGCCGCGGAGCTCGGTGAGGAGACGGCCGGCCGCCTCCTCCCACCGCTCAGCGGTCATCCTGCGGCGCCGGCGGCCGGCCGCCTCGCGGGCGATCTGCTCGAAGAGCTGCCCCGCCCGCCACGAGGCCAGGGTTCGAATGAGTGGGCGATCGCCGGCGACAAGACGACTTCCGGGAAACCCCTGCTCGCGAACGACCCGCACCTGCTCGTCCAGCAGCCTGGCGCCTGGTTCGAGCTCCACCTCCGCGCCCCCGGCTACGAGGCCCGCGGCGTGGCGGCGCCGTTCGCACCCGGCATCGTGCTCGGCACCACGGCCCATCATGCGTGGGGCGCGACCAACGTCGGCGGGGACGTCCAGGACCTCTACCTCGAACGCCTGAACGAGGACCGGACGGCCGCGCTGTACGAGGACGTGTGGGAGCCGCTCGTGGCATACGAGGAGGAGATCCGGGTCCGCGGCAGCGAGGAGCCGGTCGTGCACGAGGTCCGCGCGAGCCGGCACGGGCCGCTGCTGGATGCGTATCTCACGGGCCGCCTCCGCCCCACGAAGCGACTCCTCGACGCTTCCTACGCGCTCCGGTGGGTCGGCGCCGAGCACAGCATCCGCCCGTCGGCGTTGATCGACGTCGCCAATGTCGGGAGCTTCGAGGAGTTCCGACAGGCCGCTCGCGCGCTCGAGTGCCCCGGCCAGAACCTCGTCTACGCCGACGTCGACGGCACGATCGGGTATCAGTGCACGGGGCACCATCCGATCCGGGCGGCCGGCGACGGAAGGGGGCCGGTGCCGGGATGGACCGCCGAGCACGAGTGGCAGGGCTTCGTGCCGTTCGAGGAGCTCCCGAACGCGGTCGATCCCGGTCGTGGATACTTCGTGACGGCCAACGATCGGATCCATGCCGACGACTACCCGCACCTGATCGGACACGACTTCCACGCGTCCCACCGAGCCACGAGGATCACGGAGTTGCTCGAGGCTCGGAGCGATCACACGGTGGACACGTGCCGGGTCATCCAGTCCGACACGGTGTCGCTCGCCGCGCGCGCCCTGCTCGCCCGGATCTTCGTTGCCGATGCGCGGGCACGTGAGCTCCTCCAGGATTGGGACTGCGACCTGGGCGCCGACTCGTCAGCCGCCGCGCTGTGGGAAGTCTTCGTGGACGAGCTCGCGCGCCGTGCCGTCGGCGACAACGAGGCCCTCGTCGCCGAGTACTTAACCGATCGCGAGCTGTTCCGGTGCCGGGCGCTCCCCCAGCTCCTCGACGAGGGCGTCCTCTCGCAGGAACAGCTCGACGACGCCCTCTCCGCCGCCTGGTACCGATGCGCCGAGGCGATGGGTCCGGACCCCGCGAGCTGGCGCTGGGGCGACATCCATCGGGCGCGGTTCATCCATCCGCTCGGCCGCATGCCCGGGCTCGAGCCGTTGTTCGTTGCCGCCGAGCTGCCGCTCGGCGGCGACGAACAAACCGTCAACAACGCCGGCTTCGAAGGCGACGGTCCCTTCGAGGTCTACGTCGTCCCCTCCTGGCGGGCGGTGTACGACCTCTCGAACCTCGACGACAGCATGGGCATCCTCCCGACGGGTCAGTCGGGCAACCCGGCTTCCCCGCACTGGAACGACCAGACCGACGCGTGGGCGGCCGGGGGGCTCCGTCCCCTCCCGTTCACCCGGGCCGCCGTCGAGGCCGCCGCCCTGGAGCGACTCACCATCGCGCCCGGCTGACCCATCGCCCGGGTACCATCTGCGCCATGCCGGAGTCCCGCTCCCGGAAGAAGCGAACCAACCAGCGCTACCAGATCGATCCGCAGCGCAAGAAGCGCTCGAAGGCAAGCCCTCGCTGGTACGGCCCGCTCGTCCTCGGCGTGATCGGCCTGGGGGTCGTCGTGGTCATCTGGAACTACCTCCGGGGTGACTTCGCGACGAACGGCGTGCTCTGGGCCGGTCTCGGCATCATCGGCGCCGGCTTCGTGGGCCTCACTTTCTGGAAGTAGACCCGGCACCACGAATCACAGCCGTGTGATCTTCCACATCGGATCTCCACATCGTGGAGAAGCCCTCCGTCGAAGTGCGACCTTCACGCATCTTTCACGCGGTGTGGAAAACCTCGTGGAGACATAGGGGAAAGCTGTGGGAATCGGTGGACAAAGTGCCCTCAAGCGGGCTCCGACCGGCGCACGACCTGCATCTTCTCGCCGCAGTGACGTGGGATCTGGAGCTCCCCGAGACGCGAGATCTTGAGCTCGGTGCCGCACTCCCCGCAGACGAGGTAGACGTCAAGGTCGTCGACGTCCTCCGCCTCCGCAGGAGCAGGCTCATCCGAATCGGACCCCGGATCCGTCAGCGTGAGGGAGCGGAGCATCGCGATCCCCACGCGCCAGATCACGAACGCGACGAGGAGCGCGGTGAGGACGACGATCCACGAGGGCACCTACCCACGATAGCGACTCAGTCCTGAGGGACCGTCACGCCCGGCACGTGCTCGGCGAGGAAGTCCAGGATCACCCGTTGCTGGCGGATCTCCTCGTCGATGTCGTGGGAACCGTGGCCCGTCGAGAAGAGATAGAGCTCGTGCGGGTGATCCCGAGCCGCGAGCCGGTCGACGTAGGCCATCGCCTGCCGGAGCGGGCACCGCGAATCGTGCTCGCCGATCAGGAACAGCACGGGCGCTTCGACCCGGTCGGCCGAGTTGATCGGGTTGCGGTCGGCCATCAGCTCCGGGACCTCGTCGGGACGGCCGCCGAGCAGAGCCCGGTCGTAGGCCTGCAGGAGCGGCGACATGTCGTCGTAGGAGAGCTCGTAGTCACCCACCGGGATACCGGCGATCCCGCATCGCCAGCCACGCTCGGGATGCTTGCTCAGCATCATCAGCGTCAGGTAGCCGCCCCAGGACCATCCGCCCACCACCGCGCGCTCCGGATCGGCGACGCCCTTCACGACGAGATGATCCAGGGCGTCGTTCAAGTCCTCGAGCTCGGGACCGCCGATGTCGCCGATCAGCGCGTCGCGCCACTCGGCGCCCCGCCCGGTCGAACCCCGGTAGTTGACGGCGGCCACCGCGAACCCGGCGTCCACGTAGGACTGCACCTCGGGGTTCCAGCGGTCCTCGTCGAGCCACGTCGGGCCCCCGTGTGGGCGGATCAGGATCGGCCACGGCCCCTCGCTCTCGGGAGTCACGATGAACCCCTGCACCGAGTCGCCGTGCCGGTTGTCGAACCGGAACGACCGGTACGGTCGGCCGGGCGGCGCCGGCTCGCCTTCGAGCGGCAGGACCTCCGCGTCGGCATCGTCGAGGATCCGCTGCGGAGACGCGCCGCTCGAGTGGCGGTACCAGACCGCGCCGTTCGGCCGCACCTGCGCCCACTCGAGCTGACCCTCGGGGTGCTCGAGCGCCGTGAGCTCGCCCGTCGTGAGGTCGTAGCGGTGGAGCCGGTGGCGGCCGTCGTGGAGCTGGGAGAAAAGGAGGGCGCTCGCATCCGGCCACCAGTCCGCGACCGAGACCTCGCCGTCGAGGCCCGTGGAGATCTCCGTCCACTCACCGGTGACCGGATCCCACAGGGCGGGTTGCGGGATCCCGCCTCGCTCGTGCACGACCGCCAGGCGACGGTCGCCGACGATCGGCGACCACGCCGAGGAAAGGAGCTGTTTCCCCTCATCGACCAGGTCGGCGACCGTTCCCCCCGTCCGGGGATCGATCACGCGAAGCGCCTCGTGGATCTCGTCGCCGTGCTCGGCGTGCTGCAGGCAGAGCAGCGTCCCGTCGGCGGAGAGACCGCCCCGGTTGTAACCGCCCGGCTGGCCGGCGACGCCCATATGTTCAGCGCTCCGGGCAGCCTCCTTCACCGTGGCGCCGCCGTCCTCGCTCACGTAGACCGCGAATCCGTCGGGTCCGCTGATCGAGACGGCGAGCATCCCCGGCACCCACGAGATGCCCTCATTCCATCCTCGTTCCAGCTCGGGGAAAAGGAGCCGTGACTCGCCGCCCTCGAAGGGCTGCACGTACCAACGGCCGGACTCGTCCCCGGTCTCGTCCTGCCACCAGCAGATCTCGGCGCCGTCGGGCGACCAGGCAGCCGAGATCACCCCGACGGGATGGTCCGTGACGCGCCTGCGAACTCCGGCGTCGAGATCCACCACGTGGAGCTGCCAGATGCCGCTCTCCGTCGACTCGTACGCGAGCCGTTGAGGAGCGGCGGGCGACCAATCCGGGTACGTGATCATGGGCGCGCGGAAGCGGCGTTCCCAGCGCGACGTCATGTCGCCACCGTATCAGCGCCCGATTCAGTCGATGACGGCGATCAGCCGCACGAAGAGAGCGGTGCCGCCGACCATGGCGCCGATCAGTCCCGTCCTCGCCACCAGCAGAGCGCCCCGCCGCTCGGGGTGGATCCGGAGCGTGGACGCGGTGCAGATCGCGACCGCCGTCGCGAGCCCCACGCCCCAGCCGATACCGGTCCACGCCAGTCGCGGATCGACGATGTCGAATGTCTTCAGGAGCACGGAGTTGAGTGTCAGGATGTCCAGCCCGGCGATCACGAGCGCGATGAAGCCCATCGCCGGCTCCCCTCCACTCGAGAGGCGCTGCTGACGAACGGCCCGGAACCCGAGCCAGATCGCCGACGGCACCGTGATGCCCAGCGAAGGCACACCGAGCACGGCGAGGATGAGCGCGAGCCGAGCCCGCCGGTCGCTGATCGGCATGACCGTCGCCACGGAACCACGATAGCGAGGCTCGATATCGCCACGCCAGGCCGGCTCGTGCTCGGGCTATCCGATCCTTGCCACCCTCGGTCAGTCGGATGCCCATCCAGGCGTGCGAGGTGTTGGTCCACCATCTGCGCAAGTTCTGCAGCCGCGTCTTCGCTCGAGGAGGCGATCTAGAAGGCCCAGTCGCGCGTCGGCACGATCCGTCCTTTCAGCGTCCCGCCGTCTTCGCTGGTGCCGTGGAACGAGATCAGGGAGGTATCGGACGTTCCCCCCGGACCGCGCGGAGGGTTCGCCACACACGTTCCGGGGTGAGCGGCAGGTCGATGTGGCGCACACCGAGATGGGATAGCGCATCGACGACCGCATTCTGCACCGCCGGAGTCGAACCGATCGTGGCCGACTCACCGATCCCCTTCGCGCCCAGGGGATTGAGGTCCGTGGGTGTCTCCGTGTTCGACGTCTCGAAGGATGGAAGATCCGCCGCGCTGGGCATCTGATACGTCGCGAGCGTCGACGTCACGGGGTTCCCGCTCTCGTCGTACAGGACCTCTTCGAACAGAGCCTGCGCGATCCCCTGTCCGAGGCCACCGTGCTGCTGTCCCTGCACGAGCGCCGGGTTCAGGATCCGGCCGCAGTCGTCGACCGCGACGTGGCGGAGCAACCGCACGTGGCCCGTCGCGGTGTCGACCTCGACCACCGCGACGTGTGCTCCGAACGGGAACGTCGACCCGCGTTGCCGGAAGCGACCTTCCGCCCGGAGCGAACCGCCGTCGCTCGCGGCGGCGACCTCGGCCCACCCGATGCTGCGGTCGGGCGCGCCGAGGACCGCGAACCCGCCCTCGACGCGCTCGACATCCACCGGATCCACCTCCAGCAGGGCGGCGGCGACCTCGCGACCCTTCTCGACGACCGCTTCGACCTGCTCGAAGACCGACGAACCGCCGATCTGCAGCGAGCGCGAGCCCCACGTCCCCTCGCCGCGAGCCACCAGTCCCGTGTCCGAATGGACGACGGTGACGTGTTCGAACGGGATCCCGAGCGACGCGGAGGCAAGTTGTGCGAACGCGGTCTCGTGCCCGTGTCCGGCCGGTGTCGTTCCGACCGACACCGTCGCGAGGCCGTCCTCGCCGATCTCGACGGCCGCGAACTCGCGCCCCCCGAACGCGGTGATCTCGACGTAGGTCGCCACACCGACGCCGAGACAAACCCCGTCGCCGCGTGCCCGACGCGCCGCTTGCTCGGCCCTGAGCGTGTCGTACCCGACCAGGCTGAGCGCCTCGTCGAGCGACTTCTCGTAGTCCCCGGAGTCGCACGTCACACCCGTGACGGTCGTGTGGGGGAACTCCTCTGGCGGGATGAAGTTCCTCCGCCGGAGCTCCACGGGATCCATCTCCAACTCCGTGGCGAGCATGTCCATCGCGCGCTCGATGAGAGCGGTCGCCTCGGGCCGTCCCGCACCTCGGTAGGGAGCCACCGGCGTCGTGTTCGTGACCACGCTCCGCCCGCTGCACGCGACTCGGGGGATCCGATAGACGCCGCACAGCATCTCCTGGGTCGTCCCGGGCATGAACGCGCCGATCGGATACGCGCCCATGTCGGCCAGGATCTCGGCCCGGATCCCCACGAGCGTCCCGTCACGGCGAGCGCCGAGCTCCACGGTCTGGACCTGCGCCCTGCCGTGCGTGAGCGAGACCATCGATTCCGAACGCGTCTCCTGCCATCGCACCGGCCGGCCGAGCCGAGCCGCGACGGCCGCGACGGCGTGGTACTCGGCGTAGATCTGCAGCTTGGCGCCGAACGCACCACCGACGTCGGGCGCGATCGCGCGAACGCGATCGCGCCCGACCCCGAGCGTCTCGGCGAGGTCGTCGCGGACGTCGAACGGGATCTGCGTCGAGGCCCACACGGTGAAGGTGCCGTCGTCGGCGGGGACCACCGCGATCCCGTTCGTCTCCATCGGTGCCGGCGCGACCCGCTGATTGACGAACCGTCCTCGCACCACGACCTCCGCACCCTCGAGCGGATCCTCGTCGGACGTGGGGCCGAACGCGTGGGCCACGTTGGTCCCGAAGGCCGGCCACAGGAGCGGCGCCCCGTCCGCCACCGCCGCCTCGACGTCGACGACGACCGGCAGCTCGTCGTACTCCACGCCGACCATCTCGGCGGCATCCACGGCTTGCCCAGCGGTCTCGGCCGCCACGACGGCGACGATCTCGCCCACGAACCGGACGACGTCTCGCGCCAGGGGCTCGCGACTGAACAACCCCTCGAGCTCCACTTCGCTGTCGCCCTCCACCGTGCCCGACGGTGGAAGCGGTGCGAGAGCCAGATCGGTTGCGATGTATACATCCGCGACCCCTGGGAGGGCGAGCGCGGCCGACACGTCGACCCCAACGACCTTCGCGTGCGGCATGATGGAGCGCACGAAGGCGGCGTGCAGCGCACCGGGGATCTCGATGTTCTCGAGGTAGCGGCCTCGGCCCCGGAGGAACCGTGGGTCTTCGGAGCGGAGAGCCGGCACGCCGAACATGGAGGGAGGCGCCGTCGCCACGGCGCCGATACTCGCAGCGGAAGGAGCGGACGACATGCGGAGGATGGGGATCCTGGCGCCGATGGTGTCGCTGCTGGTCGCGGGTCTGGTGGGAACGACGGCCGTACCCGCGTTCGCGGGTTCGGGTGTCCGAGCGGTGGGCGTCGCGGGGAACCTGGCGAGCCCGGTGGGCTTCACGTTCCTTCCGAACGGGCGGCTCGTGTACCTCGAGCGGAACACCGGGTGGCTACGCTTCCGCAACCTGGAGACGGGCGTCGACACGCGCGTCCACAGGATCCCGAACGTGAACTTCGACGGAGAACGGGGTGCCCTCGGCGTCGCGGTGCATCCCAGCTGGCCCACCCGGCCGTACGTCTACGCCTTCGTGACGAGGAACACGTCATCGGGCCCCCGGAACCAGGTGCAGCGGATCAAGGTGCGGAGCGGGGACGGCGTCGGGGTTCGGACGATCCTCACATCTCCCGCCGGCCCCGCGAGCAACCACAACGGGGGTCGGATCCTGTTCGGACCCGACAGGAAGCTCTACATCGTGATCGGCGACAACGCCCAGCCCGCGAACTCTCAAGATCGGTCGAGCAACCTGCGCGGCAAGATCCTCCGCCTGAACGCGGACGGCTCGATCCCGGCGACCAACCCGTTCGGCAACCGGATCTGGGCGTACGGGATACGG
>Ga0136614_10000190_pt1 | contig 26658 bp, 26 predicted proteins | sample AntDrymUQ2792106_2_FD_106643 | JGI IMG/M metagenome (GOLD analysis project Ga0136614, IMG submission 106643) | Polar desert sand microbial communities from Dry Valleys, Antarctica - metaG UQ279 (21.06) | ecosystem: Environmental > Terrestrial > Soil > Desert | place: Antarctica: Dry Valley... | reverse complement strand
GCTCGTCCCCGTCGCTTCGCGGAATCCCTCGTAGGTGAAGAAGAAGAAGGCGCGATCTTTCTTGATCGGACCGCCTAAGCTTCCGCCGAAAATGTTGCGCAGGAGTTGCGGACGCTCGACTCCCGCCGCGTTGTTGAAGAAGTCGTTGGCGGAGGTGATCGTGTTGCGATGATAGTGATAAAGAGAGCCGTGGAACTCATTCGTGCCGGAGCGCGTGAGGAGTGTAACCTGAGCGCCGGATGAACGTCCGGCATCAGCATTCGGGTTCGTCGTCACGACGCGGAACTCTTGCAAGGCATCGGGCGTCAAACGCAAAACACTTCCGAACGCTTGGCTGGTAGTCGCACCTGCGGCGGCGGTGGCGACCGCAGTTGCAACCACGTCTAGTCCAGCCTGCTGCTCGTTCACGTCAACGCCGTCGAGCGTAATGTTCGCTTGGTCAGCGCGTCCACCGTTTACATACCCATCTCGCGTCACGCCCGGCTGCAATGAAAGTAAGCCAACGACATTGCGCGCGTTCAAGGGAAGTCCCTCAATGCGCGTGCGCTCGAAAGTATTGCCGATGGTCGCATCTGTGGTGTTAAGCGGCGCATCGGTACTAGCGGTGACGGTGATGGTCTCGCTCAGGTCGCCCGGTTCGAGTTGGAGGTCAACATCCACCGGCGTATCAACGAGTGCGTAAACTTGATTCACTACCACCTTCTTGAAGTTCGGGGCTTCCGCCTCGACGCGGTAAGTGCCGGGCGGGACGGCAGCGAAGGTGTAGCCGCCGTCCTCGTTCGTATTTTGGGTGCGCGTGAAATTATTTTCGGTGTTGATGAGTGTGACCGCTGCACCCGCGACGACGTTGCCTTGTCGGTCGAGGATTGTGCCTCGCACCGAGGATGTCCCGGTCTGGGCGAGTACGTCGCCAAAGATTGTCAAGATGGAAAGAAGTGCGCAGAAGATAGATGCCGCGCTAGTTAGGTGGGGGATTTTCCTCTTCATGTAAACCTCCAGACTGTTGACCTTTGCGAACCGAATGGCGACGGCAGCTTGCACCGTAACCGCCAGCGGCTTCCATGGTGTGAAGCGTCGAGCCACGCGCTGCGCTGTTATCTCTTGTTCGGTCAGGGCAAGGTTTATACCGCTCGCTGACGACGTCGGTATCTGCCTGACATGGTTGAACTTGGCTTTCGGTCGCAGAGATTGCGATGAGGAAGTCTAAGTTGCTCTGAATGCGACCTGCTTATAAATCAAGAAGATTCGTAGGCGGCTTGTCGCTAGTTCGACCCTTTGATCAGAAGCATTCTCAGCGTCATCTAATACGCCGCTTGAATCGAATGCGCAGGGCGCCGTCGATCAGGCATAAACAAAGACCGGGAGCATCTGTTGCAGATACTCCCGGTGTGTATGGTCGTCGCTGACCAAAGAGTTAGAAGATGAACTTAGCGCGCAATTGAAGCGTGCGCCCTGAGAAGTTGCCCGCGCTGTAGTTGTTGAAAAGTGGACTGGTCACGGTCGGGAAGGCGAAGGAGACTGATCCGATGCCGAAGAGGTTGGACCGGTTCGGGTCGTTCTGGTTGCCGAAGAACGGCGAGCCGAAATCGCCGATAGTGCGTATGCGCTGGTTGAAGAGGTTGCCGACCTCCGCGCCGAACTGGAAGTTGTAACGTTCTTCGCCGAAGCGGAAGTTTTTGAGGAACACGGCGTCTGTGCGGTTGAAGCCGTTGGTGCGAAGCGTATTGCGTCCGGCGGTTGCGCGTGCGCCGTAGCCCGCTTGAATGTACTGCGCGTTCGGGTTCGTGGCGACGTAAGCGACGGTCGCAGCATCGCCGAGCCTAACTTCCTGTCCCGCACTGTTGAGTGCGATAACCGGACTGCCTGTGCCTTCCACGCCGTTCTGATTAATGATCGTGCGATCTCCCGCGGCATCTCGGTTGCGGTTGCTGTCTATGCCGGACTGGGGCGTGATGACCTGACCGGATTGCGTCTGGAAGATGCCATTCAGTTGCCAGCCGCCGAGGAGGTTCTTGAGGAAGGCGTTGTCGCTGCGGTTGAAGAACGGCACATCGTAGTTGAAAGAAGCGACGAAGCGGTGCGGCACGTCGAGGGTTGACAGCCCGCGCTCGTCTCTTAGATTGAAGAAGTCTTGTGGGCGACGCGGATTGACGGTCGAGGAGAAGAGTTCGTTGGTCGAGTTATCAATCGTCTTGCTGAAAGTATAAGCCGCCGTGAAAGCGAAGTTGCGGCTGAAGCGGCGCACGAGGCTCACAGAGACGCCATCATAGACGGAGTTACCGACAGGCAGGAATGCTGTCACGTCGCCGCGAAAGCCGGAACTTCCGAGCCGCGCCGGAAAGCGGCGGTTCGCTCCCGTCACCGGATCAATGTCTAAGCCGATGCTTCCGAGCGTCGGTAGCTCTTGAAGTTGCGTTGTCGTCGGCTGAATGAGGAAAGTCGGAATGACGAGTTTGCTGATGTCAATGACGCCGCCGTTGAGACGCACCTGCACCGGCAGGTGACGACCAGCATTGTGCAGATAGCGCAACTCCATTACCGTGCCCGTCGTCAGCTCTCTCTGGTAGGAAAGCGACCAAGCCATGTTGTACGGCTCAATCGGATCAACCATGAAGTTCGCCGTCGCGCTGCGTGCGGCGGCGGTCGTGGTCGGTGGGATCGGTGTCGGCGGCACTCCGCCGTTCTGAAGGAAAGGAGCGCCGATGTTGAAAGCCGAAGCACTGATCGATTGCTGGAATTGCGGCGGGACGGTGTTGATGTAGAAGTTCTGGGAAGTTTCGTAGTAGCTCAGGGAGAAGTTGGCACGGACAGAGCTTTGACCGCGTCTGCCGGACAGGAGTCGACCGAGACGGCTCTCGAAATCCGGCGAATAGGCAAACCCGACGCGCGGCGCGAAGTTGTTCTTGTCGGGCTTCGGTGCGCGAAACTCGATGATGCCGGGAACGTCAGCAATCGAGTTCAGAGCCTGCAACGCCGCGTCTCGCGGCGAACCGAGATACTCGTACCGCAATCCGAGATTGACCGTGAGGTTCGGCGTCAACTTCCAGTCGTCCTGCCCGAAGACATAAAACTTACGCTGGTTGCCGGCGAATGCGTCCGAGCCGACGCCGCGCAAATCCACTACGGTCGGAGGCGCATCAGTGACGAGTTCTTCAAACGAAGAATAGACATAGTCGCCGCGCCCGCGCTGGAGAAAACGGCTCGTGAAGATCAGGAAACGCAACTCGCCGCCGAACTTGAGGGTATGAGCGCCTCGCGTCGCGCTCATCGAATCATATATCTGGTAAGAGTTGTTGAAGCCTCCCTGCGGCAGGCTGCTGCTCGGTCCGAGTCCGAGGTTGAGGGGCGCAACCGTGAGAGTCGGGAAAGTATTGAAAACCGGGTCCTGCAAGACGAAATCCTGCTTGAAGCGTCTGTAAGATAAGCGCAGTTCGTTGACGAGGCTGGAGTTGAGCGTGCGCACCCACGTAGCGGAGAACAAGCGCGACGCTTGAACCGCCGAGCTGTTGAATTTGGCGTTGCCGCTGCCGGGCAGCAGCGCCGAGATGTTGTCGGATGTGAGGCGATAGCGAAATTGATCGCGCGTTCCGGGCAAGTGGTCGATGTTGATCTGATACTGCGTCTGGCGCGAATCGTTGGGGTTCACGACGGAGACATCGCCGAACGGGATGGAAGCGCCGAGCACGTCCTCGAATGATGTCGCTGTCGTGGCCAATATCAGATTGTCTCGCAGCAAGTTGAAGATGAACGGACTCGCGCTCGGAAGGTTGGCGATCTGCGCGAGTCCCTCTGAGGTCGGAGCGCGATACGCGACACCGCTGCCTTCTTGACTGATCGGGTCGTGTTGAATCGCGCCGAAGAAGAAGAGCTTGTTGCGTCGGATGGGACCGCCGAGCGTCGCGCCGAAGCGCGGGTCTCTCAGTCGCGGCTTCTCTTTCAGATCGCCGCGCTTGATGCTCGCCTCCTCTGATGTAGTCGTCGCGTTGAGGTTCTGGTTTTGTAAGTAGATGAAGCCGGAGCCGTGAAACTCGTTCGTGCCAGTCTTGGTGACGGTATTGAACTGCCCGCCGGAGCCTGTGCCGAATTCTGCGTTGTAGTTGTTCGTCAGGATCGAAACTTCCGAGATAGCGTCCTGAATAACATTTGTTTGTGTGCCGGTGACAACCGGATCGTTATTATCCACTCCGTCGACGTTAAATGAGTTCGAGCGCGGTCGTGTACCGCCGACTGAGCCGCCCTGCCCCGACACACCGACGCCTTGCGCCACGACGCCCGGAGAAAGCAGCGAGAGCGACCGCACGTCGTTGAAGATCGGAAGGTCCTGCACTTGTCGCGTCTCGTAGTTTCTGCTCAGTTGCGAACTTTCAGTCTGCACGAGCGCTTCGTTGCCCGCCGTGATTTCGATTGTTTCGCTCGCAACGCCGGCGACCTGCAGCGTGACGTTGATGCCCGATTCCTGATTCAGCGCGACCTTTACATCCTGTGTCGCCGTCTGAAATCCCCTCTGCTCGAATTGAATCGTGTAGTCGCCAACGGGAACGTTCGGGAAATTGTACGACCCGGCGTCTGTCGTCTGCGCCGCGAGTTGTTGCCCAGTCGTCTTGCTGCGTAGCGTCACCGTCGCGTTTGCGATAGCCGCGCCGTTAGTGTCGAGCACGGTTCCCGTCGCGGAGCCGCCGGTCGCCTGCGCCTGCGCGTTAAAGGTAGCGAGGGCCGCGACCATCACGCTCAAGGTTAAAACCGAAAACATTTTCCTGCACATTTTCCTGCACCTCCAAAGTCAAGGTTAGTTCTGACGCGGTACTTGCGTCGGCAACGCTGATGCCGGAGTTATGCCAAAACCACAAACCTCTGCGGGATATGAAGTTAACTTCTACAAGGCGAAGACGGGCGAGGGCGACTTTGCTGGTTTCCGATGCCGTCTTCTTAATTTCTAAGAAGAACTGAAGAAGACCCCACCGAACATCCGTGCTGTGCTCCCTCGGCGTTGATGAATGTTGAGAAACTTTGACCGTTCGTTGAGGACAAACATTGTGCTGCGCGCCTACTCTGATCCATGCGAGATTAAGAAAGTCCACGGCTGCGAACGCCGCGCAACACCTGGTTGTTGAATTAAGCGGATGCCGTGAAAGATGAATAACAGGAGGACAGGCAGATGCTTGTTACGACGAGATCGGACACAAACGGTTTAGCATCTGATATTGGCGCGCCTCTCGGTGTCGCCATACTCAAAGAGTTAGCGCTGAGGATAGTGGCTGAAGTGGAGAGTTTGAGCGGGAGCCGCGCGCCCGATGTGGCGAGTGGCATCAGCATTTACGAAGAGACGCAGCGCTACGAGATAGCTTTAATCCGATGCGCGCTCAGGTTGACGAACGGGCACCAAAGACGCGCCGCAAAACTTCTAGGGATTAAAGTCACCACCCTCAACTCGAAGATCAAGCGATACGACATTCATCTCTGATCGTTCTGACTGCGGCAGTATATACTCGAAGGAAGGCGCGTGATGATTGACTTGTATAATCAAGAAAAAACCGATGGTTCTGCCTCACATAAATCTAATCCTGCTCTGATCCTTGCTACACCACACCCGGACGACGATGATTACTCGCCCTCGCTGATGAAGTCATCGTTTCGGCTGCTCGACGGGATGCGAGACATTGCGTTGCCGACGCTCACAACGGCGAACGATGTGCGCGAGCTTGTTCAATACCTGAAGAAAAGACCTGACGGCGTCATCGTCTCTGAAGTCGCGCAGCCGATTAAGAAGCGGATTTTTTATCCTCCGAAGGTCTCCGCCTACGAAGCTTTGGGCGTCGCTGCTAGACATGGCGAGAGGTTACACCTGACACCCTTTGGCTGGGAGTTCGCGCGTAGTCTTGAACCCGAAGCTCACAGTTACAGGCTCCTGCTCAACAACACGAGACCCTACCGCGCCGCGCTGGAGTGGATTTACAAACAAGACTCGCGAGTCATCACACACGATGAAGTTGTAAAATACTGGCAAGAGCATCACTCGAACGCGCTCAACGGCAACGACACTAAGAGCGTCGAAGGTAATGTCGTCTGCTTCTTCCATCTGTGTCAGGCGGCGGAGTTGGGCACAATGACAATCGGCAAGCGCGGGCAACCCGCACGCCTGCGTGTCCTGCACGACGAACTCTGCAAGCTTATCGAAGCGGTTGTTCAATCGGCGGCGCCAACGGATGCTTCTACCTTTAACTTCAAGGTTAACTATAGTCACACCACAGCCGACAATGGATGCATGACGCATTCGCTCTTGCCAGGCAAGTCCCCCCAGTTGCGCGTTCTCATCTCATGCGGTAAAGACAAGAGGGTCGTCAAGCAAATTCAAGCGACACTTGAGCTGGAAGAAGCTGAGAGTGAAGTCGTTCATCGAGAAGAAGCGGGCGCGTGTCCCGTCTCCGAAAACGTCATCCATGCCATGCGGCGTTGCCACGCAGCAATCATTGTGGTCAACGGGTACGACTGCGACGAAAATCATTCGACTGACGAAGTTGGTGAAAAGATCATCCTACAGGTCGGGGCAGCGCTGGCTTTCTATGACTGGCGCGTGATGCTGCTTTTCGATACCGGACTCTCTGTGCCACCATGTCTCGAAAATTTGCCCTACGGCAGATATGAAGGAGGCGATTTAACGTGGGACACAGGCGTGAATTTGATGAAGGTCGTTAAGGATTTCAAGAGCAACTAGACGGGGCGCATGATTGTTTCTCTCAAGATGCGTCGCCCTTCCGGTATCCAGTTCCGCTTCTGGAGGTAAACACAGTGCGGCGCATCGTTCCAGCCATCATTTTTATATTCTTATGCTGCCCGATACCGGCACCGGTCGCCTTGAACAGCGACTCCCCAGAAGCGTCTGAAAAAGCCGCATCACGGAAAACGCAGATTGTTATTTTGGGCACGGGCACGCCCATTGCCGATCCTGATCGCTCCGGTCCGTCCGTCGCCATCGTCGTCAACGACACCCCGTATATCGTTGACTTCGGACCCGGCATCGTCAGACGAGCCGCCGCCGCTCACCGCGCGGGCATCAGAGGACTAGCCATGCCAAACCTCAACAGAGCGTTCGTGACCCATCTGCACTCGGATCATACGGTCGGCTTTCCCGACCTGATTTTCACGCCTTGGGTTTTGGACAGAGTCGAACCGCTCGAAGTGTATGGTCCTAAGGGAATGAGGGCTATGACCAAGCACATCTTGAAAGCATACAGCGAAGATATCGCTGTGCGACTCGATGGGCTGGAGCCTGCTAACACAACCGGACACATGGTCAACGTGCATGAGATCAAACCGGGCGTCGTTTATAAAGACCGTAACGTCACTGTTAAGGCGTTCCCCGTCCGACACGGCTCGTGGAAACAAGCGTTCGGCTACCGCTTCGAGACTCCCGACCGAATTATCGTGATCTCCGGCGACTGCGCGCCGAGTCAGAGCATCGTCGAGAATTGCGACGGGTGTGACGTGCTGATCCACGAGGTTTATTCGCAAGCCGGCTTTCGCAAACGCCCTGCTGCTTGGCAGAAGTATCACGCAAACTTCCACACCTCATCACGCGAGTTAGCGGAAATAGCGACCAGGGCGCGCCCCCGTCTACTGATTCTTTACCACCAGCTTTTATGGGACACGACGGAAGAAGATTTGTTAAAAGAGGTCAGCCAAGGCTATGGCGGCAAGATCGTTTCCGGCCGTGATCTGGATGTTTACTGAGTGCCGCCCCATTTGACGCGAAAGCACTCGGAAAGATCAACTGTCTTCGTTCGACGAATCATGGTGCTAGCCCGATATGCCGCACCAAATCCGCAAAACGCGGATCAGAGCGAAGAGTGTCGAACCACGGGTCAGATTTTATGAACACCATCCACGCCGCCCGCTCGCGTAGCGCTCGCTCAAGTTCCGCCAAAGCCTGTTCAGATTCGCCGAGTCCGGCATAAACAATCGCCGTGCAGTAAGGCGAAATGTACCTACGGTTTTGTTGCTCGCGCAGTTCGTTCAAAACATTCAACGCCGCGCTTCGATTGTCCTGCACGGCGTAGGTGTAACCCAGCAGCGCACGAGCCTGCTGGACATAATCATCAACCCACAACCGCCGATGCGCCTCAAACTCCGCGATGGCTTCCCGGTACATTCCTTTGTGCGTGAGCGCGGCTCCCAGATAATAGTGCGCGTGAATGTAATCGGGGTCTAAGTCGAGTGTCTGCCGGAACTGCTTGATGGCACGATCATAATCGCGACTAAAATATGCAGGCAGCCCGACAGCCGTGTTCAACGTCAGCGATCCCGGATCAATCTTCTGCGCTTGTTCGATTCTAAATTGCGCTTCATCAAAACGCCCCTGCATCATCAGCAGCCAAGTGTAAAAATGCTGCGCCGATGCGTAGTTCGGATTCAGTTCGATAGCCTGCCGGTATTCTCGCTCGGCCCCATCCCAATCCCAATCATGGAAGAGCAGAGTTTCCGCTAACGCGGCGTGAGGTTCGGCGAGGGTAGCGTCTATTTCCAGCGCCTTCAACGCCGCCTCTTTAGCTTTGGGGAATGCCTTGTTCGGATCGAGGTGGAGATATTCGCCGAGAAATGAGTATGAATCTGCCAACCCGACATACGCTGAAACGAACGTCGGGTCTATGCCGATGATTTGTTCGGCAAACTGTATGCCCTTCTTTATCCCTTGCTCTGTTCTCTTCTCCCAGAAATAACGTCCTTTGATGTAGAGCTGATAGGCCTCGACGTTTTCGGTCGGACTTTTTCTTAGCTGTGTCAATTCTTCGCGGCTCAGCCGCTGAGAAAGAACTTGTGCGACTTGTTCGGAGATCGAATCTTGCACGGCGAAGATGTTCGTAAATGTTTCGTCGAACTTGTCAGCCCACAAGATAGTGTCATCGCCGATCTTCAGAAGTTGAACGTTAACCCGTATGCGGTCGTCAGCCCGTTGCACCGTTCCGTCAAGCACCGCGTCAACTCTCAGCTCGCGACCTGCCGCGAGAGGATTCTGGCTTGCGTCTTTGTACTTCAAAACGGCGGTCGTCGGGCGCACGACGATTCCTTTGACGTAGCTGAGCTTAGTGATAAGCGCATCGGCGATGCCTGCCCCCAAGTGTTCGTCAACGCCTTCGCCGTTTAAGGTTTTCAACGGGAGAACGGCGATTGACCTGAGTTTATCTTGCGCTCCAACCGGGTGATGCGCTTGTGCCGCTGCCACATTAACATCAGAGGTTTCATTAAGAACCTCTCGGACATCGGCAACGAAGCGGTAGCCCTCTCCGGGTATCGTCACGATGTACTGATGATCGAACGGACTCTCGCCGAAAATTTTTCGCAGCAAAAAGATGTTCTGCGTGAGGTTTCCTTCTTCGACGATGCTTCCGCGCCAGACGAGGTTCATCAACGCATCTTTACTCAGCAACCGCCCACGGTGCTGAACGAGTACGAGCAACGTCTCGAAGACTTTCGGGCGGAGTGAAACAGTCTGCCCTTCGCGCAGTAAAAGTCTTTCATGGGGAAAGAGCCGGTAGGAACCGAACTCGTAATAACTGACATGCTGACTATCCATTTAGATCGTTAAGAAACATTGAAAAGGATTGCGAAGCAATGATAGCCCGTTAAAGGGCATAAACGTAATCTATGATGCATTGTTCGTTCAGAATTCTGAAGCATGCCACGGTAACAACGACGCCGGACGCGAGTCTGAGAAAGACGGAACAGCCGAAGAGACCGCGCACGTATTGATTTTTGATGCGCCATCTCTTTTGGTCGTTTATCGCACTTCAATTGTGGAGGTGTGCTAAAACCACTTTTTATGCGGAAGCGTTCGCCGGCGCACATAGAGTTTATGGTCTTGATCGTCGCTTGGTTAGCAAATGCCCAGCCGGAGGTAATAGCCGTGAGCATTAGAGCGTGGAAGAGTATGTGGAATGTGATTGTCGCCGTCGTTCTGCTTTTTGATTGTGCGGCGACGGCGCAAGGTCAACGCGCGGGCGGATTAACGGAGAGTCGCTATGCTGAAGCTGTTGTAGCGAGCCGTGAAACCGTTCACGCAATGATGAAGCGCGGCGGTGTTCCGGGCATCGGTGTGGCGGTGGTAGCCGATGGTGAAGTGGTATGGGCGGAAGGATTCGGTCTCGCCGACCTTGAGAAACAGGTGCGAGTCACGCGCGAAACCAAGTTCGCTGTCGGCAGCATCAGCAAATCATTGACGACGGCTTTGTTCGCGCATCTCGTGGATGATGGCTTGGCGGATTGGGGCGCGCCAGTTGAAAACTACCTGCCCGAGTTCCCGCATAAGAATCAGAGAATCAGCGTGCGGCTGATCGCCGGACACGCGAGCGGTTTGGGCGACCAATTCGACACTGCTAATTTTTATACGACGAAGCATTACGCCAGCACGACCGAAGCTCTTCGAGAGATCATAACAGAGCCACTCAGGTCGCCGCTGCGAGCGCGCCACTTCTATACGACGGGTTCCTACACGATCATCGCGGGAGTAATCGAAAGAGTCGCACGCCGCGATTTCCCAACCGCGATGAACGATCTCGTGCTTAAACCTTTGCACTTGAAGAACACCGTCCTGAATATCCGCCACTCGATCATCCCGAACCGCACATCCTTTTACGTTCAGGACGTCTCCGGCGCGACGATCAACGCGCCATACTTCGATCCGAGTTTCAAACTCGCTGGTGCGGGGTATCTTTCGACGGCTGAAGACTTGGCGCGCTTCGGTGCGGCGCTTCAAAGACCCGGTTTCCTCAAACGAGCCACGCTCGACGAACTTTTCCGCCCGCTCGAAACGACAGTTGACGGGAAGACCGAGTTCGGCTTGGGCTGGCGTGTGGGGAAGGATGGAAAGGGTCGGCGCATCTTTCATCAACCGGGCGGCGGCGCGGGAATCTCATGCCGGCTGTTTCTCTACCCGGACGAGAACGTAGCGATTGCGATTCTCACAAACCTGACCGGCGCGCCCGTCGGCGGACGCACATCGGACTCAATAGCTGATGCCTTCATCAGTGCCAAGAGTTCGGCAGGACAAGTGTACGGAAGATGAAAGCGAGATTTAATGAGAGGCGGCGAACGTGATGGCAGCCAGGTCGTAAACTACTTTGTCCACCGGCACACCGTTCATGTTGCAAAATACGACGATGAACACCCTCTCATCAGGGAAGCGCGCAACTTCACAACTGAAGCCATTGATTCTTCCGTTGTGACCAATAACACGACGGTTAGACTTGTCTCTACGGATAAACCACCCATAACCAGAACCATCACCGAAGGGCGTCATCATATGTGGCTTGAACATCGCGTCGAGCGACTTCTGAGCGACTAGTTTTTCTGTGTAAAGAGCCTGATCCCACAGCAGCATGTCCTCTACCGTGGAGTAAAGTGATCCGCCACCCGTCGGGAGCGACATGTCTATGTACCGGGCATTGACGATTGAGTTACCTTCGCGAGCATAGCCATTGGCACGACTTTTAATAAGTAGGTCGTGACGATCAGACCCTGAGTTAGACATCTTCAACGGCACGAAGATGCTCTCTCTGACAACAGCTTCATAACTCTTACCGGACGCTCGCTCGACGATGTAACCCAATAAAATGTAGCCCGAATTGCTGTAGCTCCACTTCTTGCCGGGTTTGAATTCGAGCGGCTTGTCACGGAAGCGTTCGACGGTTTTCGCTACCGGCGACGGCAGCGCCATTGTTTCCGTGAAGTTCGGGAATCGGAGCAGATCGGGGATACCAGAGGTGTGCGTGAGAAGATGATGAACGGTTACGTCAGCCCACGCTTGAGGGCAATCGGGAACGTACTTGCAGACTGAATCCTGCACGTTCAGTTTTCCACGCTCCTGCAAAATCATGACGCTCATTGAGGTAAACTGCTTGGTGAGCGAACCGATGCGGAATTTGGTTTGCGGAGAATTGGGCACATCCAGCTCTCGATTACCCATGCCATAGCTACGGCTTACTAAAACCTTACCGCCCCGCGCAATTAACACCGTGGCACCGAAGTCACTCTCTCTGGTTGCGGCGATCATATATGCGTCGACTTGAGAGACGAGCGATTGTGCCGGGCAGTTAATGCTAAAGCAGATAAGTGCCGCAACCAGAAGTATGCAACGAACAATCTCGTCTTGTTTGGTTTCCAACTGGAGCACTTCTCAAATCATGTTACGGTACGCGCCCAACACTCAACTGCGACTTTTGATTTCAGACAAGGGTTACCGCTGGTCGTATCGGGCTATGGAGCAAGGTTACTTCGGGGCTTGCTGTAACTCCTCCGCGTTCGAGAGGTGTGAGGCGACGACCTGCCAACGTCCATTTCGTCGCACGTAAACGTCTGTGTAGCGCGACCTGTCACGCATCTTCTGACCATCCCGCGTCCACTCAGAAATGACGATTCCCACCAAAATCACAGTGTCGCTATAGACACGCGATTCAACGTTTTCTGTGTGATAGTTCGGCGCAGGGTTAGATGCACCTCGTTTCAAATTTTCTACAACCTCAGCTTTTCTTCGGACACTGCCGTTGGGATAGATGATTGTGAAATCGTCGGCAACTATGCGTGCCATTGCCGCCGCATCCCGCTTCTCGTAGGCATCGAGCCATTCCCGCTCCAACTTGATAACCTCTTGCTCGACTTTACTCAGCACTCGTCCGACGGCACTTGTCGCTCCCTGTTCTTGCGCAGAAACAAATGTAACGGTTGCAATGAGCATCACAATCAATCCGGGTAAGTGCTTCATAAAGTTTTCTCCATCAACTTCCGACGCCGCTTTGCTTTCGTAAGCTGATACATTGTAGAAATCGGTTCAGCGTTCAACATGACGCTCTCCTGCGGACTATTTGTAAGGCGAGGCTTCCAACTTTATCTTGTCGTGCTTGCAGCAGTAGTTTTCTTTCTAACATACGTGGCGTCCCAAACGTTCGTCCAAGTTCTTCCACCATCCGTTGAATTTTCTTGCGTGTGGCGAACCCTTTCGGGCGCTTGGTTGTAGAACTTAACGCGCACCATAATCGGCTGGCTGCCCGCAGAAATCATTTCGCCGTCGTACTGCATGATGCCATCTTTGTACTCGCCACTCATCTCCCAAATTATCTGGTTATTGCTCATGTAGGTTTGTCGCCATTTTTTCAGAACCGGATTGTAAAAGTTCATACTCTTGCCGGTCGCACCGCCATTGCCCGCCCAGTTCTCCATAATCAAACAACCTTCTTCGACCCGTTCGATTACGTTCGTGCCGACGCTTTGACCGTTGACCTGCGCATCCCATTCGCCGACCCAGAAATCGAGTTGCCTTGCTTCAGTCGAATATTTGCACGGGCGGGCGACCCTCTCGACCGCTGCCTCAACCGTTTTGTAACGCGTATCATCGCGCACGCCCGCGAGATTGGGATCGTTGCGAAGTCGTGCGAGTCCGCCAAAGCCTGCACCAGCGGCTTTGTTCAACCACTCGAATGCCTTCTCCTGGTTATTCAACTTGGCGTAGAGAGAGCCGACCGTGTAGTAAGCCATCGGGCCCTGCAAAATCGCTGCCGCTCTCTCTAGCGGAGCAATCGCCGGTTCGTACTTATTTAGAGACATTAGCGACGAACCGAGCCTGAACCATGCTTGCCCGTTATTCGGATCTGTCTTCGTCAGCGTGTCGTAAGCCTTCACGGCTTCATCCCATCTTTGAGCTTGGTAAAGCGCATTAGCCGCTTGCGCGGCGGGCGAAGGGTTGGAGGCGGCGGTAGGTTGAGATTGAGCGAAGGCGGTGGTCGAGAGTAACAATGAAAGAAAGAGCAGTGGGCAAATGAGTTCGAGACGGCTTCCGGTCATCTTGCGTTTCCTTTCTTCATGTTGACTGATTTTCGAGTTTCCTTATCGAGTGACGATGCGCTTGAAGGAATTATGTGAAAGCAGTGTCACTCAGTTCAAACGTTTCAACCTGAGTCGTTACACCTCGACATACATTTACTTGATAAGGGCGATGCCGAATGGAAACAATTGAGCGGTCATGATCTTTTCTTTCACCGCATCGTCGTTCTCCATGATTGCTCGCGCCTCCTTTTCAGATTCGACCGATAGAATGACGATGCCCATTTGATTCGGGTCTGATTCATTCAAGGTTCTTCCTGCCAAAACCACTATGCCTTCCTTGTGCAATTGTTGGAGCCTTCTGAAGTGTCGCTCGACAATTTGGCTGTCCCTTGCCGTCCACTTCTTCTCGTCCAACAGTCGCGGGATTAACTTCAAGACGTAAATAAACTGCTTCTTCTCATTGCTTTTTACAGTTTCTTGATAAGGAGCCGAGCGATAGCCAATTCCGGCTTCAACGCGAACGGTAAGAAAAACCGAGGCGAGCAATAATACGGCGGCAACTTTCAAGCAAATGCTCTGACGATTTAGTGTGTGCATATCTGACTCCTAATTAAAATCTCAGTGATTAAGAAGCTCTGTTTTCATGATTCTGCTACCGTGGTTTTTCTCGTCGGACGCCGCACCGACTCGCCGCCGCAATCCGGGTGCCGAGAAGACGCGTGCCGCGCGTACTCCGAGCAGAACGTGCATTCGTAGCTGCAAATGAAGGCTTTGCCGTCGGCGGAGAGGATCACATCACATCCCTCGCAACTGCTTTTCATCTCGAGTGCCATGAAACTCGGTGCCTAACCGCTGTCACGATTCGATGAATGATGTTAATGCAGGTCGTGGCGGTGGCAAAGCATGATTCATCCAAGGATGAGGTAAATTTACGTTGGAAATCTTTGGATCAGCTCTCAATCTTTCTCAATTTTTCTCAACGTAGTGCATCTCGATTGAATCTGCAAGAACCAAGTTCTACCGGCAATGTTCTGACCGTCACCACTTTTGAGAGACCGGCATCACGCGCGGCATGCTTGCAGGCTTTCTGAATGACCGAATCACTGATCGGCTGGCCCGCGCACTCTACGGCCGTGTCCATCTTGAGCGAGATGCGATAGAGGAAGCGCAACGCACAGACCATCTGGTTGTAAGCACTCCAGGAGATGTGCTTCTCATTATGTCACCAATCATCCGCTGATGTAGCGGTGTCATAGTCGAAGCTCCTTTCGAGAGATAATGTTGATGTACAGATCAACAGTATTCCCTTCGACAGGAGCACGCTATCGGTAAAGAGGGGTGTCGAAAAAGAGCGTCGACCTCAAAAATCAGGAAGGTGGCAAGCGAGAGATGTAACCAGAGATGAGTGTTGAAAAGGAAGTGTCATGTTCCACAACGACCTACCGCACGGCGGTTTAGTTCAACAAATTCATATGGCTCTGCTCTACCCATGAAACAAATGAGTCATAGTATTTCTTTCCATCTTAGTCTCCGGTCGCAAGATCAGACGATGGTGATTCGGGGGTGCGTTGGTGGTCGTTGCCTCTTGGTTTTTGAGAGCGATGCGAGCGGAAGAAGGAGGTGCGGTCCAACACCTTTTCCTGAAACTGCTCGAGGTAGAGGTAGATCACCGGAGTGATGTAAAGCGTGAGGAATTGCGAAACAACCAGGCCGCCAACAACGACTAGGCCGAGGGGCCGACGAGAGGAACCATCCGCCCCATAACCCAGCGCGATGGGAATTGCGCCGAACACGGCGGCGAGCGTAGTCATCAGGATCGGGCGGAAGCGATCCATGCTGGCGTCGTGAATCGCCTGTTCTGCGGACTCGCCCGATTCTACCCGCTGGCGAGCAAAGTCGACGATCATAATCCCGTTCTTCTTGACGATGCCCATCAGCATGAACATGCCGACGAATGCGTACAGCGAGGCCTCCTGACCAAACAAAACGAGCGTCAACAGACCACCCACCAGAGCGGTGGGGAGCGTCGATAGCACCGTTAGCGGGTGCACGTAGCTTTCGTACAAGATTGCCAGAATCACGTACATCACGAAGACAGCTAACGCCATCAGGATCGTCAAACTGGTGACGGTGTTGCTGAATGTCTGCGCCTCGCCTTGCAGCTCCGCGCGTATGGTAGGCGGCACTATTTCCGCCGCCGCTTTATTGATGAAATCTGTCGCATCGCCGAGAGCGACGCCCGGCTTGAGATTAAAAAAGAGCGTCATGCTCGTGAACTGGTTCAGGTGATTCACTGCCTGGGGACCAAGTGTTGATTTCCAGGTGACCAGTTCGCCAAGCGGCACGAGACGTTGACCGTCGTCGGATTTGATGTAGAGCAGAGAGAGGTCTTCCGGCTTCTCGCGTGCAGAGTCTTCAATCTCCAGAATGACCTGGTACTGGTCCTCTGGTTTCTTGATCAAGTACAGATAGTTCTGCGAGTAGGCGTTGCGCAGCAGCGTCAAAATTCGCGCCTCGGAGACGCCGTAGGTCTTCGCCTGATCGCGACGGATATCAATGTTTAGGTTGGGCGTATTGTTGAAAAAGTCTGACGAGACGGTAAGGAAGCCCGGATACTCCATGAGCTTGCCCATCAGCTTTTGGCCCACGTCATAGACTTGATCGGGATTCGCGCCGGAAACCGCGAAAGCGTACTGGCCCTGATTTTGGTTAGTCACTCCGGTGCTGATTTCCAGCACAGGAAACGGCCGCAAGAACGTCATCACTCCGGGAATCGAGTTGAGCTTACCCATCATCTGCGCCGTCACTTCGGCGATTGGTTGGCGCTCTTCGGGCGGCTTAATGAAAGTGAACGTGATGCCCTGGTTCGACGCCAGAAACCCGGTGGCGCCAGTCATCGTAAAGTCGGTGATGACATTCGGATCCTGATGCAGTGTTTCGTCAACGCGGTCCTGTAGAGCCCGCATTTGCTCCGGCGACGAACCCTCCTGCGCAATGAACGCGCCAAAAATGACGCTGCTGTCTCCTGGCGGCAAAAACGCCTTCGGCACGAGCACAAACAGCCAGATCGTGCCGGCAAGACACACAACCCATATCACTGGTGAGATCCAACGGTGTCGCAAAAACCACCACAGAGATCCGCCATACATGGCCAGCACGCGCTTCTCTATCCGGCCGATCACGCGTTCCATCCAAGTCTTCTTCGAACCCTCGCCGCGCTCCTTCAGCAGTCGCGCACACATCAGCGGCGTCAGTGTCAGCGACACCAACCCGGAAGCCAGGATCGCGATGACAATCGTAATGGCGAATTCGCGGAAGATCCGTCCGACCAGTCCCGACATAAACACCAGTGGTATGAACACCGCCGCGAGCGAGATGGTCATCGACATGATCGTGAAGCTGATTTCCTTCGCGCTGTTGATGGATGCTTCGTACGGCTGCTCGCCGCGCTCCATTCGGCGCACGGTGTTTTCCAGAAAGATGATCGCGTCATCTACCAAAAAGCCAATCGCCAGGGTCAGAGCCATCAACGACAAGTTGTCGAGACTGTAGTCCAGTGCGCGCATCGCGATGAAAGTGATCAGCAAAGACAGCGGTAGCGCGACCACTGGAATGAGTGTGTCCGTCACCCGACCGAGGAAAGCAAAAATCACCATCACCACCAGCACAAACGCGATGATGAGCGTCGTCTGTACGTCGCTGACCGAGTGAACGATGTTCATCGAGCGGTCATAAATAGGCGTGATCCGAATCGAACCTGGCAGCTCCGCGCTGATCATCGGCAGAACTCCGTGGATACTCTTGGATACCTCCACCGCGTTGGCGCCGGCGCGTCGATTGACCGCTACGATCACAGTGGCGGAGGGCACTACATAGCCACGCACCCAAAACCGCATGTTCACCCGCTCGTCTTGAACGGAATCCTTAACCGTGGCGACGTCGCGTAGATAAACAGGCGAGTCACTCGTGCCGCCGACGATCAAATTGCTGTACTGGTCAGCGGTTTCCAGTTGACCCTGGGGGCGGAGTATCGCAGTGCCGGAACTGCCGTCTAATTGACCGGCTCCGGTATAGCTTGTTCCGCTCTTGATAGCGGCGTTTAGATCGTCGATTGAAATGCCGCGTGCCCACATCGCCGTCGGGTTAGCCTTGATGCGAATAGCCGATTTAGTCCCGAAGACGTTAACTTGCGACACACCCGGCAGGATGCTGATGCGCTGGCCCACCTGCGTGCTCGCATAGTCATAGAGCTGCCCTGGCGTGACCGAGTCGCTGGTCATCGCGATATACATGATCGGCTGATCGTTCGGATTGCTCTTTGAATATGTGGGCGGCGAGGGCAGGTCCACCGGGAGACTGCCAGTAGCCTGAGAGATCGCGGTCTGCACGTCCGTCGCGGCGGCATCGATGTCCTTTTCGAGCGCGAACTGGAGCGTGAGATTCGCTACTCCCTGGGTACTATTCGAGGTCACCACCTCCAGCCCGTTGATCTGCATGAACTGGCGCTCAAGCGGGGTGGCGATGTTGTTGGCAATCGTATCGGGACTCGCTCCCGGGTAGCCCACCTGCACCTGGATCACAGGATAGTCGACCGCGGGCAGATCGTTCACCGGGAGTTGAAAATAACTCAGTACTCCAAACAGAATTACTGAAAGAGTCAACACCGCGGTCATCACGGGCCGGCGGATGAATGGTTCTGAGAGATTCATAACTTCGACTTCTCGCCGGTTGCGGCTGCTGGGTTGCCGGCGTCGCGCGGTTGTTCGATAAGGACATTGCCGCCGGGTGTGACGCCAATTTGGCCGTTGGTGACGACCCGTTCGCCGGGTTCCACCCCTTTCTCGACAACGATCAGATCTCCCTGCCGTTGGCCCAACGACACCGGCCGCTGCTCGGCGGTCGAGTCTTGTTTCACAACATAAACGAACGACCCTCCGCCGGACATCTGCGGCGCGGAAGCAGGCACGAGCACTGCGCCGCGGATCGTGCTCAGGACGAGACGGATCTGGACGAACCGCCCCGGCCAGAATCGATGTCCGGGATTGGGAATCGTCGCGCGGAGATTCACCTGGCCGGTCGCATTCTGCACCGCATTGTCGAGGAACGTGAGTTGACCGACGACCGGATCATCCGCGGCATCGGGCAGACGCACCTCAGCTCTGAGAGTGCCCGCGCGCATCTGTTGCTGCACCTCTGTCAGATTGTTTTGGGAGATCGTAAAGCCAGCATAGATGGGATCCAGCCGCTCAATCACCAACAAGGAATTGCTGGCACTGCCATTGCCCGAATTGCCGCCGCCGGAACCGCCGGGATTGACGACGTTACCGATGTCCACAAGCCGTTGCCCGGCGCGGCCGTCAATCGGCGAGCGAATGTAGCAATAACTGAGTTGCACCTTCGCGCTCTCAATGGCCGCCGCATCCACTTTGATTGCTTCATCGGCGCTACGCACTGCCGCACGAGCGGCCTCAACGGTCGCGTTAAGAGCGTCCAGGTTCGCTCGCAACTGTTCGTACTGCTCGCGAGAAACAACGCCATCCTCTACTAATTTGTGATACCGCTCAACCTGAGTCAATCCCCACTTCGCCTGGGCGATATCCCTTGCCAGGTTCGCTTCAGCCTGTTTCTTCAGTGCCTGATCTCTCGACAAGTTGGCCTGCGCTTGCTGGACGTTCACTTCGAAAGGGCGCGTGTCAATCGTGAAAAGCAGGTCGCCCTTCTTCACGTCGGCACCATCTGTCAAATGAATCTTGACAATGCGCCCTGAGACCTGCGGCTGAATGGAAACGACTTCTCGTGCGACGGTTTTACCGATTGCGTCGAGGTACGTTGGCACGTCCTGGGTAACCGCCTCAGTCACCGTCACAGGCGCGGGCGGACGTTCGAAGTTCTGCTGAGCCTTATTCACGCAGCCAGTCAAGAAGACTGCCGTGAGGCAGCACACGAAAACCATTATTACCAGACGATGACCCAACCCTTGAGCGTATCTCATAGCTTATATTCTCTCTCAGCTTAGTGCCGTCGATTCACCGAGTATCATCTCGCGTCACGAGCTGATCGAGCAACTCAGTTCCAATCTTAAACGGGGTACGTTTACACCTGCTTTTTTGTTGCGTTCCTATTTATGGTTTCATTGCAAAGATTACTTTGAGGCACGAAAGTTTGTCGAGTACTATCTGCCAGGCGGCGATCTGGAAGAGACTCAAGACGAATCTCGCCTGAGCTTGGGAATCCTGACCACTCAATCTTTTAACCTGCCCCTTCCTCATCATGTTGACGACTTCGATGTCTTCGAGCGTTCGCTGCGGCAGCATAGACCGAACTAAAACATGGTGACGTACGCACTTTCTTCATCACGGAAGCGATGGTCTTGTTCGACGGTGTGATTTACGTATGTTGCTCGTCGTCACTGACAATCCGGCGGAAACACCATAGACGAGAGCAGAAGGCAGATTATACTTGAAACCAATTTTTGCATCATTGCCCAAAGCATGAATCTCTATTTCGTCGCGGCGGCGGCCCCTACACTCGCAACCGGTCTGGCCCATTCGTGGCTGGGCGAGAGGTATATTCTCACGCGCCTCTTTCGGCGACATAACATACCGCATCTGTTCGGAAGCGACGATTTCACCAAACACACTTTGCGCTTCGCGTGGCATTTGACTACAGTCGCGTGGTGTGGTGCGGCCGTCTCGCTTTTGGCGCTTGCTTCATCACCACCGGACAGCACTGCTCTCCAGCGGCGTCAATATGGCGTAGAAGCAGGTTCTTGTCATGGAGGGATTCGCTCGGCTGGGGTATCCCCAGAGCCTGGTTCTCGGCATCGGGACCCTTGAGTTCGCATGTGCGGTTGCCTATGTGATTCCGCGCACCTCCTTTCTCGGCGCGATCTTGCTGACAGGCTATCTCGGCGGCGCGACCGCTTCACACGTCCGCATCGGCGATCCTCGTCGGTCTCGCCGTTGTAAACTTTCTTTCATTTAGCAAAGTGGAGTTTCCATGAAGACTCGATCATTCAACTGGCCACTTTGGGCAGGTTTCCTGTTTAGCCTGGTTGCGTTCGTCAGCTATTTCTTTGTTTTCGTCCGGTTCCCTGTCACCCGCGATTTTCCCTGGGCCAACCTGTTGCTATTCGGAATGGCAGCGGCGCTTTTGCTGGTTGGGGTTCGACGTGCTTTTGCACCTGAGCGGCGCCTGAGATCGAAGATCGCCGGGTTAGTTGTCGCTACTCTCAGCGTTGCGCTTTTCGGATTATTTGTTTTCTCCACTTTCATGATGGCGAGGTGGTTGCCCGCTTCTCACGGTGCTCCTCAGGTAGGCCAGAAGGCGCCAGACTTTAGTCTCTCCGATACGAATGGCAGACCCGTGTCGCTTTCGGAACTACTCTCGACACCAATCAACGGGAAAGCGCCTAAGGGCGTGCTTCTGGTCTTCTACCGAGGTTATTGGTGACCTTCATGCAACTCCGAGTTACGGAGCATTGAGAGCAGTTTACAGAAGATCGAAGAGGTGGGGATTCGACCGGTAGCGATCAGTGTAGACGCTCCCGAGGTCTCGCGTGACCTTCGTGAGAAAGCCGGATACACGTACACTTTTCTTTCCGATCCTACAGCGGAGGTGATACGCCGCTATGATTTGGTTCACGCCGGCGCAGGAGAAAATGGCCAGGACATTGCAAGACCGGCCGAGTTTTTGATGGATTCGTCTGGAACCGTACGGTGGGTGAACCTGACTGAAAACTACTGGGTTCGTGCCCGGCCTGACCAGTTCATCGCAGCGGCAAAAGCGCTCCGTTAGAGAACCATAGAGAGAGCATCCGTCTGTGGGAGCACTTCCTACTTGGTGACCGCTTTCTACGCTCCGGCACCCAGCAGGCAAGCTGCAAGAGATGACCGGATACTTGGATACGGAACTGGTCACGGCGGCGTTGAACTGTTAGAGGCCGGATGGCCTGACGACTCTTTCGACGCCGGCGGCAAACTCGAAATCATTTATATGCAGGAGATGGATGGGCATAATATCGAGACATTGGAAGGGGATCGCAAAACCGGATGAGGAAGAGAACTACATTAATCATCTGAGACAAGACACGTTCCCTAAGCTGAGGGGCATTAACGGCTTCATCGAAGCTTTCATCCTGAGAAAGACGACCGATAGAGGAGTAGAGTTTCTGATCGTGACGCACTGGCAATCAATGGAAGCAGTTCGACAATTTGCGGGCGAAGCGGCGGGTGTCGCCGTCGTGCCTTTGGCAGTTCAAGCAATGATGGTCGAGTATGACGAAGAGGTCGCCCATTATGAAATCGTTGGCGGAGAGTCACGTTCAGAGTGATGGCGCGATGCGCGGTGAAATCAGCGCGCACCGGATAGGAGATGCAGCCGCGACGCAACGGGAAATTTCATTACTGATGTTACGCAGTCGCCAGCTGCTCTTTAAGTTTGACAAGCTCCGCATAGGCAGACTCCACTCATCGGTTAGGCGGCCACACCGAACAAGCTTTCGACGAACGCGCGCCTGCGCAAACGTAGACGATGTAATATCATGCGTAGCATGAGAAGCCGTTGATACGTGATACGGGAAGCCGTCTGAATTATCTGACGGAGTAGAACCGACGAGCTGCTCATAGGCTTATTTCCTCATCGCCGCAGCAGCTACGGCCTCGGCAGCCTTCTCAATGAGCGGCGTGAGCACGTCTTCGCCATCAGCTCTGGCTTTAGCCTTCTCCGCCTTCGCCATCGATGGACCCGCTCCGTCCGTCGCCTCAAGTTTATATTCAAGAATCAATTCATCTTTGGCTTTGATCGAGGAAGCCATCTGGGCCACCGTGTAGACGCCCGACATGGCCGCTGAGCGCGCCATTGCCCCCCCACCGTGCTGCCGCCGGGGATGTACATCGATGAACTGGCAACATTACCTAAAGCTCAGCCGAGTAAGCCGCCACCGCTGCCACCTTTCTTTTGTGTCACAGAGGTATAAAGCACATAGCCGCATTCGCTCTGCCGTGCTTCCTCCAGGGCCTGCGCAGGCAGTCGGGCGGTGAGCGCAACCGGTTCAATCGTTGGGCCAGTAAGGTAACTATTAAAGGTGTTACGCACGGCTTCGGCAGCTTGTGCCGTGTCGCCGTTACTCATTTGCGCCCGTGGCGTGACGAGGCAAATGCGCATCACACCCGCCTTCTTCGGCACACCAATACGAGGCACGGCACTCGTCGTCGATAGCGTGCTGGCTGCGGGCGTGCTGGCCGGGACAGAGTTGGCCGGGGTAGAGTCGTCCTTCGGCGTGCTTCCATCTAATGGATCGCTGATTTCTTCCGGGGCGGCTGTGTCTCTGTTGCCGACGCCCGACTGGCCCGATGACTTCTTATTAGATTTGGCTTTCGGCGAGAAGTCATCATCGAGTTTATTGCTGCTTTTCGGCGCAGCTTTGTCCTTGACGCCCGACTGTTTGGCTCCCGCTTTTTGATTGTCCAGCGCGTGAGCCGTCACGAGTGCCGTCGTCGTGGCGCAGACCAGCAATACAACGAGGACGTTGATGATTCTTGATTCAATTCTATTCATAAATGTGAATCAGGAGTTGAAATTTGCTCGCATTGTAAACAAAGGACTTACGAAAGGTGTTTTAATTTGTGCGCCGCAAAGTCTCATGTAAATCGTTGATTCTACATGGCCGATTTCAACCCCTGATTCGCATATAGCTCTGAACATCTTTTTCTGTTTCAGTCTTGACGATGACGGGCGAACCACCTACGCCTGAGATTGCTTTCTCCTCTTACGACGCCGCCCGAACAACGTCGTCACCACCAGCAACACGACGGCGATTGCCACGATTGTCAGCAACTCCTCCATCATGACGTAGAACCAGTTTGCCCACGGCGCTCCGGGGCTTGCGCCGGCGACCCGGGCGCGGCGCGGGTCGTCCGCGGGCCAGCGGATTTGCACCTGTCCGCCTTCAATTAGACCGTGCGCGCTTCCGGCTTCGACCACATCCACTGCACTGATGGGTTGCTCCATTCCTTCGGGAACAAAGCTGAGTTCGACTACGTCGTAAGGCCAGGGAAGTTTTGCACGTTCGCCCCCACTGCGGTTGCGCCGGGTGGTGGTGTCCTCTGTAATGTGGCGCACATCGCGCACAACAGCCGTCGCCTCTCGCCACGGACCGCGTGGCTGGCGCGGGATTAGTCCGGTGACGAGCGACAAGGTTGAACGGTTCTTCAGTCTGGCGAACTTGAAAATCTCGCCGAAGTCCAAGAGCCGCACTTCGATAATCTGACCGACACGCAGTGAGTCAAAAGTTTCAGCGTCGCTTCCAAGCCACAGCCTCGTCGGACTGATCTCTCCAGGTGGCTCGTATTCGGCTGCGACGGAGCGCGTGCGATTCCATGATCCTTTAATAGTGAGCTTCACAATTTCGCTCTTGTCCACAACTGTGACCGGCACTGTGCGTCCGGCCATATCCAGGTAGAATGATGCAGCGATTGGCAGCAAGAAAACCGCTAACAGCACACACCAGATCAAAAGGGCTTTCGTCCCCGTCAGCCAGCCGATGAACCGCGCCAGCAAGAGCAGCAGAGGGACGCCGAAGATAAAGGCGAAGGCCAGTAAGAATCCACCCTCGAATGTCATCATTCACACCCTTAACAGTTCATCGTCTTGCTCCCTGCGCGCTCTTGTTGCGAGGGAAGCGGAAATAGCCATCACTCACTTCGACCGCTTTATTTGAGCGACTGCTGGTGGCCGTGAAGTTAAATCTTCCTTCGATCAATTGGTCATCTGCTTTTGTAACTTCTACTTCCCCTTTTGTACCTCCCCAGAGGCTATTGCCATCCAGATCAAAAGATAGATCAGCGGCATTACTTTCATTGAAGTCACGTTTCTCTCCAGCTTTTACCCTTTCTACTGAGAAAGGAAATCCTATCCATTCATCGCCTTTATAAGCAATAATCCTGCTAGCAGACATGATCACTTCATACGGCATCATGTGGGTCGCTTCCCAATCTTTTCCGTTGAGCTTGGCTTTCATGTAATACTCATTTTTTGAAGTAGCAACAGAACCGGGGGCGTGTTCTTTCATGGTTGATTTAATTTGCTCGGCCGCCTGCCTGGCCTTGTCTTGCTCTGAGTTACACGCCGGTAGAACAAAAGCAACGATTAGAAAAAGAGTTAGAGTAACAGCTGTTTGTTTCATGGTATTCGTTCCTTTTCGGCTTCCGCCCTAAGGACGGATTGAAGATAAATCACCGGCCGCCGATCGGCGGTCAGCGATCTCTGCCGCCACCTACTACCCGAACCAGCCTTCGAGTGTCATCACCGTCTTCGATCAAACGGCATCGGCCACCTTTTTTACGACAGCCTTGAGCGCCTCTTCTGATCCCTTCTTAGGAGTGCCAATGACCTGCATTAAAATCCACGTATCACCTTTCAGCACACTCACCGTTGCACTGCCCATAAATCCACCGCGAAAACCACCGCTCATATGGCCTTTGTCTCCGATGCCGCTCAAGGGTTGATTCTTGCGGTCTGTCTGTTTCTCAGCCTCCCTCTGGCTGTCGTTGAGAGCCGCATCATCTCGCGCCACATCCATTAGTCCATCCGTGATACCGCTCATCTTCTTATGCATTTCGAATGCTATCTTCCCATCCGTCTCGATGCCGACCATCAAGACCGCGGTGCGCCCACCGATTCCGAAGTCTGTAATTTCATACGTACAACCGGTGCTTCCGCCGTCCTTCGGGTCTTTGACCGACTCGCCGAGAATCAGTTCCGCATCGGCTTTGGTGACAAGCGCACAGGCATTAATGTTAGCGGCCTGTGGTGTATTCGTCGCAGCAGCCGTCTGACCGCTCAGTTGTTCGCGCTCTGTGACATCATTTGAACGATTGCACGCCGCCGTCATCAGAAGGCCGCAGAGCGCCAACAACAGCAGGACGTAGCGCGTGATTGGACAAGTCTTCAAGTTTTCTTCATCGCGATAAAGCTGACTTAACATGTTCATGTGTGGTGCTCCTCGTTTGGTCTTAGCTTACGGCTTACTGCCCATCAGGAACTGTGGAATCTGGAGGGGCGTTTGGCCTCTCGACGGCCACACACGCACGATACCGCGTCCATCTTTCAAGGAACCGGCCTCCACCGCTTGGGTTCCGTTAGCGTCAGCGACTGTAAAATAACCCTTCTCGCCGGATTCTCCGGCCCCGAGCTTAACGGCCGGATCCTCGTTGTTGTTGTACCAGACAGACCCTTGCTGGTTCATCAAAAACAGCCACTTATCGTTGTCACCTTTCATACCGAAGAGAGGACCCGAACTGGTGTACGCCATCTGCACATGTCGGGACACACTTCCCTTGCCATCTCTAACAAGTATTCTTCCACCATTGCCTTCTCCTGTAAGCGCGCCGACGAGCGCCGAGACATTTCCTTTATCGTTGAGTATGTACATTCCCCGACTCCATGTCCCATCGTCGTCCGTGACTTTCATGATTATTCTCTTTAGGACTTACGCAAGAGCCATTTTAACGGACGGGGATTTCAGTTGCTCAATCAAGTAATCTGAGAGTTGTCCGAACTTGATTTGATACACCGTTCGGCCCGTCTCATCCGACAGTTCTTTGAATCGACACCACACCAACATGGCACACGCAATATGGTTGCGCTGGATTCTCGCTGTGCGACATGGGCACCGCTCCAGGCCCGTCACTTGTTTGACTTCTCTGTGCAACTGCTCAATCTTCAAACAGTTTCTGAGCTCGACTTTATCCATTTTTAGAGCGCCAAAATCTCGATGGCATAAGCCTTTTATTTTCAACGGCAGACTTTATGAATATCGGTGAAAAAGGCGACGTTCAAAAAGTCTCG
>Ga0136614_10000189_pt1 | contig 26704 bp, 27 predicted proteins | sample AntDrymUQ2792106_2_FD_106643 | JGI IMG/M metagenome (GOLD analysis project Ga0136614, IMG submission 106643) | Polar desert sand microbial communities from Dry Valleys, Antarctica - metaG UQ279 (21.06) | ecosystem: Environmental > Terrestrial > Soil > Desert | place: Antarctica: Dry Valley... | reverse complement strand
CGCTGGCACCTGGCCGGCTTATTGGCCGCCCGGCTCCTTGAAGCGCGGCAGCCGCCGGCCGCCGGCGTCGCGATAGATGTGGCCCCACAGGCGCCTGACCACGTCCGGATGCTGCGAGGCGACATTGCGGCGCTCGCCCGGGTCGCTGCGCGTGTCGTAGAGCCGCTTGTCGCCGCCTTGGTTGTCGGCGATCAGCAGCCAGCGGCCGTCGCGGCAGTTGACGTGGTCGTTGTAGCAGGCCGTGCGGTATCGCCGAACGGGCGGCGGTCCCCCGTCGAACAGGGGCGACAGATCGGCTCCATCCATGGACTTCGGCCGCTCGACCCCCACCAGGGACATGACGGTCGGGCCGATGTCGTGGTGGGAGGCGAAGTAGGAGGAGGCCGTGCCCTTGGCCTTGCCCGCGGGGTGGCGGATGATCAGCGGCACGTGGCAGAGGGGCTGGTGCATCTCGGAGTAGCGCTTGCCCACCCAGCCGTACTCGCCGAGCAGGACGCCGTGGTCGCTCACCGCCACCACCACGGTGTTGGCGTCCATGCCGAGGTCGGCCAACCGGACGAGCATCCGGCCCAGCCAGCGGTCCACCAGCGTGACCTCCGCCGCGTACAGGTGGGACATGCGCCGCACGAGCGCCCGGGAGAGGTTCAGGTCTCTCGTGCGGCCGGCCGGGGTCGGAAACGGCTGGATCGGCTCGATGCCTCGGGTGGTGGGACGGTCGTAGAGGTCGATCAGGGGGCGCGGGGCGTCCCACGGCTCGTGGGCGTCGAAGGAGTCCACCACCAGCGCGAACGGCTGGCGGGTGCGCGCCCACTCGAGCCAGTCGATGCCGCGCTGGAAGACCCGCGCGGCCAGGAACTCCTCCTCAGGGCGACGGCGCGGGTTGGACCTGAGGTACTCGAGCATGCGCGGCTCGGCGCGAGTGCCGCGGATGGAGGGCGGCAGATGCCTGTTCAGCTCGGCCTTGGAGATCCTGCGGCGACCCTTGCGCTTCTCCGGAACCTGGCCGTAGACCAGCTGCGCCCGGTCGAAGCGAGCCCGAAACCGCCGGTGGGCGCTCGAGACGATGTGCGGGTTGTCGGTCACGTACCCCGTGGTCCAGCCCTCGCGCTGGAGGTACTCGGTCCACATCCGGCGGCCGTAGCCCACGGGCTCCCATCCCGGCTGGGCCGTCAGGCCCTTGAACGGGCGCCAGCCGCGGAAGGGATATACGCGATTCCCCTCCATCACCGAACGCCGGGTGGGGATCGTGGGCATTGCCTCGGGGTAAGCACGGGTGAATCGCAAGCCGTCCTGCGCCAGCGCGTTGAGCGCGTCGGTGCGCGCGCGAGGGCCGTACACGTGGTCGGTCCGCAGGCTGTCGATCACGACCACCACGACGTTCAGCGCGTTGGCGGGTGCGGAGGCCCTCTGCTTCACCGGCTCGATCCCCGCCGAGGACGAGTCGTCGCTGTCGCACGCGCTCGAGCCGAGCAGGGCCACACCCGCGGTGCCGGCCAGGATCTGGCGACGTGTCAGGTCGGTGCCCACCGCGGATCGAATGTAGCGGGAGCGGCGGAGCGGGCCTGGCCTAGCGGCCGCGAGCGATGTCGATGCTCTTGATCGCGTGCTCGTCCGGGAGCTTGTCCAGGACCTCACGCACCAGGTCGTGAACCTCGCGCTCGTCGTGGCCGAAGTCGTCGGACAGCGACTTGAGCGCCGTCCAGGTGACCTTCAACTGTGCGGGCGTCAGGTCCAGACGGTAGGCCACCTCGTCCGGTCCGATCAGGTTGGGATCCTCGTCGGCCATGGTTGCTGCAGGAGACCCTATAACGCCGCCGGTAGGCTTCGAAGCGTGTCAAGCACCTGGGTGCTCACCGGCTCGCTGGACAACTTCCGCGCCACCCGCGATCAGGACTTCACCGTCATCGGAGCGAAGGAGGGGCGCCGGCGAATGGCCGAGCAGATCGCGCCCGGTGACCGGATCGTCTTCTACGTGACCGGCGTGCAGGCCTTCGGCGGCATCGTCGCCGTGGAGAGCGAGATGTACGAGGACCGCGAGAAGGTCTGGCCGGGCAAGCCGGGCAAGCCGGATCCCTACCCGTGGCGCTTCCACACGCGCCCTGAGGTCGTGCTCGACGAGCGGGACTTCGTGCCCGCCGAGGACTTGGTGGGCGAGCTCGAGCACGCGAGCAAGTGGCCGGCCGAGCACTGGCACCTGGCCTTCCAGGGTCAGCTGCGGACCGTCTCGGAGGCCGACGCCGAGCTGCTCGAGCGCCGGATCCGCGAGGGCGCCCGCGCCACGGCGTGACCGCCGACCCCACGGACCGGGTCCGGGCGCTGCGGCCGCGCCGGGACACCCCTTTGGCCTGATGCCGCACGCCCGCCACTACTCCCCCGAGGAGGCGGAGGCGCTGCTGCCGCGAGTCGCCGAGTTGCTCGAGCGGATGCGAAGCGCCCGGGAGCGTCTGACCGACACCGAGGCGCGGGAGGCGCTGTCCGAGGCCGCGCCGCTCAACGGCGGCGGCGCGCCGGGTCGTGTGGTGTCGCAGGGCTTCCTGGAGCTGCGGGACGCGCTGATCGGGCTCCGTGAGCTGGAGGTGGTGCTGCGTGACCTCGAACGCGGCCTGGTGGACTTCCCCGCCCTCCGGGACGGCCGTGAGGTCTACCTCTGCTGGCAGGAGGGCGAGGATCAGATCGCGTTCTGGCACGAGCCGGACGCGGGCTTCTCCGGACGCCGCCCGCTGGACGATGGCTGAGTCGCGCGCGACCGGGGCGGTCACGGAGGTCGTGAGCCTGTTCCGGGCCCTCGGACCCGAGCAGCGGATCGCCGCCGTGGGGGCCGTGCTCCTGCTGGTCAGCACCTTCGGGCCGTTCTCGTTCGTCGAGGCGGCGGAGGTGCTTACCTCGCTCGGCGTCCTCGCGCTGCTGCGAGCGCGGGCCCGGGGCCGGCGCTTTCATCTCCCGCTGGGTGACGGAACCGCCGTGGCGGCGGCTGGCGCCTGGGCCGCGCTACTGATCGTGGCGCGGTTGTTCGACCGTCCGCTCGGCCAGAACCTGCTGGCGCTGGCATGCGCGGCGATTCTGGTGGTGGCCGGCCTGCGCGAGCGCGCCAAGCGCCCGGCGGACGACGTGCCCGAGGAGCACCGCACACCTCCGATCGCGCGCACACCAAAGCGCGACCGCCCCGGCCCGGCCACTCGCGCCGCCCGCCGGGCCTCCGCGGAGGCGGCCACCGAGCCGCTGCCGCCGCCCGAGCACGGCCCCGAGCCGCACGAGGACGCGGCGGCGAAGACGGCGGACACCAGCGAGCCCGGAGAGCAACTACGGCTGACGGACTCTCCCCCCCGTGATAAGCCTGCTCCGCGGCGGCCCCTGCAGGGCGACGACTGAGCTGCGAGCCCTACGTTCGGGACACTCCGGCGACGGTGTGGTCGCTCCAGTCGGACGGGGAATGCCGCGCCCCCTCCTGCGGCACGCCCACCAGCTGGCCGCCGGCACAGCCCCGGGCCTCCACCCGCCGCCGCGGGTTCTGGATCCCGGCCAGGCCCACGAGCCCGGCGAAGGCCATTAGGACCGCGGCGATTCCCACCCCCAGGCGGAACGCCTCTACAGAGGCGTCCTCAACCGCCGCGGCCACGGTGGGCCGCAGTACGGCCGGCAGGTTCTCGACGGGCACCGGCGCCAGCGGCCTGCGCTTGGCGTCGGCCACCGTCGCCGCGAGCCCAGGGCGAGCGGCGCGGGAACCCAGGTGTCCTCCAGCGCCGACCCGTATGCCGCGGCCACCACCGCCCCCACGCCCGCGATGGCCACCAGCCCGGTCACCCGCGCGATGGCGTTGTTGACCCCTGACGCGATCACCATCCTGCTCATCCTGCGCGCCGTGCCCGCCGGACGCGAGCGAGACAACCGCACGCGTGGACGTGGTGCGCGCGACGCTGTGCGCGGGCGGGCTCGCGGCGATGACCTTCGGCCTGATCGAGCAACCCGCGCGGGGCTGGGGAGACCCCTCGGTGATCAGGAAGCCGGCGAACAGCGCGGCGCCGAGCGTCATGGTGCCGAGCAATCGGCCCGAGCACGCTCCCGATGCCTCCCCAAGCGGTCCAGGCGCCGACCGCCTTACCGCGCTCGTCGGGCGGAAAGTTCGCGACGATCACGGCCAGCGCCGCGGGGGTGAGCAGCGCACCGGCCACGCCCTGAAGGGCTCGAGCGATCACCAGCACCTCGATCGTCGGCGCCAGCGCGCAGAGGAGTGAGGTGACGCCGAAGGCGCCGACCCCGAAAGCGAATACGCGGCGCTCGCCGAAGATGTCCCCCAGCGACCCCGCCGATCAGCAGCAGCGAGCCGAGCGTGACCAGGTAGGCGTTGGCCGTCCACTGCTGGCCGGCGAGACCCCCGCCGAGGTCGTCCTCGATGGCGGGCAGGGCCACGTTGACCACCGTCGAGTCCACCGTGCCACGGTCGTCCCGAGGATGGCGGCCACGAGCACGAGCCGCTTCTGCGCGGCGGTCATGGGATCCGACGGGCGCCGGGGCGCCCGTCAGTCGAAAAGCGCGTAGCCGTATTCCCCGCGGCGGTAGGCCAGCTTCGCGATGGCCACCATCCGCTCGTCGTCGTTGGCCTCGACCTGGTCCAGGTTCAGTGTCACCCGCGCCGCGGACCGCCGACAGAAGGTCTGCGCGATGTAGTACTCCTGCCCCGAGGTCTCCACACCCTGGTCCTCGAAGATCGCCGTGGCGCGGGACAGGACGGCGATCTGGCCGTAGATGTCGGCCACGGCGTCGGCCAGCCGCTTCTGGTGAAACTGGCGTTCCGCGATCGCCCGCCGGTGTTCCTTCAGCAGCCCCTCGGTGACCGAGCGCAGACGCTTGACCTGCTCGGACACCGCGTCAGCCGGGGCCCGCAGCTCGGAGTGGGCGCGGGTGATGCGGTCGGATCTCACCTCGCGGGCGATACGGCCGGCTACGTAGTCGGCCAGTACGCCGATGGAGCCGATCGGGTCGGCCAGGCTCATGCCGCCGAGCTCCTTGAGCTCGTCCCCCAGCGGCTTCATGCCCGCGAGTGCGATGAAGGCGCGCATCACGTCGTTCGCGCCCTCGAAGATCGGGAAGATGCGGATGTCGCGCAGGACCTTCTCGTAGGGACGATCGCGCATGTAGCCCGCACCGCCGGCGAGCTGGAGGGCCCGATTGGCCTGGTACCAGAGGAACTCGGTGCCGGCCACCTTGCAGATGGCCGACTCCAGCGAGTAGTCGGGCACGCCGCGGTCCACCAGGCCGGTGCTCAGGTAGGCCATCGACTCGAGTCCGAATAGGTAGGACACCATCCAGCCGATCTTGTCCTGGACCAGCTCGAAGTCGGCCAGGGGCATCCCGAACTGCCGCCGTTCCTTGACGTGGTCGATGGCCAGGTCGAGCATCACCTTGGCTCCACCCACGGAGCCGGTGCCCAGCGACAGCCGGCCGTTGTTGAGCACGTGCATGGCGATCTTGAAGCCCTCGCCGGGCTCGCCAAGCACGTTCTCGGGCGGGACCCGCACGCCGTTGAAGCGCAGCTCGCGCAGGTCGTTGCCGCGCAGGCCCAGGGTGTCGAAGCGGCTGCCCACCTCGAACCCGTCCATTTCGCTCTCGACGATGAACGCGGTGTGCCGTCCCTCCCCCGTGACGGCGAAGGTCACGAGCACGCCGGCCTTTGAGCCGTTGCCGATGTAGTGCTTAAAGCCGTCGAGCCGCCACGAGCCGTCGGCCTGGCGCTCGGCGCGGGTCTCCATCCCGTTGACGTCCGAGCCGGCGTTGGGCTCGGTGAGCGCGAAGGCCGCGAGCCTGCGGCCTGCGGCCAGGTCGGGCAGCAGGCGGGCCTTCTGCTCGTCGGAACCGAACATGACGATCCCCTTCATGCCGATCGACTGGTGCACCCCCATTACCACCGACAGCGTGGGGTCGATCTGGGCGAAGGCCTCCGACACGCGGCAGTAGCCGGTCTGCGACAGCCCCTGGCCGCCGTACTCCTCCGGCACGTAGAGCCCCATCAGCCCGCGGTCGCCCAACTCGCGGATGGTCGCGTCGCCAATCCAGCCTTTTTCCTCGACCTGGCGTGGGTCGTAGGGCAGCTCGCGCAGCGCGGCGAGAAGAGCGCGGATGCGGTCCTGCTCTCCCGGGTCGGGCTCGGGATAGGGGAACACCAGCTCCTCGTGGATCTCCCCGAGGAACAGGGACTTGGCGAAGGACGAGACCGCCCGCTCGTCCGCTGGGCGCTGGAGGGTGGTGGCGGCCTCCATCAGGAGGAGGGCGCCGTGCCGTTCACAGCGTCCGCCGACCTCGGCTCCGGGCCGACGTAACGTGCGCTCGGCCGGATCAGGCGCCCCTCGCGCTTCTGCTCGAGGATGTGAGCCGACCATCCGGCCACGCGCGCGCACGAGAAGAGCGGAGTGAACAGGTCGGCCGGGACGTGTGCGTAGTCCAGCACCACGGCCGACCAGAACTCGACGTTGGTGGCCAGGACACGGTCGGGCTTGCGCGCCTTGAGCTCGGCCAGCGCCGCCTGCTCGAGCTTCTCGGCCACCTCCAAGCGGGGGGCCTTGATGTCGCGGGCGGTCTGGCGCAGCACCCGCGCGCGGGGATCCTCGGCGCGGTAGACGCGATGGCCGAAGCCCATCAGGCGGTCTCCCCGGTCGAGCAGGGCCTTGACGTAGCTCTCGGCGTCGCCGGTGCGCTCCACGTCCTCGAGCATCGTCAGCACGCGAGAGGGCGCGCCGCCGTGCAGCGGCCCCGACAGCGCTCCGACTCCGGCGGAGAGGGCGGCGGCCACGTCCGCGCCCGTGGAGGCGACTATCCGCGCTGTGAACGTGGACGCGTTCATCCCGTGCTCGGCGGCCGAGATCCAGTAGGTGTCAATGGCCTTGACGTGGCTCGGGTCGGCTTCCCCGCGCCAGCGGATGAGGAAGCGCTCGGGAATCGAGCGTGCCGTGTCGACATCGCGCTGTGGGACGGGCGGGCGCCCGATCCCCCGCGCCGATTGGGCGACGAAGGAAAGCGCCATCACCGACACCCTCGACAGGTCGTCCCGCGCCTCGTCATCGTTGATGTCGACGAGCTGCCTGAGCCCCCACTCGGGGCCGAGCACGGCCAGCGAAGCCTGCAGGTCCACACGGGGATCGCCCGTCCGGATGGCGAGCGGATGCGGGTCGGCCGGCGGCATGCCCGGCTCGAAGCTGCCGTCCACCAGCAGTCCCCAGACGCGCTCGAAGGGGACCTGGCCGACCAGGTCCTCGATGTCCACCCCGCGGTAGCGGAGGGCGCCGCCCTCCTTGTCGGGCTCGGCGATGGAGGTGTCGAACGCGATCACGCCCTCCAGGCCGGAGGGAACCTCAATCAACGGGGTCATCGCGACCTCACCGCGCCGAGGATACTTGCCCGGTGATCGCCGCCCGATTGGCGTCAGTAGGAGCGACCCGCCGGTGCAGCTGCGTTTCCCTGTGCTGTGCCAGGGGTAGCGGCCTGGTGTGGCCGCGCTGACCTTCGACGACGGGCCGGATCCCGTTTGGACCCCGCGGGTGCTCGACGCCCTCGCGGCCGCCGGGGTGAGGGCCACCTTCTTCGTGATGGCTCGGCGCGTCCTGCGCCATACCCACCTGGTCGAGCGCATGGTGGGCGAGGGACACGAGGTGGAGCTGCACTGCCTCGATCACATCCGGCATGACCGAATGTTCCGGGGGCGCCTGGAGCGGGACACCGACCTGGCCCTGAGCATGCTCGGCGAGCTGGACCTGCGCCCGCGGCGCTGGCGTCCCCCCTGGGGAGTGACCACCCGATCGACGGAGCAGGTGGCACGCCTGCGCGGGCTGGTCCTGGCGGGCTGGACGCTGGACACCGAGGACTGGGCCGGGCACAGCGCGGCGCACATGCTCGACCGCGCAGGGCCCGGCCTGCGCTCGGATCCGGTCGTGCTGATGCACGACAGCTGCGGCCCGGGTGCGCGGCGGGACGGGTGCACGCAGACCGTGGCCCTGATCGAGCAGCTGGCGGCCGCGCTGGCGGCGGCGGGTCAGGACGTGCGGCCCTTAAACGACCGCCCGGTGGCGGTTCCATGGCCGCGCTGAACGATCCCGCGCATGCGTCCTGCGTGGAGGGTGCGCTGGAGGCAGTGGCCGCCGGCGCGGCCGAGCGAGACCGCCACCCGCGCTTTCCCGATGAAGCGTTCGCAGAGCTCCGGGCCGCCGGCCTCCTTGCCCTGACGCTGCCGCGCCCTGACGGAGAGCGTGTGATCAGCCACGCCGACGAGTGGCACGCCGTGCGCTCTGTGGCCCGCGCCGACGGCTCGGTGGGGCGCATCTACGACGGCCACCTGAACGCCGTGGAGCGCCTGGCGGTGACGGCGCCTGAGCCGCTGCGCCGTCGCGAGCTGGCGCGGGTGGCCGCCGGTGAGCTGCTGCTGGGCATATGGGGCGCTGACCCGGCGCCGGGAGAGGGCCCGCCCGCTCGGCTTGGCCCGGGCAGCGGCTCCGTCTCGGGCGTCAAGACCTTCTGCTCCGGCGCCGGCGGGGTGGATCGAGCGCTGATACTGGTCCGCGGGGAGGACGCCGGACCCCCTCTGCTCGCCTACGTGGATCTCGCGGATGGCGTGGAGGTCGATCGCGATTGGTACCGCGGGGCGGGCATGCGCTCTTCCGAGAGCCATCGCGTCGTGTTCCGTGGAGCCCGCGTGGTGGGCGTGCTCGGTCAACCCGGCGAGATCGCGCGCGAGCCCTGGTTCGGACGTGACGCGATCCGTACCGCGGCCACCTGGGCCGGCGTTGCCGACACGGCGGCGGAGTCCGCGCTGCAGGCGCTGGCCGAGCGAAGGCAGCGGTCCGAGTTGGAGGAGCTGGCCGCCGGGCGCATCGCCGCAGCGCGGCACTCGATCGACAGCCTGATCTCCGCCGCGGCGGCTCGCGCCGACGCTGACCCTGAACGCTCGCAGCGCGAGGAATCGGTGCTCCTTCGCGCCCAGCTGGCGAGGAGCGCGAGAGCACTGCTGGACGACGCCGTGGCGGCCACGGGCTCCCGGCCCCTCGTTACGGCGTCGGCCCTGGACCGTGCCCGCCGCGACCTCGGCGTCTTCCTCCTCCAGCACCGCCTGGAGCCGCTCCTGCGCGGAGTGGGCCAGAGCCTGCTCGACGAACGTGCCTGAGGGCACGAGGCGCCTGGAGGCGCCCTATTTCGACGCGCTCTACGAACGGTCGCCCGATCCCTGGGACTTCGAGACGAGCCCCTACGAGCAGCACAAGTACGCTCGGACCCTGGCGGCACTCGGCCGGCCTGAGCGCCGCTTCTCGCGGGCGCTCGAGGTGGGCTGCTCGATCGGGGTGCTCACCGAGCGGCTGGCTCCCCGGTGCGACGCGATCCTGGCCGTGGACCTATCCGCTCTGGCCGTCGGGCGGGCCCGCGCCCGGCTGACCGGGTGGCCCAACGTGACCGTGGAGCGGCGACGGCTGCCGGAGCAGATGCCCGGGGGACCGTTCGACCTCCTGCTCTGCTCCGAGGTCCTCTACTACTGGGACGCCCCGCTGCTGCGGGCGGCCGCCCCCGTCCTGGCGGGGGCCCTCTCGCCGGGCGGCAGCCTCGTGGCCGTGCACTGGCGCCCTGCCACGCGGGACTATCCCCTCCTCGGCGACGAGGTGCACATGATCCTCGCCGAGGAGCTGGACGGCCTCGAGCACGTGACGTGTGAGGCCGAGTCGCGCTACCGGCTGGACCGCTGGGACCGCGCGGCGTGACGAAAGTGGCCCTGCTGGTGGTGGGCGCCGGGCCGGCCGGGTGGTCGGCTGTCTCCGGGTACCGGGCCGCGGGCGGAGGCGGGCCTGTGTTGCTGGCGGGCGAGGACGCCCACCCGCCGTATCGACGGCCGCCGTTGAGCAAGGACTATCTCCGCGGCGAGTCCGGCCGCGACGAGCTGGCGCTGCAGCCCACGACCTGGTACGTCCGTGAGCAGGTGAGGATGGAGACCCGGGCGCGGGTGCTGGCGCTGGATGCCGAGGCGCGCACCGCCGACGTGGACGGCGTGGGTTCGGTGGCCTTCGACCGCTGCGTGATCACGACCGGCGCCGCGCCCGCCCGCCCGGCCGCCATCCCGGGCGCCGAGGATTCCCGGGCGTTGACCCTGCGCACGATCGAGAACGCGGACGCACTCCGCGCGGCGGGCGGACGCCTCGTCGTGGTCGGGTCGGGCTTCATCGGCTGTGAGGCGGCGGCGTCGATGGCGATGCGTGGCACCGAAGTGACGCTCGTGACCGACGAGGCGGTTCCCCACGCGGGCCGGCTCGGCCGCGAGGTGGGCGAGCGGATCTCGGGCTGGCTCTCAGAGACCGGCGTGACGGTGCTCACGGGCCGCGAGGTGGGCGCTGTGGAGCCGCCCGCGGTGCGCCTGGCGGACGGCGCCCGGGTGACGGGCGATGCGGTCCTGCTGGCCCTGGGAGTCGAGGCCCGGGTGGAGCTGGCGGAGGCCGCGGGCCTGGACACCGAGGACGGCCGTCTCATCTGCGACGAGTCCGGCCGCACGAGCGCCGACGGCATCTGGGCCGCGGGGGACCTGGCGCGGCTGTTCAACCCAACAGCGGGACGGCGCCTGACCGTCGAGCACTGGGGCGAGGCCCTCACCCAGGGCGAGGTGGCCGGCCGGTCTGCGGCCGGCCAGCAGTCGGCTTGGGACTCGGTGCCGGGCTTCTGGAGCACGATCGGGCGTCGCACGATCAAGTACGCCGCCTGGGGCGACGGCCATGACGACGTGCGGTTGCGCGGCGACGACGCGGCCTGGAGCGCGTGGTTCGTCCGTGACGGAGCCTGTGTCGGAGTGCTCAGCCACAATCGGGACGGCGACTACGAACTTGGCCGCGAGCTGGTGGCCCGCGGAGAGCGGATCCCTTGAGCCCGATCTCCCCGGCGCACCCCGAGCTTCGTGTGTCCGTGGTGGTGCCGGCCCGCGACGAGGAGGAGTTGGTGGCCGACTGCATCGGTGCGCTGGCACGACAGGAGGGCGTCTCACCGGCGGAGTTCGAGGTCCTGCTCGTGCTCGACCGGTGCCGGGACGCCACGCGCGAGCGGGCGCTGGCCGTGGGCCGCGCCCACCCGCGGATGCGGCTGCACCTGCTCGAGGGGCCGGGGCTCGGAGCCGGGCATGCCCGCCGCACCGGGATGGACGCCGCCGCCTCGCGACTGGCCGAGATCGGCGAGACCGGAGGGCTGGTGGCGTCCACCGACGCCGACACCGTCACCGACCGGGACTGGATCCGCGCCCAGATCGACCTCGTCCGCTCGGGTGCCCGGGCCATCGGCGGTCGCATCGAGATCCTGCCCGGCGACCGCGCAGCGCTTCCCCCCGCCGCGCTCGAGGCCCGCGAGCGCTCGGTACGCCTTCGGCATCTGCGGGCTCTGGCCGACGCGCCGCACGGTGCCGACCACGGCCACTTCAGCGGAGCCTCCATGTCCCTCACGGCAGCGGACTACGCCCGCGTCGGCGGCCTGGAGCCCAAGGTGGCGCTGGAGGACGAGGCCCTGGAGCGCGCACTTGGCCGCCATGGCGTTCCGATCATCCGCTCCGATTCGGTGCGCGTCCACACCTCGGGGCGGACCCGTGGGCGCGCTCCGCGCGGCCTGGCGCACGACCTGGCCGAGGCCGTGCGGCGCAGTCGGCCGCCGGGGTAGGGTTCGTCGCCGTGGATCTTCGCGCGTTGTTCATCAACTGCACTCTCACGCGTTCTCCCGAGCCGAGCCACACCGACCGGCTGATCGGAGTCAGCCGGAAGATTTTGGAAGACCAGGGGGTGGACGTGCACGTGCTGCGGGCGATCGACCACGATATCGCCACCGGCGTCTGGCCCGACATGACCGAGCACGGCTGGGCCTCCGACGAGTGGCCCGCGATCTCGGAGCGTGTGATGGCCGCCCACATCCTGGTGCTGTGCGGGCCCATCTGGCTGGGGGACAACAGCTCGGTGATGAAGCGGGTCATCGAGCGGCTCTACGGAAACTCGAGCCGGCTCAACGAGGAGGGCCAGTACGCGTACTACGGCCGCGTCGGCGGCTGCCTGATCACCGGCAACGAGGACGGCATCAAGCACTGTGCCAGCAACGTGCTCTACAGCCTTCAGCACCTGGGGTACACAATCCCGCCGCAGGCCGACGCCGGGTGGATCGGCGAGGCGGGTCCGGGCCCGAGCTACGGCGACGACGGCATCGGGCTGGACAACGACTTCACCAACCGCAACACCACCTTCATGACCTGGAACCTGCTGCACCTGGCGCGGATCCTGGCCAGCGCGGGAGGCATCCCGGCCGAGGGAAACCAGCGCTCGGAGTGGGAAGCCGGGTGCCGCTTGGAGTATTCCAATCCGGACTACCGCTGACCGGGGACGGCCCTACCGCGAGACTCCCAGCGCAAGCGGGACCAGCACCGTGGCCAGGAAGATGAGCCCGATGCCCACCGCCTGCAGCGTTCGCGACCGGGCCAGGTGGCCCACCGTGCCGATCACGAATCCGGCGACCAGCATCGCCACGAACACGGTCGGCGAGATCCTGAAGTCGCCGCGCTGATCGGGCCCGCGCCCCGGGTCCAGGAAGTCCGCCATCGCCAGGAGCAGGGCGTTCAAGGGAGCGAAAGTATCCTTGGCGGCGGATGAGCGCCAGGCTCGAGACGATCGAAGAGGTCCGCACCGCGCTCGGCGAGGCGGGATACCTCGCGGACGAGGCGACGGCGCTCGTGGCATTTCTGGCCGCGCGCTTGGGCAAGCCCGTCCTGGTGGAGGGCCCGGCCGGCGTGGGCAAGACCGAGCTGGCCAAGGCCCTGTCTCGAGCGACCGGGCGAACGCTGATACGCCTCCAGTGCTACGAAGGGCTGGACGAGGCCAAGGCGCTCTACGAGTGGAACTACCGCAAGCAGCTCCTGCGGATCCAGACCGAGGCGACCGACACCGCCTGGACAGACGTCAAGGAGGACATCTTCGGGGACGAGTTCCTGCTTCCCCGCCCCCTGCTCACGGCCATCTCGGCCGACGAGCCCGTCGTGCTGCTGATCGACGAGATCGACAAGACCGATCAGGAGTTCGAGGCGATGCTGCTGGAGGTCCTCTCCGACTTCCAGATCTCGATACCGGAGCTGGGCGTGGTCGAGGCGCGCACCCACCCGCTCGTGCTACTGACCTCGAACAACTCGCGGGAGCTGACCGAGGCGCTCAAGCGCCGCTGCCTCTACCTCTGGCTGGACTATCCGGCCGTCGAGCGCGAGCTCGAGATCGTGCGGCTACACGCTCCCGAGCTCGACGAGCAGGTGGCGAGGAAGCTGGTGGAGGTGATCCACATGATCCGCGCGCTTGACCTGAAGAAGCCGCCCTCCATCGCCGAGTCCATCGACTGGGCACGCGCGCTGCTGCTGCTGGGCGCCGACGACGTGGACCAAGCGGTGCTGCAGCGCACCATGTCCATCATCGTGAAGCACCGGACCGACCTCGACCTCGTGGCCGAGCGCGTGGGAGTCAAGCTCGACGATGGCCTCTTCGGATCCCGCCAGCAGGCCGGGTAGCCCGGGTCTCTACGGAGGCATGCCCTCGCGGGAGGGCCCACCGGGCATGGCCGCGCGGCTGCTGGAGCTGGCCGACGAGCTGCGCGGCGAGGGCGTGGCGGTGGGCACGTCGGAGCTGCTCGACGCTTTCGGCGCGCTCGACGCCGTCACGTGGACCTCTCAGGAGGACTTCCGCGAGGCGCTGGCCGCGACCCTGGCCAAGTCCCAGGAGGACCGGCGCGTTCTGGACGTGCTGTTCGACCGCTTCTTCTTCCGCGCCGTAGAGCGCGAGGCCGTGGAGCGCGGGCTCACCGACGAGCGCTACACCGGCGGCGAGGGCCTGGACCTCGAGGACCTCCGGGAGCGGATCCGCGAGGCCATCCGCGCCGGTTCGGACGGCGAGATGCGCGACCTGGCCCGGCTCGCCATCGTGGCCTTCGGGCGCCAGGGCGAGGGGTCGGGCGTGATCGGCGTGGACGTGCAGCGCATCCGGCGCAGCCTCGGGCTCAGGGGCGAGAAGTCCGCTGGACAGCAGCTGCCCGACCCAGACGCCGTGCCGCGCGAGGCGCTGCAGCGCTTCGAGCGCCACGTGCGTCGTGAGCTGGAGCGCCTGCTGATCGAGCGGACGCGCGCGCTGCCCCCGGCCAAGCCGCTGCGGGAGCTCGACCGTGCGCTGCCCTCCAACCCGGCCCAGGACCTGTCGGAGGTGCATCGCACGGTGGCGCAGCTCAAGCGACGCCTGGCCAGCCAGGGGCGCGAGCACCGGGGCCGCCGGCGCACGTGGCACGTGGACGTCAGGCGGACGATGCGCGCGTCCCTCCAGACCGGCGGCGTGCCGCTGGATCTCAAGTACCGGCCCCGCCGCCCCCGGCGGCCCGAGCTGTACGTCCTCTGTGACGTTTCCACCAGCGTCACCAGCGCCAGCGTGTTCTTCCTATCGGTGCTGCACGCGCTGCACGACCAGTTCCGCAAGCTGCGCTCATTCGTCTTCGTCGAGCGGATCTCGGAGGTCACGGACGTGTTCGAGCGCGAGCGCTCCTTCGCCACGGTCTCCCGCAAGATCGCCACCGACGCCGGCGTGGCCGACGTGTCCGGCTACACCGACTACGGCCGGGTGTGGCTCGAATTCCTCGACTCCGTGGTGGACGACCTGGATCCGCGCTCCACGGTGATCGTCCTCGGCGACGCGCGCACCAACGGGCGCGAGCCGCACGCGGAGGCGTTCGGCCGCGTGTCCGCCGCTGCCGGGCGCACGCTCTGGATCAACCCCGAGCCGAAGCTCTACTGGAACTACGGCGACTCGGTGATGTCCACCTACGAGCCGTACTGCGACGGCGTATTCGAGTGCTGGACGACGAAGCAGCTCGAGGTATTCGTGAACGCGCTCGCCGAGCTGCGCGCACGGGCGTAGCCGGGCGCCTGGCTCAGCGGCGCTGCCGGCTTACTTCTCCTGCGCGATGGCCAACGCGTTCCCGTGCGGGTCGACGATCCAGGACATCAGCGCGAAACCCAAGTCGGCGACCCCGTCGACCGTCTTCAGGCCCGGCATGTCGTACTCCTGAATCTCGACTCCTCGAGCCCGGAGCTCAGTGAGCTCGGCCGCCAGGTCGCTTACGCGCCACCCGGCCTGCGTCTGCTCGTCGGCCGTTCCGGTGGTGCTCTTGGTCACGACGAGCTGGCTTTCCCCGCCGCAGCGGTAGGTGATCGCCGCCTCGCTCTCGTTCAGGACTTCCAGTCCCAGCCGTCCGGCGTAGAACTCCTTCGACGACTCGAGATCGGTGGCCAGCAGGACCACGTCGATCGGATGATCTCCCAACATGTGCCCTTCCCCTTCTGATAGCCGTGCCTGTCGGCGACTCCGACGGAGGGTACGCCTCGCCAAACCAAACCAAACCAAACCAAACCAAGGAGCGAACCATGACCACGCCGACACCACTTGTTACTGGCGTCGATTTCGTGTCAGTCCCCACCAGTGACCTGGCGGCGGCGATGGACTTCTACGGAGACGTGCTCGGCCTCGAGCGTTCCAGCGTCTGGCAGCGTCCCGGGGCGGCGCCCGTCGGAGCGGAGTTCGAGACCGGCAGCCTCACGCTCGCCCTGCTCGACTCCGCGGCGCTGGGCCTGGAGTTCCGTGCCAACAACCATCCGATCGCGCTCCAGGTCGACGACGTCGAGGCCGCCCGGGGCGAACTGGAGTCGCGAGGCATCTCGTTCAAGGCCGACACGCTCGACTCGGGAGTCTGCCATCAGGCCTTCTTCGAGGACCTGGAGGGCAACGCTCTCGCCCTCCACCACCGCTACGCGCCGCGCGAGTAGCGGCGGGCGGGCCCGCTACCCCTGCCCGGGGCCTAGACCAGGGGCACACCTCCCCCGGGGGCGCCGCCTGCGCGCGCTAGACTCCTCGCCACACCAGGGGGGCTCGCGGACAGGCGGGCTGAGATAGCGCCCCCGGCGCCCTGCGGAAGCCGCCGGCTCGGCCGGCGGCGCACCGAGGGAATCGTCGTCCGGCGCTGACCCTTCGAACCTGTGGGGTAATGCCCGCGGAGGGAGCCATGCAGATCGAGGCCGAGGCTCCTGTGCAGGAGCCTCGATCACGTGAAGGAGATGGGATTGTCCTGCGGGATGTGGAGCGCCGCTTCGGTCGCGGCGGCGTGGAGGCCTTGGCCCGGCTGTCGCTGCGTGTGCGCGGCGGCGAGGTGCTGGCGGTGGTGGGCCCGTCGGGATGTGGCAAGTCGACGCTGCTCGAGCTCGTGGCCGGCCTGCAGCAGCCCGACCGCGGCACGGTGTCGGTGCTCGGGGCGGAGTCCCCGCGCGGGCGGCGCGACCTGTGTGCGTACATGCCCCAGAACGACCTCCTGCTGCCCTGGCGCGACGCGCTCGCCAACGCCGCCCTGGCCCTGGAGTGCCAGGGCGTCGGACGCCGCGAGGCGCGCCGCCGCGCCGAGCCGCTGTTCGAGCGCTTCGGCCTGGCCGAGTTCGAGCGCGCCCGGCCGGCCGAGCTGTCGGGGGGCATGCGCCAGCGCGTTGCCTTCCTGCGCACACTGCTGGCGGGCCGTCCCGTCCTGCTGCTGGACGAGCCGTTCGGGGCGCTGGACTCCATCACCCGCGCGGCGATGCAGGAATGGCTGGCCGCCGCGCTCGGCGGTGAGCCGCGGACCGTGCTGCTCGTGACCCACGACGTGGAGGAGGCGCTCCTGCTGGGCGACCGCGTGGCGATCCTCTCGCCGCGACCGGGACGGGTGGCGGCCGAGCTGGAGGTGGACCTTCCGCGCCCCCGCCGCAGGCGGAAGCTGGTGGGCGACCGCCGGTTCACCGACCTGCTCGGTCGTGCGCTTGACCAGCTCGAGGCCGGGTCGGCGTGAGCGCCTCGCGCGTCATCCTCGGAGGCCTCCTGCTCATGGCGCTGCTCGCCGCCTGGCAGGGCGTGGCCTCGCTGGACTCGGTGGACGACCTGACCCTGGCGTCGCCCGTCGAGACCTGGCGCGCTCTGCGCGACGACTGGTCGCTCCTCTTCGACAACGCCTGGGTGACGTTCACCGAGGTGCTCCTCGGGCTGGGGATCGCCGTGGTCGCGGGAGTGGTGCTGGCCGTGGCGATGCACCTGAGTACCGCGCTGCGGGACGCCGCCTATCCGCTTCTGGTGGCCTCGCAGGCGATCCCGATCGTCGTGATGGCCCCGCTGTTCGTACTGGCGTTCGACTACGGCATCGGCCCGAAGCTGGCCATCGTGGCGTTGATCTGCTTCTTCCCGATCACCGTGAACGTGCTGGACGGCCTGCGCTCGACGCCCCCCGAGCTGCTGAAGCTGATGCGAAGCTTGGGCGCCTCCCGACTGCAGACACTCCGCCGTGTCGAGCTGCCGGCCTCGCTGCCCTCATTCTTCAGCGGCCTGCGCGTGGCCTCGTCCGTCTCGGTCATCGGCGCCGTCTTCGGCGAGTGGGCCGGAGCCGAGAAGGGCCTCGGCCGCCTGGTGCTGCTGGGCAACAACCAGCTTCAGACCCCGCGCGTCTACGCCGGCGTCGTGCTCCTCACGCTGATGGCGGTCGGGCTGTTTGCCCTCGCGACGCTGGCGGAGCGACTCGCCTGTCCCTGGAACCGCAAGGAGGCCCACGCTTGACCCGCCGCATCGCCAGGCTGCTCGTCATGCTGGCCGTCGGCCTGGCCGCGGCCGGCTGCGGCGAGAAGGAGGACACCCTCACGCCGGAGGGGAGCAAGCGGATCGAGCTCATGCTCGACTACTTCCCCAACGCCGACCACGCCCCGATCTACGCCGCCCAGGCGGCCGGGCACTTCGAACAGGCCGGCATCGGGGTCGAGATCCGCCAGCCGCCCGACCCCGCCGCCCCGCTCAAGCAGCTGGCCGCGGGACGGGTCGACCTGGCCATCTCCTACGAGCCGGAGGTGCTGCGCGCGCGCGACCAGGGCCTGGCCGTGGTGTCGGTGGGGGCGCTCGTGCAGGAGCCGCTCACGTCCATCATCTCGCTGCCCGCGTCGAAGATCCGCACGGCGGCCGACCTGGAGGGCAAGACGGTGGGCACCGCGGGAATCGACTACCAGTCCGCCTACCTGCGCACGATCCTGCTGGAGGCAGGGGTGCCCAGCTCGTCGGTCAAGGAGCGCAACCTGGGCTTCGGACTCGTGCCCGGCCTGCTGACCAAGAAGGTGGACGCCGTGCTGGGCGCCTTCTGGAACTACGAGGGCGTGGACCTGAAGCGCCGGGACCGCAATCCGCGGATCATTCGGGTCGACGACGCCGGGGTGCCGGCCTACAACGAGCTCGTGATCGTGGCAAACGAGGACGCGATCGAGCGCGACGGCGGCAGCATCCGCGCGTTCATCGGGGCGCTCTCACGCGGTGTCCGCGACCTGCAGGACGACCCCGACGGCGCCATCGACGGGCTGCTCGAGGCGAACCGCGACCTCGACCCGGGTCTCCAGCGGGCGGTGCTGAAGACCACGCTGCCACTGTTCTCCGCGCCCCGCGGCGAGCCGTTCGCCTGGCAGGACCCGCGTCAGTGGGACGCGTTCGCGGCCTGGATGAGGGACAACCGCCTGCTCGAGCGCGCGCCCGACGTGAGCGGCGCGTTCACGAACGAGCTGCTTCCGGGCGCCGGCCTCGCTCAGTAGCCCAGAGCGTGGATCGCGATGGACTGGTCGTCGCTGAACGCGGAGCCGAACGGGTTGCTCGGACCGTCCATGAACGGGTCGATGTTGTACCGCCGCGCGCCGGCTCGCACGTCCCACGAGTAGCGGGCCACGTTGTGGTTGGGGCCGGTCTGTATGCCGAGCCAGTAGTACCGCGGGCGCAGCTCGATCGAGAACGGCAGGTAGAGGTCCACCCACCCTGCGCTGCGCCCGGCGGCGATCTCGGTCTGGAAGCTCTGCCGCAGGATCGCGCCGGGCTCGTTGCCCGAGTCCCCGTAGAGGACTCCGCGCAGCGTCTGCGATCCCGACCCGCCGCCGTTGCCGTCGACGTGGACGCGCAGGCGGGTGACGGTGGCCGGGAAGTAGAGGAAGAAGCGCGAGGCCCGCTTGACGTTCTGGCTCGTCGCGCTGAAGGACATCCCCGGCGTGCCCTTGCCGAAGACGAAGCCGACTGTCGGCGGAGGCACGGCGGCCGTGGCGAGGTGGCCCCAGTTGCCGGCGTCGTCCTGGTAGAGCACGGCGACGTGCGCCGCGTTGCCGATGTCCGCCACGGTGCGCGTCTCGGCCTGGCCGGCCGAGGCGACAGCGTCGAAGTCTCCGACCACCGTGCCGTCGGTCGGCTCGTCGATGGGCGCCGTGGAGCGGATGATCCGGTAGCGGCGCGCCTTGCCGCACAGCCAGTCGTCCCCCGGCGCGGTGAAGGAGAGCGAGGCCGACCTTCCGCTCCGGGTGACCGCCAGGCCGCGGGGCGTTCCGGGCGGCCGGCTGTCCGTGCCGTAGGCGCCCGTGGACCACTCGTCGTGACGAGAGGTCCACCACTCGTCGTTGGTGCCGCACGCCGGACGGTCGGTGTCCCAGAGGAAGGAGTAGCCCTCCCGCGTGACGACCGAGACCTCGAGGTTGCCATCGCCGTCGGCGTCACCCACCGCCGGCACGGCGAAGATCCAGCCGCCGGTGAACTTGGGCCAGCTCGCGCCCTCCTCGCCGCTCGCGTTGACGTTGCGCAGGTAGTAGAGGCCGGTGCCCACCAGCACCTCCTTGCCGGGGGCGCTCGAGGCGTCCGCCACGGCCGGGCTCGACAGGAGCTGGTAGTCCTCGAGCGCCTGTGGGAAGGCGGGCAATGAGGCGCCGGTCTGGCCGTTCCAGGCCTGCATCACGTGGTTGTAGGGCAGGTTCTGGCCGACCGCGATGCCGAGGTTGACCAGTTGGTTGAGCGTCAGCCCGCCCTTGATCACCTCGAGCCCGGGGACCGTGGAGTCGAGGTCGGCTGCGATCGGGTTCTCGAACAGGTTGAGCACCCGTGACTTGTCCACGTGCTCACCGGCGGCCGGCGTGGGATCGAAGGTCGTGACCGCTGAACCGTCGCCGTTGCGCGCCTCGAGGTCGCCCGTGGCCACGTTGCCGATCACCTCGAGCAGGGGGTCCGCGTCGAGGTTGGCAAGCACGTGGTCCACCCCAGGCCCCACCAGGGGCAGGGCATCGGGCACCGCACCGTTGGGCTTGACGGGCCATCCGGGCAGGGTCGTCCCGTCCGCTCGGAGCGCGTAGACGCGACCGCTGCCCCCGGCGGCGCCGGCGATGATGTTGGTCACGCCCCCGCGTATGGCCCCGGCGAAGTCTAGCGGGCCGGAGGGCGCCCCCGGCGCGGTCGGGTCGGGATCGAACTCCGCCGTGGGGAGGACTATCTCCGGGCGCGAGTCCCCCGCGATGTCGCCGAGCGCGGCCGTGTTGATGATCTCGGCGCCGGCAAGGGCGGGATCCTCGACCTTGCGCGGGAATCCGGGCAGCGGGACACCCTTGCCGTCCCAGGCATAGACGTGCTGGTCCAGGGCGGGCACGACGATCTCCAGGTCGGAGTCGCCCACCAGGTCGCCGAGCGTCGGCGAGGCAATGAAGCCCCGCTTGACGTGGTTGTCACGCGTGCGGTCAGCCGGGACGGACTTGGACGGGTCGAGCCGTACGGGGAAGCCGTCGACCACGCTCCCGTCGGACTCCCAGGCATAGACGTGCTCACCGGCAGAGTCCACGATCTCGGGCTCGAGGTCCCCGTCTATGTCGCCGATGGCCGGGGTGCGCAGGACCTCGCGCGGCGGATCGACCTGCGCGTATGACGGCGCTCCCGGGTGGACGTTCGCGTACGTGCGGGTCCGCACCGGCTGGCCGCCGTTGAAGGCGGGCAGCGGTGTGCCGTCGGCCTTCAGCACGCTCAGCTCGCCGCTCGAGTCCGCCTCCACGATGTCGAGGGCGTTGTCGCCGTTTAAGTCGAACATCCGCTGGGAGGCCTCGCCGCCCGTGCCCGTGCGCCGCGCCCAGCCCGCATGCAGCGTGGCGTCGCGGTAGGCGAACAGCATCTTGCGATCCTCACCGCGGTTGCCGGCGGAATCGGTGACCACAACACGGACGGTGAACGCGGGCTCGTTGGGATCGCGATCGCCCGGGCCCTTGGAGGGGGCGGTGGGATCGGTGGTGGCGCCGCCGCCCGTACGCGCGTCCAGCGCCGCCCGCACGGCGCCGAGGTCGATGGTCCCGAGCGTCCCGCTGACCGGGCCGGTCTCGCTCTGGGTGGTCACGTCCTGGAAGTCGGCCTCGGCAGGCTCGATGCCGGGCGCCCACTGGAGCCTCCAGGTGTAGCCCGCGGCGCGCTCGGCCGACAGCCGCCCGCTGATCTGGACCGACCCCTGCCGCTCCAGGTTGAGCGGCGCGAACCAGTCAGGGGCCGTGATCAGGGCCTGGGGCGGGATCCGGCCCTGGTCGATCCGCTCGAGGGCGAGGCCGAGGTCGGGGCGCCCGTAGCCGAAGTGCTGGTCCCAGCCCACCTGTGCCGGGTCGGGCACCCCCGTGCCGGTGGTGTTCTGGGGCACCACGTCCTCGGCGGTGAGGGTCAAGAGCTGCTTGATCTCGTTCGGCGCCAGCGGCGCACCCGGGTTCTTCTCGCGCCCGTACGAGGACACGAGCCCGGCGGCCCCCGCCGCCTGCCCGGTGGCCTGCGACCCGGTCACCGCGGGCATGACCACATGGGCGTGGCCGCCGTACTGGGTGGTCCCCGAGTTGCGGAACCACGTGCCGATGGGCGCGGAGGTGGGAATGCCGAGGGCCCCCAGGAAGGCGCCCACCTCGGCGTCGCTCTGGCCCAGGCCGTGGACGTCGGACACGCTGCCCTGCACCTGCATCGCCTCGTCGTAGACCGTCGGGATGTTGTGATCGGCGGTGTTGAGGTCCGACGAGACGATCGCGAGGAAGACGCCGTTGCGATAGGCGTGGTCGAAGGCGGCCCGCCCGAAGCGGGAGTTGAACAAGCCGCCCACCGCCCCCTCGACCACCTCGACGTTGTTGTCGGAGGCGTAGAGCACGGCCTGCGCGAAGTTGTTGACGTCCACCACGAACGTGTCCCAGACCCGGAGGGGCACGACCTGGCAGCGGGGGCAGACGCCCGTGCCGCCAGCTCCGTCGTTGGTCTGCGCGGCGGCCTCGATCGCGCGTCCGCTGCCGTGGTTCTCGGCGCTCGAGTAGCTCGAGGCGTCATACGGGTCGTTGTCGTCGTCGAAGAAGTCCCAGCCCGCGATGTCGTCCGCGTAGCCGTTGCCGTCGTCGTCGCCGTTTCCGTCGAAGGCCGCGATCAGGTCGCTGGCGTCGAGGATCGAGTCGGACTCCGCGTTCCCGTCGGTGTTCGCCACCCGCGGATCGTTCGCGAAGTCGTCCACGTCGAACGCGCCGTCACCGTTGCAGTCATCGGCGGCGCAGGCCGCTCCGCCCGCCGTCTGCGGCACCGGCAGCTCGCCTTCGTTGAGCGCCACCTTCTTCCGCAGCTGGGCGTTGTTCCAGCGGATTCCGGTGTCGAGGATCGCGATCTCCACGTCGGGGCGGCCCACCGAGCGCTTCCACGCCCGGTCGGCCGACACACCCGAGACCTGGCCGAGCGGGCTGCGCCCGGCGGCGGTGTTCTGCGCCTGCAGGCGTGTGACGTGGGCATCGAACGGCGGCTTGTAGGCCGCCGGGGCCTGCGAAGCGCTGGGGGCGAAGCCGAACCGCTCGAGCTCCTCTTCGAAGACGTTGGAACAGGTGGGGCCACCCTCGTTGTCCGGCTCGCAGGGGTCGAAGCCCGGGTCGTTGGGCGTGTTGCTCCGGACGCTCTCGTCCGGGTTGGTGCCCGGGAAGACGGCGAGCGCAGGCGACGCGGCCACCAGGCAGGCGGCCAACGCGGCGACGACGAGGCTGCGGGCTCTTCCTCGGATCTTCAGACTCCCCTCAGTCCGGCGAGGCGCAAGCGTCCCACATCCGAGGCCCGCCGCGCCAAGATGGGCGTCCACCGGCTCGACTCGGCCCATCGCGAGCTACCTTGGCCTGGTGGGACCTCACCGCCTCTCCCTCCGGGCGGCCGTGGCGGTGGCCGCGGTCATCCTGCTCTGCTCGGCCGCGTTCGTGAGCGCCCAAGGCGGCGACGGCCGCGATGCTCCGGCCGTCCCGTTCACACAGCTGCTGAGCCCGGAAGCGTCTTCCAGCGCTCGCCTCTACTCGCCCCGAAGCCCCTTCAACCGGGCCATCGACGGCGATCCCACTGTCGACCGCGACTCGGACGCGATGATCGCCGGCCTGGTCGAGGAGGTGGACGAGGGGGGCGCCACGCTCACCTGGCGGCGGTTCACCGTCCCGCTGGTAGTGGCCGGCCGCAACACCCCGCGCCGGCGCGTGCGATTGACCGCCCCGTGGCGGGCGCGCGACGCGATCCTGCGCGTTCCGCTGCCACGCAACGCCATGCCGGACCCGGCCAGCGACGGCCATCTGGCCGTGATCGATCCGGCCACGCGCTGCGAGTACGACTTCTGGCGCCTGCGCCGCCGCGGCGCTCGGTGGTCCGCCAGCTGGGGCAACGCGATCGGTGTGGACGGCTCCGGGGTCTACCCCCGCGGGCTCTCCGCGCGCGGGTCGGGTTTCGCGCTCCTGGCCGGCCTGGTGATGCCGGGCGAGCTCGAACGCGGCCGGATCGATCATGCACTGCTGCTGTCCTACCCTCGCACCCGCTCACGTGGACCCGTCCGGCCGGCGACCGAGAGCGACGGCCGGACACCGGGCCGCGGCGCCATCCCCGAGGGGGCGCGGCTGCAGCTCGATCCCAGCCTCGATCTCGACGTGCTCGGCCTGACGCGGTACGAACGGACCATCGCCCGGGCGCTGCAGGTCTACGGCGCGTACGTCGGCGACACCGGTGGACGAGGGGTCAGCCTGTACGCCCTCCACTCCATGAGCACGCCGCAGAACCCCTACCGCTCGACACTTCCCGATGAGACCTACCCGCCCCTGGCCGGAATCCCGTTCGAGCGGATGCAGGTGCTCCGCCTCGGGCCTCAGCGGCGCCGGTCGGTGCAGATCGCGCGCAACCGGTGCGCACGCTTCGCCCGGTAGCGGTCAGTCCGCGGCTTCGTCCAGGTCCAGCGACAGCGAGTTGATGCAGTAGCGCTTGCCCTCGGGTCCCGGGCCGTCGTCGAAGACGTGTCCCAGGTGGCCGCTACAGCGGGCGCAGGTGACCTCGGTGCGACTCATCCCGAAGCTCCGGTCCTCGTGCAGCTCCACCGCGTCGCCCACCGCGGGCTCGGTGAAGCTCGGCCAACCCGTGCCGGAGTCGAACTTCGCATCCGAGCTGAACAGCTCGGCTCCGCACGCCCCGCAGCGGTACATGCCGTCGGCCTTGCTGTAGGTGTAGGCGCCGGTGAAGGCCGGCTCGGTGCCCTTCTCCCGCAGGATCTGGAATTGCTCGGGCGGCAGCTCCTCGCGCCACTGCTGATCGGTCTTCTCGAGCTTCTCGGTCATGGCTCTGAGGTTAGTGGTCGGGCACGAGCCGCACCCGCCGCGCGTACAGGCCGGCCAGGCCGGCATACTCCTCGTAGGGAGAGAAGAACCTGCGCACCTCGTCCACCGTGGCGCGCCGGCGCAGGCCGGCAAGCCGGCCCACCAGCTTGACGTAGGCCAGGTCGCCGGCCGGCAGCTGATCGTCTCGGCCCTGGCCGTGGAAGGCCAGCATCTCCACCGTCCAGGCGCCGACGTTCGGAATGGCCAGCAGACGCCGCCAGGCCGGCTCGTGCGTGGACAGGTCCACCCGGCCGCGCGCCACCTCGCGCGCCGCGCGGATCGTGGCGATCGCTCGCTTCGCGGCCAGGCCGCACGCCTGCAGCTCGGCGGGCGAGCGCCCGGCCACGTGGTCGGCGGAGGGCGGCGCCAACAGGGTCCCGCACGCGCTGCGCCGGCCCATGCGGTGGACGATGCTGCGTTGGATCCCGGCCGCGCGCTCGGATTCGATCAGCTGCTCGCAGATCGCCCACACCAGCGCCTCGAACGGGTCGGGACGGCGGCGCGGGCGCAGCCACGGACTGGACTTGATGGCGCGCCCGATGAGCGGATCGCGGCGGAAGCGGGTGTGGAACTCGCTCAGGTCGTGGTCGGTGCCGAGGGCGAAGCGCATCCGCTCCACGGCCAGCGACGCGGCCTCACGCGACCGGGCCTCGGCCCGCAGCCTGACGTGACCCGACGCGGCCCAGGCGCGCGTGACCACCGGCTCGCCGTCCACGTGCACCACGCGCTCGAGCGCCCCGCCCCGCCGTCGCAGCACACCGTCGCGCCCGGCGCCGGGCAGCCGGTAGCGCCCTGCGGGCGCCACGTCCAGCTCGACGACCCCCGCCCCGGCGGCTATCGGTCTCGGAGGAGGTGGACGTCGACGAGGAAGGAGCGCGACGCGGCGATGTCCGCGCGCTTGGCGCGGCCCGAGCCTCCGCCGCGCAGGCGCACGGCCCGGCGCGGGCGTCTGAGCACCCTCACCAGGAGAAACGTGGCCACGCCGAGAAGGAAGCCGCCGGTGGCGGCCACCATGGCGGCCGGCACGGAGACCACGGGCGAGCGTTCGACCGGCCGCGGCTCCGCGAGCACGGGCAGTGGCCGGACCTCTGCCTCCTGTTCGGGGTCCGGAAGAGCGGCGGGTTCTGGCACTCGGCGAGTGTAGCCGGGGGCGCGGTTGTCAGAGCGGGCGCTCGTAGACCCGGTACCGCTTGACGACCTTGCCCCCCATTGCCTCCATGCCCCGGTTCATCGGCGTGTTGGTCTCGAGGATCCAGCCCATCTCGCCCCACTTGACCCGCGTGCGCTCCGAGGTGTTGAAGTGCTCGGCGTACAGGGCGGCGGCCACTCCCGTGTGCTGGAACTCCCGCCTCACGCCGAGGAAGCCCACCCGGCAGCCGTCGATGGTCCGCCGCCTTCGCAGGAGATGCCACCATCCGAGCGGCAGCAGGCGCCCGCTCATGCGCTGCAGCACCTGATTGATGTCGGGCACGGTGATGGCCACGCCCACCGCCTTGCCGTCGTGCTCCGCGACCATGAACCAGTCCGGGTCGAAGACCAGCTGCATCTCCTGGGCGTAGGCGTCCAGGTCCTCCTTGCCGAACGGGACGAAGCCCCAGTTCTTCGACCAGGCCTCGTTGTAGATCTGCGCGAAGGCGTCCAGGTCGCGTCGCAGGCTGCGCCGGCTCATCTTGCGCAGGGTGATCCCGTGCTCGCGATGCGCGGCCTCGGCCAGCTCCCAGATCACCGGCATGACGTTGCCCCGCCCGGTGATGTGCAGCTCCCACATCCAGAGGTCCACCGCCTTCTGGAGCCCGGTGCGCTCGCACAGCTCGCGGTAGTACGGGGGCTGCCAGGGCTGGCGGACCATCGGCGGGCGCTCGTAGCCCTCGATCAGCACGCCCACCTCGTCGTTCATCGTGAAGTCCATCGGGCCGACCAGCCGGTCGCAGCCCCGCGTCCGCAGCCAACCCTCGGCTGCGTCGAGCAGGGCGCTCGCGGCCTCCGTGTCGTCCTCGACCTCGAAGAAGCCGAACATCCCCCAGCGGGTGTCGTGGTAGTCGTTGAACTGGTCGTCCACCTGGGCGGAGATCCGTCCCACCACGCGCCCGCCGCGGCGGGCCAGGAACAGCTCGGCCTCGCCGTGCTTGAAGAACGCGTTGAAGCGCGGGCTCAGGAACAGCCGGCGCTCCAGCCGAAGCGGTGGCACCCAGGGCGTGCCGTTAGCAT